>Ga0129313_1000752_pt1 | contig 24099 bp, 23 predicted proteins | sample O1105metagenome_FD_94436 | JGI IMG/M metagenome (GOLD analysis project Ga0129313, IMG submission 94436) | Orangutan group fecal microbial communities from fecal samples from Wisconsin, USA - O1105 metagenome | ecosystem: Host-associated > Mammals > Digestive system > Large intestine > Fecal...
AGAAAGCGGGATCTGTATAGCAGAAAACGTGTGCAGATCGCAACACCGCATTTTGCAGTATTCTATAACGGAACAGAGAAAAGACCTGAAAAAGAGGTATTAAAACTTTCAGATGCATTTATCCATCAGACGGATACACCGGAGATTGAACTGACAGTTACAGTGTACAATATCAACCCAAACAATAATACGCAGCTTCTGGAAAAAAGTGAAGTGCTTCGTAGTTATATGATCTTTGTGAACCGTGTGCGGGAAAATTTAGAACATCAGAGGAAGATCGAACAGAACACGAGATTTCTGTCATCGGAATACAATGAGGCGGAACATGATGATACAGAACTTATGGAAGATCTGGAAGCTGCGATTAATGAAGCAATTGATCATTGTATAGAGCATGACATCATGGAAACATTTTTCAGAGAAAACAGGAATGAGGTGACCAAGAGCATGGTACTTGATTATACATGGGAACGCCGCGAGGAGCTGATCCGGGCAGAAGAGTATGAGGATGGAAAGCGCGAAGGCTATGCTGCTGGAATTTCTCAAGGCAGAGCCGAGGGCGAAAAGCGTGGCAGAGCCGAGGGCGAGAAACGTGGCAGAATCGAGGGCGAGAAAGCTACACATCGTTTTCTGATCAACAAGTGGCTGCAAAAAGGAAAAACGATAGCTGAAATTGCAGAAGATCTGGGTAAATCAGAAGAGTATATAGAGAATCTGATGTAACCCAAGAGTGCAATATGCCGAAGATTATCGACAAAGAAACCTTAATTTCGCCATAATGGATATTGTATGAAAGGTAAGCATATGATATGATAAGCAAGGATTGCAAAATCGTCAATGGGGATAATGAGGGAAATAAATATTGATTGAATTGATAAAGATTCTCCCAGTTTGGTTTTTGGCGGTGGGAGAATTTTTTGTTAGAGGTGACCTATATGTTTGCAAGGAAAAAGGAATGGAAGCCGTTTGAAAAGAAAGTATGGCTTGCAAGCCCGACGATGCATGGAAGCGAAATGGAATATGTAAAAGAAGCATATGATACAAACTGGATGAGCACTGTCGGAAAGAATATCAATGAGGTGGAAAAGATCGCAGCGGAGAAAGCTGAAGTGAAATATGCAGTAGGACTCAGCTGCTGTACGGCGGCACTTCATCTTTGCGTGAAGCTTGCAGGAGAAAAGCTTTATGGAAAGCCGCCCATCAGTCATGGCGCATTAGAAGGTAAAAGGGTATTCTGCTCTGATATGACTTTTGATGCTACATTGAATCCCGTTGTTTATGAAGGCGGCATACCGATTTTTATCGAAACTGAAGAAGCAAGCTGGAATATGGATCCAATTGCACTGGCGAAAGCATTTGAGCTGTATCCGGATGTGAAGCTTGTAGTTTCCGCAGAGCTTTATGGCTTTTCGGGAAGAATGGATGAAATCAAAAAAATCTGTGAAAAACATGGTGCACTTTTAATTGAAGATGCTGCTGAAGCTATGGGAGCAACAATCGATGGAAAACAGTGCGGCTCTTTTGGTGACTTAAGTGCGATCAGTTATAACGGAAATAAAATCATTACCGGTTCAGCAGGGGGATGTCTTCTTGCAAATAATGAGGAAGATGCAAACAGAGCAAGAAAGTGGAGCACGCAGGCCAGAGAAAACGCACCGTGGTATCAGCATGAAGAGGTTGGATATAACTACCGCATGAGCAATGTTATTGCAGGTGTAGTCAGAGGTCAGTATGAATACCTCGAGGAACATATTGCACAGAAGAAAGCAGTTTATGAGAGATATAAGGAAGGATTTAAGGATCTTCCTGTAAAAATGAATCCGATTACTGAAGGTACAGAGCCAAATTACTGGCTGAGCAGTATGCTCATCAATGAGGAAGCTATGTGCAGGCAGGTAAGAGGAGAGACGGATGTTCTTTACATACCGGAAGCAGGAAAGAGCTGTCCAACGGAAATCCTTGAGGCAATAACGAGCATTAATGCAGAGGGACGACCAATCTGGAAGCCAATGCATATGCAACCAATGTATAGAATGCATGAATGCATTGGAAGAGATGGAAGTATCAGATGTCGTACAAATGCTTATATCGAAGGCGGCGTAAAGGACGTAGGGGCAGATATTTTCCAAAGAGGAGTCTGCCTGCCGAGTGATAATAAAATGACGGTAGAACAGCAGGATAGAATTATTGAAGTGATCAGAGCTTGTTTTGAATAGTTGTGGAAGGTAGATATACGAGGAGTACTAGAACATGAATAAAGGATTATATACCTGCTTTTTTAAACGATTCTTAGATATCATTTGTGCTCTACTTGCCATCATCTGCTTCTGTTGGCTCTACGCTATTCTCGCTGTGTTGGTGAGAATAAAGCTTGGCTCTCCAGTCCTTTTTACACAGCCAAGACCTGGGAAGAAGGATAAGGATGGTGTGGAAAAAATATTCAGACTCTACAAATTCCGCACAATGACGGATGAACGAGATGAGAACGGTGAGCTATTATCGGATGAAATAAGACTTACATCTTTCGGTAAGTGGCTTAGAAGTACGAGCCTTGATGAGCTCCCGGAAGCCTTCAACATTCTAAAAGGTGAGATGAGCGTTATTGGCCCCAGACCACAATTGGTTAGGGATATGGTGTTCATGAGCGTAGAGCAAAGAAAAAGACATGATGTCAGACCAGGACTCAGCGGTTTGGCACAGACTAGAGGTAGGAATGCCATTAGCTGGGATGGGAAGTTGGAGACAGATCTTGAGTATGTTGAAAAGATTACTTTCCTTGGTGATGTGAAGATAATGATTGATACCGTGAAGCAAGTGTTTTTTGGAGCAAAAGGGATTGAAGGAACTGATGTCGATGAAGTTGATATCACGGATGACTTTGGGGATTATCTGTTGAAAGCTGGAAGAGTAGAGATCGAGGAATACGAAGAGAAGCAGGAAGAAGCTAGAGAGATATTGAGAGGAATATAGATGAAAGTCAAAGGATGGAAATACTATAACCATGCAGCAGTACCCACAACGTCACCTCATGAAAAAGTAGATACAAGTGCCATAGAAAATGGGCAAGTGTGGAAAATAGGGGGGGGCGCCCGCTCTTGGCACGTTGGATTACAGACTTTGATTGCGGGCATGAGACGAACTGGTGGTATGTGATAAAGGATGAGCCTTTTGATATAGAGAACCTGAAAAGCAAAAGAAGATATGAGATAAAAAAAGGTATTAAGAATTTTGAGGTCAGGCATATAAATCCTGCAGATTACAAAGATGAAATCTACAAGGTTCAGGTAGCTGCGTTTTCTGCTTATCCTGAGAAATATAGACCTACAATTGTTGAAGAAGATTTCAAGAAGCAGATCGGTAAATGGAATGAATACGATATATTTGGGGCTTTTCACAAAGAGACAGAAGAACTTGTAGGATATGCATTACTATCAAATATAAATGATAAGTTCGTGGATTTTAATGTATTAAAGACAAATCCTGAACATGAGAAGAACGCTGTGAATGCAGCTTTAGTTCACGGTTTGATGGACTACTATAAAGAATTCTTATCAGCAGGAGGAATTATAAGTGATGGTGCAAGAAGCATCAATCATGAGACACACTTTCAGGATTATCTTGAGAAGTATTTTGGCTTTAGAAAAGCTTACTGTCATCTGAATATTAAGTATAATCCGAAGGTTGGATGGCTGATTAAGATTTTATATCCGTTCAAGAGAATAATGTTGAAGCTTGATGGAATAGGAATAGTGCACTCAGTTAATGCAGTGTTGAAAATGGAAGAAATAGTAAGAAGCGATTAGAGAAGGGAGAATACAGTGGCTGGATTGGTTTCAATTATAATGCCATCATACAATACGGCGCCATACATAGCTGAGTCAATTCAGTCTGTGATTGACCAGACATATAAGGACTGGGAACTTATCATAGTTGATGATTGCTCCACAGATAATACGGATGAAGTAATTACATCTTTGCATGATGAGAGAATCCGATACTTTAAGAATAAAAAGAACGGTGGTGCAGCGGTCAGCCGGAATAAAGCATTAAGAAAGGCAAAAGGTAAGTGGATTGCGTTTCTGGATTCGGATGATTTATGGAATCCGGAAAAACTTGAAAAACAAATCGCATTTATGAAAGAGAATGGTTATGCTTTTTCTTATACAAATTATGAAGAGATAGATGCAGATGGTAATAAAACAGGAGTAAGAGTAACGGGACCTAAAAAAATCACAAAGTCAGGAATGTATAATTATTGTTGGCCAGGATGCTTGACGGTTATGTATGACGCAGAGACTGTTGGGCTGATTCAGATTGTTGATATAAAGAAGAATAATGATTATGCCATGTGGCTGAAAGTTTGTAGGAAGGCTGATTGCTATTTGTTGAATGAAGAGTTGGCGAACTACAGAAGAGGCAGAGCAGGAAGCGTTAGCTCACACAGTATCAAGACGTTGATTGGGTGGCACTATAAGTTGTTCAGAGAAGCTGAGAAGGAAAATGTATTAGCCAGCGTAGTAAACACCAGTAGGAATATGGTGTATGGGATGATTAAGAAGAAAAGGTATGTGAGAGTTGATCATTAAAAGGGAGAATGAAAACAGGATGATATCCGTGATAGGGCATTTTGGAAAAAATAAAACTTTGTTAAATGGCCAGACAGTAAAAACTAAAATTATCACAGAAGCTTTGCGGGAATATTTTGGAAACGATAGTGTGGTTACATATGATACTCATGGTGGAGTTAAGACTCTTTTAAAGGCACCCTTCCAAGTATATTCTGCAATGAAAAATAGTAGTGATGTGATTATCTTCCCTGCTCATAATGGTTTGCGGATATATGCTCCACTGTTAGTTTTTATAAAAAATGTCTTCAAAGACAGGCAAATATACTATGTTGTAATAGGTGGGTGGCTTCCAAAGTTTCTAAAAAACAAAGCGTGTCTTGCCAAATCATTGAAACAATTTGACGGGATATATGTTGAGACAAACACAATGAAGTCAGCATTGGAGCCTATGGGTTTTAGTAACATATATGTCATGCCAAATTGCAAGAAATTGCCAATACTTTCTGCGGATGAGCTTGTATATCCGGTGGGAATACCATATCGGCTTTGTACATTTTCACGAGTGATGAAAGAGAAAGGTATTGAGACTGCTGTTAATATGATCGTAAAAGTTAATAAAGAACTAGGATATATAGCATATTCACTTGATATATATGGACAGATAGATTCTAACCAAATGGAATGGTTTGAGCGACTGCAGAAAAGATTCCCTCAATATGTGCATTATTGTGGAACTGTGGACGCTGACAAAAGTGTTGATGTCCTGAAGGATTATTTTGCTCTGCTATTTCCAACGCATTTTTATACGGAGGGAATTCCAGGCACGATTATTGATGCATTCGCAGCTGGTATTCCCGTAATCTCTGCGAAATGGGAGAGTTATTCTGATATAGTTGATGAAGATGTGACGGGTATCAGTTATGAGTTCGATAATCAAAATGAATTTAAGAATGTCCTGATAGGCATTGCGCATGATCCGCAAAAGATACTTGATATGAAAGAAAACTGTATAAATAAAGCGAAGGATTATATACCAGAAACTGCGACCAAGGTATTAGCTGAAAAAATTAAGGGGATAAGACATCTACTCATTGAAGGCACCAGTGATTGTAAGTGATTGGAAGTACAATGTGGAGCTTGTAAATGAGAATGCCGGATACCTGTATGAGGCACATAATAATGATGCCTTGGCTAAGATATTAGTAATGCTGGCAAAGAATCCCGGCTTGATGATACAAAGAAGAGTAACTGTCTGAACGAAGAAAAAAATATAAACGAGATCAAGTGGTAAGGTATTAATAAATCAGATAGTGACTGAATGATAAATTGAGAAAATGCTGGAGACAGAAGATGGCACCGTATATAGGATTTTTGATTGTAATTTTAATAGAGTGGATGGTCCTTTTTCCAGAAATGAAAGTAAAAATTGGAGGTCCAGTAGAATATAGCCAAAGAAAGAAATTTATTATCCTTGTGTGTATTGAGATGATATGTTTTGCGGGTATTAGATCATTTGATCTTGGAGCAGACATGGACAATTATTTGGGTTCTCTTCGGTATTATAGTGCGCTTCCACACGATCAGATATTGAAAGCAAAATTGATATATCCATTTGATTATGAGGTTGGATATTTCTACTTGACAAATCTCCAGCTGGAGTGCCAGTGATTGGAAGTATAATATGGAGCTTGTAAATGAGAAGAATGGGGTGCTCTTCGAAACACAAAATGTGCATAATCTGACCGAAAGGATGATGTCCATGCAGAATATTCATTCATTGAAAAGATACTGTTTACAGGAAGCTAAGAAGTATCATCCCGAGACGATCATTAAAGTCATAATGGACAGGATTTGAGTAAAATATGAGAATAACGATATAAAGGTGAGTAAGAGAACATGAGTGTGAAACGATTATTGTGCCTTGTCAGTGCGATGAATACTGGCGGTGCAGAAACATTTTTGATGAAGCTGTATCGTAAGCTGGACAAAACAAAATATCAGATGGATTTCTGTGTCAATGATCCGAAAAAAGGATTTTATGATGATGAGATCCGGTCGATGGGCGGAAAGATTTATGTGATTCCATGTAAATCGGAAAGTGTAAAACACTTTACTGAGGGATTGTCTCAGATTGTGAAGCAAAATCATTATGAATATGTTTTAAGAATCACTTCCAACGCGATGGGATTTTATGACCTGAAGGTGGCAAAGAAAAGTGGCGCAAAAAAGTGTATTGCAAGATCCAGCAATTCCAGTGATGGAAATGGGTTGAAATCAAAGCTTGCACATGGAGTGGGGCGGATATTGTATGAAGGAAATGTGGACGTAAAGATCGCACCATCGGATCTGGCAGCGAAATATACATTCGGAAAGAAGGAATATGAAAAAGGGCATGTCAAGATTCTTCATAATGCAATTGATCTGAATTGCTTCCGCTTTTCTGAAAAGAGCAGAACCGACATCCGACATGAGCTTTATATCCCAGATGATGCATTTGTAGTCGGACATATCGGCCGCTTTTCTGAGCAAAAGAATCATCTCTTTTTACTTGATAATTTTGCATGCATAGCGAAAAAAAGGCCGGATGCTTATTTGATCTTAGTCGGTGACGGAGAACGAAAAGAGCAGATTCGGGAGAAAGTTAAAAAAATTGATCTGGAAAACAGGGTAATCTTTACTGGTGTTCGAGGCGATGTACCTGCACTTTTGTCAGCATTTGATGTCTTCTTATTCCCATCCCTTTACGAGGGAATGCCAAACACTGTCATTGAGGCGCAGGCGACCGGACTTCCTTGTGTGATATCAGATACGATTACGAAAGAAGCGGATATTACAGGGCTTGTGCAATATATCCCATTAACTGCATCACCAGAGGAATGGGCGAAAAAGGCAATCGATTGTGTATCACAGGAGAGAATGGATACGAAGGAAGATTTTTTGAGAGAAAAGTATGATATTGCATCTGTTGTGGAAGAATTTGTGCGGTTGTGCTTTTAGATGTGGCGAAAATTAGAAAAATCATGGTATAGAAGTTTTCAGGAGTTGTATTAAATATGACGGCGTATATAGTTTTTTTATTGATTATAATAATGGAATGGATGCTTTTTTTCCCGAATGCAAAAGTGACATTTGGTAAAACAATAGCATATAAGCAAAAGAAAAAATATTTAGTTCTTGTGTGCATGGAAATGATTTGCTTTGCGGGATTCAGATCGATAGATCTGGGGGCTGATACGACTGTATATTTGGATGCGTTGCGTTATTATAGTTGCTTCTCTCATGATAATATCCTAAAAGCAGAATTAGTCTGGCCGTTCGATTTTGAAGCTGGTTATTTTATGCTTACGAAGCTTGCAGCGTGGCTTTCCTTTGATGAGACAACATTCCTGTTTTTGATTGCAATTCTTATTTATGTTCCGGTATGCTGGTTTATTTTACAATATTCGGAGAATCCGTTATTAAGTATCCTGACTTATGTCACGTTTTTCTTCGGATACAGTATTGGTATCTTCCGACAAATGATTGCCATATCCATCGTATTGCTCGGAACAAAATATATATGGGAGCGAAAGCTTATTAAGTATCTGATAACGGTTGGTATTGCTATGACCTTTCATAATACAGCGATTATTGTGCTCCCCCTATATTGGATATGTCGTATAAAGCTGGAAAATAAATTAAAGTGGATCTTTGCCGGAGAAGTAATTTGTTTCTTTTTTGCGCGTGCATTAGTATTATTAGCGGTAAGATTGATGCCTATGTATAGTGGATACGTATCAGGAATCTATGACGTGCAGGGCGGTTCATACGCCATGCTGATTCTGTTAAATATTGTTATGATTGCCGGATTTATATTGGAGAAAAATGAAGAAAACAGAGAAAATCCGACATTGCGTATGTCCGTGAATGCCGTTGTAATTGCCGTATTTTTACAGATTTTGGGATATTCTATGGGAATTTTTGGCCGGATTGTCCCGTATTATTCTATTTATCTGATAATATTGATTCCATTTTTGCTGAATCGCTATTTCAGGAAAAATATTGTTACTGTGCATGTTATGGGAGTCGTCGTTCTCGTTGCATTATTTTGCTTCTTTACCGTGGGCTCTGTCATAGATCCGTATCAATTTGTATTTTAAAATATCGATGAGAAAGTAAGGGGACGTATAAGCCATGAGTGATGACATAAATAATGGTACAGCAAAAACACGAGAAGAGTGGATTGATATGCTCAGAGGCTTTGGTATGCTTCTTGTTATCATTGGGCATTCGCGATGTCCGGATATTTTAGAAAAAATCATTTATGGATTTCATATGCCGCTGTTTTTTGTGCTGTCCGGATTCCTGTTTCATGAGACAAAATGCAGGCAGGAGGATCTGTGGCATTATGTCCGCCGTAAGTGGAAGGCTTATATCATACCGTACTTTGCACTATGTCTGTGTAATCTGATTGCAACACTTGGTATGGAGTTTCTGGCAGAGATCAGAGGAAGGGAATTGCTTGCTTCCGCTATCAGACATCTTTTTTATATTCTGTATTCATTTGGAGATGCTTCTAAAATGCCAAACTGCTCACCGCTATGGTTTCTGCCGTGCCTGTTTATCAGCGATATCTATTTGTATTTTTTCGTACGGCTGAGTAAAGCAAAAAAAGGTATTGTACTTCTGGCAGGTCTGACTGTCATTGCATGCCTGGCAAAGATGGATATCACACAGCTTCCGTGGCACTTTGATATTGCCTTTGTAGGAATGATTTTCATGTATATTGGTTTTCTGGTAAAGAAAAACGAGATCTTGAACAGAATGAATATAATACATAAAATCGTTCTCGCCGGAGTGGGGGGACTCATGTTACAGAATTTTCGCGTAGATATGCTGTCGAGAAGCTTTGGTAATCCGCTGCTCTTTTTTGGGGGAGCCAGCGGCCTTGTGATTTTTTTGATGTCTGCTTTCTGCAAGTTAAGCGGATGGAAGCTGATGAGTTATATTGGACGAAACAGCATGTTTTATATGGGATTTAATCTTTTGGTAAATGCCTGTCTGAATGTTGTGGAGAAAAGGATTGATATTGCCGGTTGGATGGCATATGAGTGGATGTTCAGGACGGTGGTCAATGTTTTGGGAATCAGTCTGATCGTGCTGTTATGGAACAGATTTAAGAAGAAAACAGCAGAGTGTTGTAAAATATGAAAACCTGGATGGGCATCAGGAGGAACATAAGTGAAGGAAAAAAGAAATTGCAAGAAAAAGAAAATTGTACACTTTATACATGGTCTCAATATGGGTGGTGCAGAAACGCTGGTAAAAGATTATGTATTAGGATTCGATAAGGAAAAATATGATGTGAGTGTGCTGTGTTATGAGCATTGCGACTCGCCATATGAAGCAATCCTTCGGGATGCAGGAATCAAGGTTGTCTATGTCTGCGATGATATGAAGCATTGGGGAAAGAAAGGTATAATTCCGAAAGTCTGGAATCATTATCAGCTTTATTTCAAGATTCGGAAGAAGCTGCGGGCAATGCAGCCGGATATTCTGCATACACATTTGACGGTCAATACGTATGTATGGTTTGCACATCTGCCTAAGACGGTGAAGCTGTTTCATACGGTGCATAGTGAACCGCTGGCATTATGGTTCGATGGACATTTTTTAAGAAAGATAGATTTCAAGGCAACCTGCAGGCTGATTCAATATAGAAAGCAAAGAATGATTGTACTCCATGATAAGATGAGGCAAGAGGTAAACAGACTCTTTCATATAAACAATGCTGTTGTATTAAACAACGGGATTCGTTTTTCGGTATTCGAGAGAGCAAAAAGCAAAGAAGAGGTAAGAGAAGCATTACAGATACCCCAACAGGCATTTGTGATCGGACATGTAGGACGATTCTCCGACGAGAAGAACCACGCATTTCTGCTCCGTGTTTTTAAAGAAATCTATGCCTGCGATCCGAACGCTTTTTTGCTTATGGTGGGAGCAGGGGAGGAAAAGGAAAAGTATCAGCAGCAGCTCGACCATAGCCCGATGAAGGAACATTATCGGATTCTGTCGAATCGGAGCGATGTGGCTGATATCATGCAGGCGATGGATGTATTTGTATTTCCATCGAAATTTGAGGGACTATCCGTTACCATGGTGGAAGCACAGAAAAGCGGACTGCCCTGTTTTGTATCGGATGCAGTGTCTGTCGATACAAAGGTTACCGACCTGGTGACATTTCTATCCTTAGACAAGGACGAAAAGGAATGGGCAGGGGAAGTATTGAAAATGAAGGATAGCACGGTTCGTAAGGCTTTTGTAAATCAGGGCGGTGAGGTTCCTGTCACCTGGGATATGAAGCAGGTAGTTAAGAGGCTTGAGAATATATATGAAGGAGAAGCGTAAGAGAGAGTATGGCTGACAGCAGAACGAAAAACACAGTTAGAAATATTGCCGCCGGTTTAGCGAATCAGGGAGTTTCCATCATTCTGCCTTTCATTAACCGGACGATCATATTGTGGTCGCTTGGTGCCGAATTTACAGGTCTGTCCGGCTTATTTTCTTCCATTCTCAGTGTTCTCGGAATTGCGGAATTAGGATTTAACACAGCAATCGTATACAGTCTATATCGTCCAATGGCAGAGCATGATGAAGATAAGATATGTGAGATTGTTTCTCTGTTCCGCAAGATATATGGGATTATCGGTACGATTGTTCTGGTCTTGGGTATGGCAGTTATGTCATTTCTAAAATATCTGATTCATGGTTCTTATCCGAGCGAAATCAATCTGTATGTCGTTTATTTCTTGTATTTGCTGAATTCGGTGATCAGCTATTATATGTTCGCATATAAGGAATGCCTGTTGATTGCAGATCAGCGGCAGGACATGGCTCAGAATATGAGAACGGTTGTCAATATTCTGCGATATGCGGCACAGTTTGTTGTATTGCTGGTGTTCCACAGTTTTTATCAGTATCTGATTGTAGCGATCATCGGTACAATGGTAACAAATCTTGGTATACAATGGCTGACCGTAAAAAAATATCCGTATTTTAAGCAGATAAAAGGCAAACAACGGATTCCACAGGAATTAATCATGCAGATGAAAGGACTGATGATCAACAAGATCTGCGATACATTTCGGAATTCCTTTGACAGTGTGATTATATCCAGCTTTATCGGACTGACGGCAACTGCAATCTACGGGAATTATTATTATATTTATTCTGCCGTATATGGAATCATGCTGACCATCTGTAATGCCATGTCGGCAAGCGTTGGAAACAGTATTGTAGAAAAAAATGAGGATCGAAATTATGAGGATCTGCTGACTTTTTCAGCGTTATTTGCAGTTGTTTTAGGCATTTGCACAGCCTTATTGGCATGCTTATATCAGCCGTTTATGAAATTGTGGGCAGGAGAAAAGCTCTTGTTGTCAACGTCTGATATGTTTCTGTTCTGCATATATTTTTATGTAATCAATATGAACAATATCAGAAATCAGTATATATCCGGAACCGGAATATGGTGGAAATTAAAGGCATCTTATATTGTAGAAGCGGCTGCAAATTTGTTATTAAATTTCATTTTGGGAAAATATTTTGGTATTTCGGGCGTGCTGCTTGCGACGATTATCACGATTTTTGCCTTTAATTATTTGCAAAGAAATGCTGTTTTGTTTCGAAGTTATTTTAAACAATCAAGCTATATGAAATATTTGATGGAGCAATTTTATTTTGCATTTGTTGCGATCGCTGCAGTGGGTTGTTCTTATGTGGTATGCAGTAAAATAAGCCTGGATAGTATACTTGGGCTGGTTATAAAAGGCGGCATTACAGTGATTATATCCGGAAGTATTTTGTTTGTCGGATTGCTTACGTCGAAACGCCGTCAGGCAGTGCTTGGATTTATAAGCCAAGTGCTTCAACGTAGGAATGTATAGGATAAAAATGGAGAAAGGGTAAGATATGAGTACAATAATACAAAAACTGAACCGATTTATTACGAATCCGAAGATTCGTTTTTCTTATTTGAATGCGCTCGGATTCTATAAGCACACCCCGGATGATGTGTTCTTAAAAAAAGCGTACAAGGTCAACATAGGGCAGGAGTTAAATCTTGAGAATCCTCAGACCTTTAACGAGAAGCTCCAGTGGCTGAAGCTCTATAACCGGAAGCCGGAGTATACAGTGATGGTGGACAAGTACAAGGTACGGGAATATATTGCCAAAGAAATCGGGGGGGAGTACCTGATACCGCTTCTTGGTGTCTGGGATGATCCGGATGAGATTGATTTTGATGCACTGCCGGATCAGTTTGTTTTGAAGTGCAACCATAATTCCGGTCTTGGCATGTGTATCTGCAAGGACAAAACAAAATTAGACATCAAAAAGGTAAAGAGTGAGCTTCGCAAGGGACTTGCACAGGATTATTACCTGACTGGTCGTGAGTGGCCTTATAAGAATGTGCCGCGAAAGATTATCTGCGAAAAATACATGACGGATGAGACGGGAACAGATCTGAAGGATTACAAATTCTACTGTTTTGACGGTAAGGTGAGGCTACTTGGAATCTATTCTGACCGCAACAAAAACTGCCAGACCAAAGCAGATTATTTCGATGAGAACTTTCAGTGGATCGACATGACATGGGGGTATATATCGGCAGAAAAGAAACCGGAGAAACCTGCAAAATTCAAAGAAATGGTAGAAATTGCAGAGAAACTGTCGGCTGGCTTGCCGACAGTTCGTGTGGATTTATACCAGTGTGGCGAGAAAATCTATTTTGGAGAACTGACCTTCTTTGATGGGAGTGGATTTGATAAAATCGAACCTGCAGAGTGGGATTATAAAATGGCTGGCTGGATACATCTGCCGGTATTCCGTTCGTAAGAGTGGACATGTATGTCATCAATGGACAGATTTGTTTCGGAGAACTGACATTATTTCATTATGCAGGATTTACAAAGGTACATCAAGAGCAGTAGGAAAAGACCTTAGGAGATTGGATCGATATTAGTCAAGTCTAAGGATACAAAAAAGGAAGGAAGGAACTATGTACGTAAAATATCAAAATGAACAATGGGAGAAGGCGGTACCGATGGTATCTGTCATCACACCAATCTATAACCGGAGTCATACGATAAAGAGAACGATTGAATCGGTAAGGAAGCAGAGTTTTCAGAATATCGAATATATTCTCGTGGATGATGGCTCTACGGACGAGCTGGATGATATCCTTATGCCGGAGCTTGAAAAGCTGGATATTCCGGTGCTTTACATGAAAAAGGAAAATGGGGGGGTGCATACTGCCTGTAACTTAGCCGTATCGAAGGCCAGAGGAAAATACACTCGCTTCCTCGATTCGGATGATGAAATGACAGATGATTCCATTGAAAGCTTTCTGAAGGTCTGGGAGCATATTCCGGCATCACCGGATCTGCCGTATCGGGAGGTTGTGGCACAGTGCAAGGATCAAAATGGAAAGCGGGTTGGTGAGCCTTTTCCGGACAATATCAATGAGCTTCCCTGGAAGGATGCGATTGTGGCATGTGATATGACACATGGAGAGCATACGGGGATGAACCTTACGAAAGCATTACAGGAATACCCATGGCCGGAGCCGGAGGGAATCAAATTAGTATCCGAGGATATTGTCTGGAAGAAAATGGAGAAATCTTACCGTTCCTATTATATCAATGATATGCTTCGCATTTATCACATGGATACGGAAGGCTCCTATACCAATACAAAAAAAACTCTGCAGTACTGTAGAAATACCCAATGGAATCTCGGCTACTGTCTGGATCACTGGGATATTTATAAGAGCTCGAAGAACAATCTGTTAAAGGATCTTTTGTTATACGAGGTATTTACTACCATCCTGGTAAGGCATGGAATCAAGCCATATCAGCTGTCTGTCAGAAAGTATTCTATGCTTAGACTTCTGGAGAAGATTCCGGGAAAGATTCTGGCATGCTGGTATATGAAAAAGAGGTTGGTTCAGAAACAATGACGATGTTTTTTTTGAGTTGGTTTATTATAAATCCATTTCATATTTGAACAGACAAAGTTATATCTTGTTACTCCGCTGTGAAGTTTGGAGGTGCCTTCGTACTTCATTTGTAAAGAAGAATCATGGGGATAACACGGAATACCTTGGACAACAAAAAATGCCGTAATTACACGGCTTGTGGCGTTTTGTAAACGCCTAGGTTGACATATTTAGTATGAGGAGAGAACTATATGAATGAAAAAAAGAATACCATAGATCAGTCAATAGAACTTAAAAACTGCACCTATAGCAAAACGATCTTGATGCTCATTATTGTGTTCTATCACAGTGCTTTGATGTATAGTAGGGGGGGATGGGGACCTTATGAGGCGGCACAATCTGCTACTGTAATCGGCACGCTCGATGCTTTTTTGGCATCTTTTCATTTAGCTACATTTGTACTGATATCGGGATATTTGTTTTACCATGTTAAATTTGAAAGGAGAAGATATCAGAAATACCTGCCTTTTGTCGGAAATAAGGTAAAAAGGTTGCTTGTTCCATATGTATTTATTGCCACAATATGGGTAGCACCTGTTTATATGCATTATTATGGAATGGATACGGTTGTAGAGAAGTTTGTATTGGGAAAAGAACCAGCGCAGCTCTGGTTTGTACTTATGCTTTTTTGGGTATTTGCAATCTTTTGGCTTATATCGGATTTCGTAAATAATCATTCGATTTTAGGTTTTTTGATTGTATGTAGTTTATATTGTATTGGAATGTTTGCTCCGGCTTACTATCGAATCAATAACAGCTTACAATATATGCTTATTTTTTATATGGGCTTTCTGTTCAGGAAGCATAATCTTGGCAACATAATTTTTTATAAAATTCCAAGTGTAGTATATATAGGGGCTAATATTGGATTATTTATTTTAGTTGACATATTGAAAAATCAAGAAGCAATTTTGATGAGGTTATTCTTTTATGGATTTGATGTACTTTTAAGTATGGTAGGGGCAATAGGTGCGTTTGTTATATTGCAACGTGTGATATGTAGATTTCCCCAAAGTAAGATTTTACACTTTTTGAGTCCATATAGTTTTACAATCTATCTGGTACATGAACAAATGATTTATTTTACAATAGGCTGGTTTAATGGCATGGTGCCGCCCATTGCAGTGGTTTTGCTTAATTTTTCTATTTCGCTAACTGTTTCAACACTGTTTGCAATTATAATGAATAAAACGAGGATAACGAGATTTTTGATAGGAAATAAATAATATCAAAATATGAAGGAGTGTTTAGTATGTTTGATATGAATATAGAACTGAACGGAAGAACAATTTTAGTAACGGGTGCGGCCGGTTTTATCGGCAGCAACCTTGTGTTGGAACTAATCCGTACACAGTCGCCAGTTAATATTATCGGCATTGACAATCTTAATGATTACTATGATGTGTCCATTAAAAATTACCGTCTTAAACAGATTGAAGCTGAGCAGGAGAAGCATCCGGAAACAATCTGGACATTCATCAAGGGAAATATTGCAGATCGCGATGTGATTGACCATGTTTTCAGAGATTATAAGCCTGCCATAGTTGTCAATCTGGCAGCTCAAGCTGGTGTACGTTATTCTATTACAAATCCGGATGTATATGTAGAGTCTAACTTGATCGGTTTCTACAATATTCTTGAAGCCTGCAGACATTCATATGATAATGGGGAGACAGGGGTAGAACACTTAGTATATGCATCCTCTTCCTCTGTATATGGAACGAATAAGAAAGTGCCATATTCGACGGAGGATAAGGTAGATAATCCTGTATCGCTATATGCAGCGACTAAGAAGTCAAATGAGTTGATGGCACATGCCTACAGTAAGCTCTATAATATTCCTTCCACGGGGCTTCGTTTCTTTACGGTATACGGACCGGCGGGAAGACCGGATATGGCATACTTTGGTTTTACCAATAAGCTGCGTAACAATGAAACAATACAGATTTTTAATTATGGGAATTGTAAGCGTGATTTTACATATGTAGATGATATTGTAGAAGGGGTAAAGCGTGTTATGCAGGCTGCTCCGGAGAAAAAGACGGGAGAAGACGGTTTGCCGGTTCCTCCATATTCCGTTTACAACATCGGGAATAACCAGCCGGAAAATCTGCTTGATTTTGTAGATATTCTGCAGCAGGAACTGATCCGTGCAGGCGTGCTTCCGGCAGATTATGATTTTGAGGCACATAAGAAGCTTGTTCCGATGCAGCCCGGAGATGTTCCGGTCACTTATGCAGACACGAAAGCTTTAGAAGAAGACTTTGGTTTTAAGCCTAATACAAGTCTTAGAGATGGGCTTAGGAAGTTCGCGGAGTGGTATAAAGAATTTTATATGTAGTACAAATATAGGAAAGGGAAGCAGCGAATGACTTCCCTTTTGGAATTTAATCTCTTTTGAAAATATCTCTTGTATATACCTTATCTTTCACATCATCCAGACAGGAGTCATACCTGTTGGCAATGATAGAATGTGACATTTTTTTGAATTTCTTCAGATCATTAACAACTTCACTTCCAAAGAAGGTTTCCCCGTTTTTCAGTGTTGGTTCAAAGATAATGACCTTAGCACCCTTGGCTTTAATACGTTTCATAACACCCTGGATAGAAGACTGACGGAAGTTATCGGAATTACTCTTCATGGTCAGACGATATACACCGACAATGACTTCCTTTTCTTTCGAAGCATCCCATTGGCTGTTGGCTTCATATCCACCGGCAATTTCCAGTACACGATCAGCAATGAAATCTTTTCTCGTCTTATTACTTTCCACAATCGCACTCATCATATTTTGCGGAACATCATTGTAGTTGGCAAGGAGCTGTTTCGTATCCTTAGGCAGGCAGTAACCACCGTATCCAAAGCTGGGATTATTATAGTGTGTTCCGATACGCGGATCCAGGCAGACACCATCAATGATATCCTCGGTATTCAGTCCTTTCATTTCTGCATAAGTATCCAGCTCATTGAAGTAGGAAACGCGGAGTGCCAGATACGTGTTGGCAAACAGCTTCACTGCTTCTGCCTCTGTAAATCCCATAAATAATGTATCGATATTTTCCTTGAGGGCTCCTTCCTGCAGAAGAGCAGCGAACTGGTGAGATTTTTCAACAAGTCTTTCGTCTTCTTTATCGGTAGATACGATAATGCGGCTTGGATAGAGGTTGTCATATAATGCCTTGGATTCACGCAGGAATTCCGGGCTGAAAATAATATTTTTTGTATTGTATTTCTTGCGGATAGATTTTGTGAAGCCGACAGGAATAGTAGATTTAATGACCATAATAGCATCCTGATTAACGGAAAGCACAAGCTTGATGACATCTTCTACAAGAGAGGTATCGAAGTAGTTCATCTTGCTGTCGTAGTTGGTCGGCGTGGCAATGACAACGAAATCAGCATTCTTATAAGCTGCCGCGCCATCCAGTGTGGCAGTCAGATCAAGATCTTTTTCAGCAAGATATTTTTCAATATAATCGTCCTGAATCGGGGATTTGCGGTTGTTAAGCATTTCTACCTTTTCCGGGATAACATCGACAGCGGTGACATGATTGTGCTGTGCAAGCAGTGTGGCAATGGAAAGCCCTACATAACCTGTTCCGGCTACTGCGATATTGAGTGGTGACGGCGATTCGATTTTCTTACTGGCTGCGTTGATAAATACATCATCCAGATCGAAATCAAGTGCTTCTCCGAGCGCTTCCAGCTGGGGAATGGAAGGATAGTAATCTTCCTGTTCCAGTCTTGAGAGCTGTGCTCTGTTAATACCGGTTTTCTCTGCAAGCTGCGCCTGTGTCATTTTTGCAGCTTTTCTTTTGGTTTCAACAATTTCTGCAAGAATTGCTGTGGATAGTTTCTTCATTTGAAAATCCCCTTTTTCTATTGGTTATTATAAATAACATTATTTTGAAATCGTTTTAATATTGAAATCTTCTGTAGAATAGCATTGTTGAGACTATTATGCAATAGATATTAATAAAAAAATATAAAAATAGAGGGAAAATTCTCAAAATAGCACAGAAAAGTTAATGATAATAACAAAAGGAAATGAGATGATGAAATGTTTCATGATTCTGATTGAAATAAGTGCGCTATGGAATTAATAAGAATAGGAGTTTATATGCATAATTGTTAATATGTGCAACCATATGATTGATGTAGTTGAAAATGTGTCTATTTAGTGCGATAATTGTATCTATAACACTAGATTTTGTATTTTGAGGTGAATTTATGGGGAATATAGAATTTGAAAAATTAACACCGAAAAACGATGTGACGCTTGGGATATATAAAGATGCTTTGGAGTTTGCATTTTTACAAGATGATTTGCGTAATATAGCTATGACAGGAGCGTACGGTGCGGGAAAAAGTAGTGTATTATCTTCATTTGAGAAGATAAAATCAGGTTATAAATTTTTGCATATTTCGTTAGCACATTTTGAAGAGATGAATCAATCTTCAGGTAAAAAGGAAACAGATGAAAAGGAAACAGGAAACAACAGTACCAGAATACTAGAAGGAAAGATTTTGAATCAACTTTTGCATCAGATTCCTCCTGAAAAGATAGGGAAAAGTGGTTTTAGTGTAAAAAAGAATGATTCTAACGAAGGATTAAAGCAGATAGCCATATGTATGTTATTGGCAGTCATGCTTAGTATTTATGTGATTTTTCCGGACTTTATAAAAAGAATATTTGAAGATGCAAGCTCGTCTTTTGTACGCTATAATTTGTCGTTTTTATATGCAGGAGAACTACGTATCCTGGCGATTATTGGACTAGCTTTTCTGGGGTACAAAGCACTTGCATATATAATAAAAATGCAGAAGGATAAGAGGGTGTTAAAAAGTATAAAATTGAAAGATGTCAATTTCGAGATTTTTGAGGAAAAGACAGCATCCTATTTTGATAAGTATATGGACGAGGTGCTTTACCTCTTTGCACAATCAGAAGCAAATGTTGTTGTGTTTGAAGATTTGGACAGATTTGACGATGTGTATATCTTCGAAAAACTACGTGAAATCAATTATCTGCTTAATAACGGAATCCATGGGCACTCTAATCATGATGAAGAATTAGAACAGAGTAAGCCGATTCGTTTCTTGTATCTCTTAAAGGATGATATCTTTGTTTCAAAAGACCGAACCAAGTTTTTCGATTTCATTATACCGATTGTGCCTTTTATGGATGGCTCCAATTCTGTGGATCAATTCATGCTCAAGTTATCGGACGATACAACAGATTTTGATAAACATTTCCTGAAGGACTTGTCACTGTATGTGGATGATATGCGTTTGCTGAATAATATCATCAATGAGTATCGGGTATATAAGGGGAAATTACAACAGGGAACGACAAATTCAAATGGAGATGAACGGTCAAATACCAACGAACTGAATCAAAATAAGCTTCTGGCGATGATTGTTTACAAGAATCTTTTTCCGAAAGACTTTGCCATGCTGCAACTAGGGCAGGGGTATGTGTTTGAGCTATTAGAAAATAAACATAAGTTGGTAGATGATGAAAAGACGGATTTAGAAATGCAAATCAAGCAGGCGAAGGAGGAAATCAACAAGATAGAAAATGAGTGGGTGCAGTCTAAGGATGAATTGCAGGCTTTGTATTTTCATGCATCAAAACAGCTTATTGTTGATGGGAAAAGTGAAGCAGATTATGGTAATTATGTTGAATTTATAAAAGCTGTTATAGAACATTCAGATAAGGTTGAATATGAATATTATTACTATAATGGTATTAGAAGAGCGCATTATAATCAAATAAATGATGATATTAAGGCGTTGAATGAAAATGCAGAGTTTCAGGATAGATTAAAATGCATCCAAAATCAGAAAGAAAAGAGAATACATCAGCAACAGATCCGAATAAGTGGATATGAGAGTGAAATTGTTAGGTTGGATGGGCTATATTTACATGAAGTTTTTGAGGTATTAGAAGAAGCGCAGATTGACCTGTATTTTAAATCGATAAGCGCATTGGAAGATGATTATAATAAAGTCGCCGAGAGTTCGTACTTCCAGTTAATAAAATATTTGGTTCGTCAGGGGCTCTTAGACGAGATGTATCCAGATTTTATGACTGCGTTCATGGGAGTGCATCTTTCTGTATCAGATAAGAATTTTCTGCGGGCAGTTGCAGATCATCATGCAAAAGTATTCAATTATCCGATACAGGACTGCCAAATGGTAATCAATGGAATAAGAACGAAAGATTGGAATAGACCAGAATTAAGAAATATTGCTTTGACAGATTATCTAATGGAACATGATTTGGCATATAAGGAAGAGATAAAGTATTTAGTGGATGGATTAAGTGAGAAACCGTATGATTTTCTGCAATGTTATTTGATGCATGTGGGAATTAATTCTAAGTTCACGTTATATTTAAATAAATATTGGAATGGTGTGGCTTTCGATATTCTGGAAAATACGGAACTGACAGTAGAGGCAAAACGAAAATATGCAATGGATACGATATGCACTGCTGGAGATGATACACCCTTGAAGAATAAAAATATTTTGTCTGAGTTTATATGCAGTGATAGCGAATTTTTAAGCCAGATTACGGATAAGAAGAATTCAGCAATCAAGGCATTGGAGGCATTGGATATACATTTTAAAGACATTAATATTCCATTAAGTGACAAGGCCCTTTTAAATGGGGTATATGAGAATAATCTGTATGTGTTATCTGAGACAATGATTTATAAGATGATGGAATATTTCTATACTGCTCGTGGAGTTGTTAATAAAACGCAGTTGTTTACGCATATTCTGTCAGACCCAAATCAATGTTTGGCAAAGTATGTGATGAACTGGCCTGAACACGTCCTTGAATGGTATGTTGAGTCTGTGGATGTTATTACAGATGAAGAGAGCGTTGCTCTACAAGTAATCAATAATACAGAGGCTGTGAATGATCTGAAGGTTGCGTATTTGGTCAAGTGTAAAACAGTGATTTCGAAAGTGGACAGCATTAGGGATATCGAAATGCAGCGTGCAGCCATGGACAGTGATAGAATAAAGAAAAATTTGGATAATGTCTTACGATATTTTTGCCAGGATGGAGGAGCATTTGATGATACGTTAGTTCGTTTTACTAATAGTATACCAGGAAATCATGCATTGAAAGTATCAGATGTCATCGGTAGTAACAACACGATAAAAAGCCGCTTCTTCAATGCTGTTATTGTGCAGAATGGATTAAATAATGACAAGTATGAAAAACTGATTCAAAACAATAAGTTTGTTTACAATGAGAAAGTAGACGGCATACCAAAGAAAATTGCAAAAGATAAAATGGATATTCTGATCCGAATCGGTGTTATGAAGATGAAGGAGAATATTTTGGAGTTGATGCGTGAAAATTATCCGGATAATCTCCATCACTTTGTGACTTCAAACTGGAGAAGTTATGTTGCAATTATCACAGATGATAATTTTAGCCATAGAGAGATGCTATGGATTCTTGGATTGAATGAAGCAAATGTTGAGACAAAACTGAAATTACTTATGCTAGCATCGGATCCGGTGAATATAGTGAATAAAGGATATCCGGTACAGGTAGTGGATTACATCATAGAGAACCTGATCAATGAAGCGGAACTGCCACAGATGTATCAAAGATATAATTTGTTTTCAGATGCTTCAAAGCAGATTATTGCCAATTATGCGATCAAAAATGTGACTGAAATTGTATCAGAATTGATTAAGATAGATGAAACGCTATTTGTAAAACTCATGAGTGCCTCATCCCTCGTAAAATCGGATCGCATTCTGTTAATGATTTCGCAAGTAAAATCAGGATGTTCACAGAACGTTTTTGAACAGATAGCGGATACGACTGACGTTGAATGGATAAGACAAATAGCACCTGTATTCAAGGAACATAATCCGAAGGTAGAGACAACGAGTAAAAGTGGGGAACTGCTATCAGCCATGAAAGTAAGACACTGGATATCCAGTTATGCAGTTGATAAGACAGATGGTGACTACTATCGAGTACAGGCTAAGCGAAAGTGATGGTGATTATGTGTTTTTGCAAGCACTCTTTGGACATTATTGTAAGTCCAAATTGGACGAAGTTGCAAATCCCCGGCTGGCAGCTATCCTGCCAGCTGCATAGCCATTGCAGACCATACTATCCAGTGGAACGGATTATATATTCTTGAAAGAAACATACATCATATTTATATGTACCTATGATCCCTTCCAGAAAGGAAGGTATGTATATCATTTTCATATGGCATGTGATGAGGATGAAGAAATACAGCTGCAGGGCAAAATGAACTGGATCTTTTATAATACAACTGCGGATCTTTCGGAAGCACCGGAGGGAATCAGAGAATTTCTAAGCTATGTTGAGAATGAAATTGTGGACGGTGACTTTACAAAATTACTGGATAAAGAAGTAAAAAATGCAAGACTGAATGAAGATTGGAGTATTTGAAAACTTATGTGAATGATATGGATATGAGACGTGAAGGCTATGTCGAGGGTGAGAAGCGTGGCAGAGCCGAGGGTAAAAAGCGTGGCAGAGCCGAGGGCGAGAAGGTTATGCAAAATTTAATGGAGACGCAGAAAATTACAGAGGCTGAGGCTAAGAAGATGCTGGGAATATAGTGTATAGATGTAGTTTATAGTGTCAGGTACAAATGCTTCCAATGATTTTTTTCTTTCGACCGTAGTGAGGCAATCTGTACGCACAGTAAATCGCAGGAAGGGTAAGCGTAAGTGCGTCTGCATGGCATTTCTGTTTGTGGCACTGGAGGATAAGTTTAGGATAAAAATAAGAATTGTAAATGCTTTGCAGTAATGGTATAGTTATTGCAAAGCATATTTTCTTTTCGGAGGCAATCAGTCTCCATGAACCATATCTTTATGATGTTGTATATTTATGTGGCATATCTGTTCATCTTTTAGAAAATCCATGCTTGTAACTAAATAAGAGCAGGGATTTGCGAAAGATAACAAGACGATTTGCAGAGCAGATAAGGATAAATATATCCGGTCTGCAAAGGATATGATATATGTCTGAATTGCCAAAGCGTAGCAACTCCCTGTATCACACCAAAGGAGGATGCTTATGGCACAAAAAGACAAGAAAAGAAACTATCGCAGCAATGGAAACAGGGAATACAAGAGTGATGTGATCTCCATGATGCTGCAAATACCGGAGTATGCACTTGACGTTTATAATGCAATGAATGATTCGGCATATACGGATCCGGACATGATTCAGATCATGCGGCTGGAAAATGGAATTTCGTTGTCGGTACGAAATGACGCTTCCTTTTTCATCAATAATTATTTGAACCTGTATGAACACCAGTCGACATACAGTCCGAATGCACCGTTGCGTTTCCTGATCTATTTAACGAACCTGCTCAAAACAACGATCAGAAAGCGGGATCTGTATAGCAGAAAACGTGTGCAGATCGCAACACCGCATTTTGCAGTATTCTATAACGGAACAGAGA
>Ga0129313_1000753_pt1 | contig 24084 bp, 28 predicted proteins | sample O1105metagenome_FD_94436 | JGI IMG/M metagenome (GOLD analysis project Ga0129313, IMG submission 94436) | Orangutan group fecal microbial communities from fecal samples from Wisconsin, USA - O1105 metagenome | ecosystem: Host-associated > Mammals > Digestive system > Large intestine > Fecal...
TGCAGTAAAATAAAAGTCAGAATAATATATCTGTTGATATATCATCTGACTTAAATTCTAGCATTATTAACTTAATGACATTGCCACAGCGGTGCTTTTGTTTTGCAGCATAATTCGCAAAGCTGGCTTTTCTCCATGGATGATCCATTGGAGGGATATACTTTTTCTTTTCTTTCTTGGGTGCCTCCTTAGGAGCATCAAATTCCTTTGATACCAGTTCGTGTTCAGCTACTTCTTCCATCAGATAAAGCGTATCAGCGATATTTGCTAGAAGCTGTCCATCAAATGTCTCTATGACCATGCAGCTAGTCTTTCCTGCAAAATATCTTCTGTCTCCATTTTCGGTTACAGGAAAATAAAATTTATTCTCGAATCTAATGCAGTGGCCACTATCAATGGTTCTAGTTGAAAGTACTGCAAGAGTACGATTGATTTCCTCTATAGATGGTTGCTTCTCATATACTGATTTGGTACTATTAAGGTGTAGAGCGAACTGATTATTGTATTTTTTTATGTAGGAGTTTAAAAATACATTGGCGTCCTCTATGTAGGTGATATGAGCGTGCCTTAGATCGACTGGTAATCGTGACTGAAGCGTCTGGTTGAGTCTTTCGACTCTGCCTTTTGCTTGGGGTACGCTCGTAGTTTTTATTTCAATTCCCAGATTATGGCAGGCATAAGAGAACTGAGTGAATGTATCCTCAGCATCTGAAGGCTTGTCTTTTCTTTTATATTCAAATACAGTGCGTCTGTCCGTATAAAACATTGCAGGAATGCCATGATTAATAAGAATCTGATAAAGAACCTCATAATACCCTTTAAGTGTCTCCTGACGGTCAAAGTAGGCTCCTACAACCTTTCCGTCTGCATCATCAATCGCAACATGCAGATACCACACTTCTCCTTCAATCCAATGGAATGATGATGCATCCATCTGTATCATCTCACCCGCATACTTTGATCTAGGACGTCTAGGATGTGCATCCTGTTCATCAAGTATATTGATTGATTCCTTTATCTCATTTTTCACCTTTTCAGAAGCAGTGTCATTCATTCTTTCTTTAAGTTTTTTCTTCAATGCTTTCTTTGTTTTTCTTCTGGCCTTTGGAGAGAGCACATCCTCAGCTCTCATCCAGTTGTTGAGTGTAGTATCACTTATCTTTATACCGAAGTCACTTTTTACAATTTCACAGAAGTGAGTGAAGTTTGCATCAGAGAAATCATTGATATAAAGAGAGATGATCTTATTTTTTATGTCCAAAGGAACTGCAGAAGCAGGCAGTCTTCCACGGTTGCCATGCACGAAACCCTTCTTTCCCTGTTCCTTATATTTAATGATAAGTCTATTGATGGTTCTTACAGTACATCCAAGTCTAGTAGCTGCTCTCTTCTTATTTCCATTTGTTTCTACAAGCTTCTTGATTATTTCATACTTATTCTGCTCATTCATTCTCAATTCAACCTTTCTCATAATAACCTCCCTCGGAGGCTATAGTTTAACACGGCAAGTTGATAATGTCCCAATTGGGACATTATCAACTTGGATACATTGAGACATTATCACATTGGAATCAGAAATCAGGCAGGAAGATGAAGTCTAAGAATTGACCTTGTGAAATAATTGTGTTACAATATAACTAACAAAGGAATATTTTATAGCATGTCATTTACAAAGCATTAGCTATACGTAGAAAAAGAAATTCTTTTTTGCGTACGCTAATGCTTTTTTTTGTTTATTTTTGGAGGTAAAAATAATGGAATATATTAAGAAATACCAGTCTCCTATTGGGAATATTACTATGGCAAGTGATGGTGAATCACTTATTGGTTTATGGTTTGAAGATGATAAATATTATGCAGATATCCTCAAGGAACCTATTGAACAAGATTTACCCGTCTTTGATCAGACAATTGCCTGGTTAAACTTATATTTTGATGGAATCGTTCCTAACTTCTGTCCACCTATTAAGATGCAGGGAACACCATTCCAGAGAATGATCTGGACTATTATCCAGCATATCCCTTATGGTGAAACAATTACTTATGGTGATATTGCGAAAGCTATTGCGAAATATGGCAATAAGAAAGAAATGTCAGCACAGGCAGTTGGTGGTGCTATTGGTCATAATCATATTGCGTTAATCATCCCTTCACATCGTGTCGTAGGTTCTAAGGGTAACTTAAAAGGCTATGCTTCTGGCGTAGAAAAGAAAAAGAAGCTTCTCCTCTTCGAAAAAGCCTCAGTTATTAACAGTAGTATGAGAATAGATACAAGACTTGCATAATGCAGGTCTTTTTTTATACTTAAAATATGCTATTAGTATGCGAAAAGATTGCTAATAGCATGCAAAAGTGCTAAACTATAGAAAAGGAGGTAATCATTATGGCAAGAACCGCAAATGTGTTTGCACGTGTTGAACCTGAACTTAAGGAACAGGCTGAAGATATTTTACAACAACTTGGTATTCCGATGTCGAATGCAGTAGGAATGTTTTTAAAACAGATTGTATTGCAAAAGGGTATTCCCTTTGAAATGAAATTACCTAGAACTGAGCCTCTACAATACCAGTCTCTTACTAAAGAACAATTTGATGCAGAAATTGAAAAAGGTATCGCTGACATAAAAGCGGGAAGAGTCTATTCAGCTGATGAAGTTGAAGCAGAAATGAAAAGAGACTTTAATCTATGACTTTTCATATAGATTACTCTATAGTAGCAAGACATGATATAAGAGAGATTTATCAATACATAGCATATCATTTGTGTCAACCGGAAGCTGCAAGTAGACAAATAAATCATATTATGGAAGAGATACGTTCTTTAGAATTTATGCCAATGAGATATAAATTATAAGAAGAACCTTGGAACAGTATGGGATTAAGAGTTTTGCCTGTGGATAATTATCTAGTGTTTTACTTGTTGAATGAAGCAAATGGTGTTGTGAATATTGTTCATATTATGTATGGCGGTAGAGATATTTCTAAACAGTTTCATGACATTTGGATTAAACTTTAGGAGGCTGTCTCGAAATAAATGACAGTTTTCTAAAATAGAAAAATGCGACACATCTCAAATAAATGAGAAGTGCCGCATTTTTTGATATAATTAGGTTATGAATGAATGTTTAAATAATGAACCTAACTACATAACATATTATAACTCAATTCAGATGTGTTTGCCACTAGGTCTTGGCTATGAAATTACGCCAACTGATGAACTTCTTTCTTTCCTCGAGGCCATTAAGGGAGTGGATCTAAGCAAGTATATGGTCAGAAAAGAAACCAGAGGAAGAAAAGGTCACAACAGGATAGACCTGCTACTCTTTAGCTTTAGTAGGTAATAACTCTCTTATTATCAGTTCTAGAGAAACATCTACAATCATTAAACTCAATACTATTTATACGAATCCATCTATAGACTATATGATTGGTTCAGAACAATTCTGGGACTCTACAGGCTATGAATCTAAACTACTTACAAAAACAAGTGATTTCTCTATGCAGGCAGGACAACATTATGTCACTTATGAAGAAGACAATTCATTACCTAAAGGACAATACTACCTATACATGTTCAACAATAATTACTGTTATAGTAGTACTAGAAGTGATTATAAATGGCAGAATGATACAAACTACACCAATGCATTCTTTACTATGAAGAGCGGTACATCTTATTACTATAAATATTTAGTGGATGAAAATGCACGTACTGTCTCTCTCGTAAGTTCTATACCAGTCGCTTATTCTCCTTATGTTTCTAGTTCACAGGAACTTCATGGACAATTGATTGCGGATAGTGGTATGCAGATGAGCTGGAGTGTTTATAACCTAGACGGTACACTCTTACGTACATATCAAACAACAGGAGGTAAGTTCCTCTACCGTGTCTTACAATATGATTTAAAGGATTATTTATTCCAATAAAAAAGCAGCTAGATTAATTTCTAGCTGTTTTTCTCATAATTAATTGTGCGATTATTACTACTACAACAGATATACCACATATCATCATTCCTGGTGTTCTTAAGATAGATGGATCAAAGATCACTGTACGATTCAAATAAGAACCAGCGACTTCACTAATTGCGAGTGGCATAATAAAGCTCACACTCAGTCCAGATAATACACCTGTTACACCTAGTGCAGTTAATCCATATAGTTTATCTATAATTAACTGAATCAAGCATAATACAACAAGTATACCAGCCATAATCATACGATTAGAATCAAGTGTTAACTGATAGAAGATCTGTATCATCTTTAATTTCTTTGGAGACTGTTTACTAATAAACTCATCTACATATTGATCAATACCCTGAGATACTAAACCAGAAGAAATCAATTGAGTCAGTGATGTCTTTAATATACTAGGTACTGTGATATCTGTATCCTTTTCTACAATCTCAAAACATTCCTGTGCGAGGTTATTGATATAAGGCGTCATATCTTCTTTATTTTCTTCACCTGTTGCCATCTGTTTAATAATAGCCTGACTATATTTAGTTGTTAAAGTGGCCATAGATTCAGATTGACTAATATCTGCCTGTATTTTATTGATTGTAATCTGAGGTAATCGATATGTATATTGATTAATGACAGTCATTACTTTGTTGGTCATTTCCTGGGTAATTTCATCATTCTGTATAGCACTATTAATAATACTTGGACAAAGCATTGAGAAACATAATACATTCACAAGAATAAAAATAAGAATATCTAATATAATTGTACGTAATGTACGCATGAGAATCACACTCCTTTTATCTCATTATAGAAAAACCACAACACATGTCAATATGTTATAAATTTGTGACGAAAAACCACATGCTTGCGTGTGGGATGAAAGCCACATTTCACTTGATATATACTTAGAAAAATGATATATAATCTATGTATATTAAAGTATAGAAAGTAAACAGATCATTAGTAAAAGTGACTATGATATAAACACACATACAACAAAACAACCATCACTGTAATCATAAAAATCCTAATAATTCAGCATATCATTCAAGTTGTGGAAAAAGTAACGGCACGAACTAAAAGTGACAATGTACAAATGAATATTTCCATTCCTACTGGATGGAAAACAGAACTTGAAAACCTTGCACGTATCTATTCTGCTGAGGAAGGTGAGAGTATCATATTTCTTGACTTGCTTCGTATTGAAAATATCTGATACAGTATCACATTATCAGGTATTCTAAATTCATATTTCTGGTATTAAAAGGTAATGTAGAGAAAATATTGAAACAGATATTACAGAAAAATCTATTACTACATTAAGGCACTTGTTGTGAAGCCTGACCATATACATGTCTTTGTAGATGTACCACAAACTGCTGCTTCCTGTGATGTTGTAAGTACTTTTAAACATATAAGTGCTATTGAACTACTCAAGGCATTTCCACAATTAATACAATCCTATGCAGGATGCGGTATTTTATGGTCTAGAGGATATTTTGTATCTACAGTAATCAAGTATATTAAGGAGCAGAAAAATGATAACTGATAAAGAACATAAAAGACATCTTAAACAATTTCATAAGCTTTCTGACAGGCATATCCTGGCTGTAGAAACCGATATGTCTTATCCTGATGCACTTAAAGTAATGGCTCTTTCTGATAAGATACGCAAAGCTGGGAATGAGCTTGTAGGTCTTATGAGAAAGAATTATAACCAGCTTATGCGTACAAAGAGATATCGTAAATTACTCTTTCTTTATGGTAATTCTAAAGATAAGGATAAACGAAAAACTTATGCTAAACAGCTTAATGAAATGCAGAAAGCTTATAATATTACATGGGAATACTGCAGAACGTCCATGATTCCAATAGGCAAGAAATATGGGGTAGACGCTGTATTTGCTCTGACTAAAGCCGAAGATATATGGCGTGGTATTGAAAAATGCTTATATCGTAATGGTAATGCCATTCATTTCTCAAAATATGGAGAACTGCCTTGTATTCGTGCAAAGCAGATAAATCGTGGTATACCTATATCCGTTACAGATAATAAACTTCATTTCAAACTTGGCAGGACTGTATTTGGAATACAAATAAATGATAGATTCCAGCAGGATGAAGTAGATGCGGTTTTATCATATCTTGCTGAATCTGAGATTCTGGATGACAGGGCTGTTAATACTCTTATTAAAGAAGGCTGTTGCATAGATACATACAGACCCTGCTATGCTACGCTTGTTCCCAGAATGATAAGAGGTAAATACAGAGTATATCTGCATCTTACTATCGAGGGTAAAGCGAAGCCAAAATATGATAAGCATGGTAATCCAAGACATAAGCTCGGCAAAGGTATGATAGGTGCTGATATAGGGACACAGACTGTTGCTTATACATCTGATACAGAAGTAGGACTTAAGAATCTTTCAGAGCGCGGCAACAGTATTCAGACTTCTGAGAGAAAAGAACGTCTGCTTTACCGTGCTATGGACAGGTCAAGACGTGCAACTAATCCGCAGAATTATAATGATGATGGTACTGTTAAAAAAGGCCGCAAAACCTGGAAATAATCTAATCATTATAAGAAATTAAAAGAAAAATATTCTAAATTATGTCGTATTAATGCTATAAATAGACAGCTTGCAATAAATGAAGACGCTAACCATTTGAGAAGTCTTGGAGATGTATTTATCACAGAACCTAAAAATGCAGGTAAGCTTATGAGACGAGCCAAAGAAACTACGGTCAATTGTAAAGGCAAGTTTAATAGGAAAAAGCGTTTTGGCAAGTCTATAAAGAACAGATGCCCTTCTGGGTTTCAAACTGCTGTAGAACAGAAATTCAAGGTATCAGGTGGTATATATATTGAAGTATCTAATGATTACAGAGCAAGTCAATATGATCATACTGTTGATGACTATATTAAAAAGAGACTATCTGACCGAATGTATAAGCTGCAAGATGGTACAGAGGTACAAAGAGACTGGTATTCATCATTCTTATTATACTGTTACGATTACAGAACCCAAGATATAGATAAAAACAAATGTATTTCTGAATTTGATAAGTGTTATAACAAAGAAAAAGCCCTAATCGAATGGATTAAGGTTAACGAGATCAAGGTATTAAATAGCGGAATTAAGACAGCGTAAAACATATTCAGGGAGATTGATTATGCTTCCTTACGAAAGTAGAAATTTACCGTTAATGTGGTCGTTTGACTGCTTGGTAATGAAAGTTCTGATTCAAATAGATTTACACTTGTAACTCCAAAGTCTGAAAATGATGTACGATTACAAGCTACACTTGGCAATCGGAACCCCACGGGCTTGCCCATGGGAGTAGTCAGAATGGGAGAAAGAAAGGGTGATTATATGGATTTTTTAGACTTTTTGAAACAAAGAAGAAGCTATAGACAATATACGGGTGAACCAGTAGAAAAAGAATTATTGGATAAGATTGTAGAAGCAGGCTTACTCGCACCAAGTGGGCGTAATATTAAACCAGAAGAACTGATTGTAGTCACTGATCCTAAACTACTCACACAATTATCTCAATGTAGAAAAGCAGGCAGTCAGATGCTAGAAGGGGCAGGTGCCTGTATTATTGTATTAGGTGATGAAGATAAGACGGATGTCTGGGTAGAAGACTGCAGCAATGTCATCTTGACGATGCATTATATGGTCGCATCACTAGGGTTAGGCAGCTGCTGGATTCAGGGAAGAAATAGAGTATCATCTACAGAAGATTCAACTGAGGACTATATTAGAAATATCTTTCATTTTCCAAAGAATCTACGTTTAGAAGCACTATTATCTATTGGACATATTGATCAAACATTACCTGCCAGAGAAGTAACAGAAGAATTATTAAATAAAGTACATAGACCAGAATAAAAGATACCCACGTGGTATCTTTTTACATGTCTTTATTCTGTTTGAAAGGTTTGTATTCATAGAAAACGATGTCTTTACTATTTTCTATGATTTCATAATATAAGACTGCTTTGGTAGTTGGCATAACATACTTATATTTGTTTGTTTGAACCTTCTTGCCAATATGTGGATTGGCCTCAACTATTCCTTTGACTTTTCGTAATTCTTTGGTTAGAAAGATTCCTATAGAGAAGTTTCTGAATCTAATATAGTTATAATAATCAATGTTGTCTATAATTTCTATAATGTATGGTTCGATTTCAACATCAAAATTTAACTCCATACTTTTCTTCTCTGTCTTTTAAGAATTCATCAAAGCTAATAGTTTTAAAATCTTTACTCTTTTTTCTTTCTTCATAAGCAGCTACTGTCTGCAAATCTTCGTATTCTTCATCAGTTAAACAAGTATAAGATACACCATTAATAATTACTGTTCTGTTTTCCATATCCTATCACTCCTTTTTGATTATTATAGTATAGTTCTGTTCCTATTCCTACAAAATAGTATGAATTGACTATTTGAGGAATGAGTTTCCTTTATTTTTCTATGTAAAAGTATTCTAAACAAGAAATAAGTGGCTTACACATATATATACTTATTCATCAGGGTGAATTACTTCATATTTTTGAATTATTTTCACTATTTGTATTCACTTCTAAAATAGTGTAGAATACAAAAAACGGAGGATATAAAGATGTTATCATTTGAAAGTGATTATACAGAAGGGGCACATCCTGCCATTCTAGAAAAATTTATTGAAACAAATATGGATCAGCAGTCAGGATATGGAGTAGATGTATATTCTGAATCTGCAAGAAAAAAGATTGCGAAAGCATGTGGTAAAGAAGATGCTGATATTTACTTTATTACAGGTGGTACACAGACTAACCAGCTAGTCATTGATACAATGTTGAAGCCTTATGAAGGTGTTGTTGCGGCTGTTACAGGACATGTGGCTGCTCATGAAGCAGGGGCTATTGAATATACAGGGCATAAAGTACTGACTGTTCCACAATATTTAGGTAAACTCAAAGCATCAGATGTAAAAGAATTAGTAGATACATTCTATAATGATGCCAACCATGAACATATGGTATTCCCAGGTATGGTTTATATTTCTCATCCTACAGAATATGGCACTCTTTATACAAAAGAAGAATTAAAAGAAATTTCTGATGTATGTCATGCTTATAATCTACCTTTATTCTTAGATGGTGCAAGACTTGGTTATGGTTTGATGTCTTATGATACAGATGTGACACTAGAAGATATTGCGGAATTGACTGATGTATTCTATATTGGTGGTACTAAAGTAGGGGCATTATGTGGTGAAGCTGTTGTCTTTACTAAAAATAATACACCAGCACACTTTGTGAACCTTATTAAGAAGCATGGTGCATTACTCGCAAAAGGACGTTTAAATGGTGTTCAATTTGATGTTCTTTTCACAGATGATCTCTATTTTAAGATTTCAAGACATGCCATTGATATGGCTGAAAAGCTTAAAACAATCTTTAAAGAAAAGGGTTATGAATTCTATATTGATTCTCCTACAAACCAGCAGTTCTTTATTGTAGACAATAAGAAGTTAGAAGAACTAGAAAAGCATGTACGCTATGGTTTCTGGGAAAAGTATGATGATACGCATACTGTCGTACGTTTTGCGACAAGCTGGGCGACTACAGAAGAATCTATTGAACAATTAAAGAATTTATTATAAAAAGATTCCATTTTGGAATCTTTTTTAATGCCAAGCTGTAGTATGTTCATCAATAACCTGTCCATTTTCTATTTTATAAAATCCTAATACTATAGTAGTACCATTCTTTGTTTCCTCATAAGCATATTCATGCTCATGTGCCTCATAATAATTTAAATGACGTATGACACCATCTTTGTTGTATACAACGGCATACATCCATCCCTTTGCACTAACACCATATTTTATATCATCATAGTGAAGATAATCAGCTACCATCCTCAATTCTTTTCTGATCTCATCGGCATCATTACCAGCCATATCACCTTGAGTTGTAATGGCATCTTGACCATTCACAATAGAATCGTCTGTTGTCCCATTATAATAAAGATTATATAGTCTATCATCCTGTTCAGATCCTCTTATTACAACACCTACACGATCCTTATACCAGCTCACACTCCATACTGCTTTACGAATACTTCCACCATCATCTGATAATACAAAGTCAGTTTGATTGATTGTCTTATCATTCTTTTTAAGAAGCAAACGTCCATCCGCACTGCTGAAGAAGAGGGGACTTCCTACAGATTGCATGACAACCTCATATCCGTTATAAGATTTCTTATCTACAGTTGCAACATGAAACTCAATCATATAGATAAAAGCACCATAGATTAAACAAATAACTAATACAATACTTAATACGATTCCTAGAATCACCTTGAATACTTTCTTCATATAATCTCCTTATAAAAAAAGAAGATCTTTCGATCTTCTTATCTACCAGCACCTGCATAATGAGATGCATAATAACCGCTATTTAATGAAGATACTGTAACACCAGTACTTGAGTTAGCAGCATGAACGAACTGTCCATTACCGATATAGATACCTACATGTGAGATACCTGACTTATAAGTTCCTGCGAAGAATACTAAGTCACCAGCACTTAAGCCATCCTTAGATACTCTTGTAGTTCCACTATACTGAGCAGAAGCAGTTCTTGGTAATGATTTACCATTCTGTCTATATACCCATGAAGTGAATCCAGAACAGTCGAATGCTGTTGGTCCAGAAGCACCAAATACATAAGCAGAACCTACTTTAGATAAACCAGTTCCAACAACACCGCTATGTCCACCCTTAACACTTGTACCACCAGCATTGTATCCACCTCTTGAAGGAGCTGCAGATACATTCACCTTAGCACTTGCATTGGCTGTATTACCAGCATTATCAGTGACTGTATAGTTTACTGTATAACTTCCAGCTTTAGAAGTATTCACAGAACCACTTACATTAACCTTGCTTGTTACATCACCATCAAGATTATCGATAGCAGATGCAAGATTTGATTTTGCATCAAATGATGAACCATACTTCACATTAATATCAGTAGACTTTAATGTAATAGCAGGAGCTGCAATATCAGCTACAGTAACATCATAAGTATTTTCAGTCTTATTACCACTTGCATCAGTAGCTGTTACCTTAATAGACTGAGTACCATCTAACTTCTTAGTATCAACTTCACCTTCAACAGTTAAAACAGGATTCATATCATAATTATCCTTTGCTTCAACATAGTTGTTGATATCAAAGTTATCACCGTAGTTTACTACGAAGTTACTATTCTTTAAGTTCATTTCAGGAGCAGATGTATCACCTACATTGAAAGTAAATGTCTTAGTGGCGATATTACCCATGTTATCTTCAACAGATGCATTGATCACCTGTTCTCCTAACTGAGTTGTATCTAATTCCTTATCGAAATTAACGAAGTCAGTTGCATCACCATCAACATTATCAGTTGCTTTGATGTACTGTTTTAAATCGTTGCTGCCATTGGCTTCAACGTTGATGACAAATCCATCGTCATTTCTAGATTCAAGAACTGGTGCTTCATTATCTACAACCTTAACATTAACAGTCTTAGTTGTTTCATTATTGAAAGCATCCTTTACTGTCACATCAACAGTATAAGTTCCTAACTGGTTCTTTTCATAAGAATCAGCATGAATCTTTGTTTTTAATGTATCAGTATTATCTCTGTTATCAGAGATTGCAAAATCACTAGCTTTTAAGACAGTTCCATAAGGAACTTCAATTGTATTTGAATGTACAACAGGTGCTGTTCTATCAGCAGCTGTATAACCCACGATTGCGAAAGCGGAAATAGCAAACACAGGAATGAACATTGTCTTCTGAGTTCTTACTCTATTAGATACGAAACTCATGATTTCTTTTGTTTTCTTATCCATTTTTCTCTCTCCTTTTGTCTTTCGACAGGCTCTATTATAACACCTCATAATAAAAAATAAAGAAAAAACTTAAGAAATTTTTAAGAAGTATCAAAAAACGTTGTATTTATCGTATAAAAATGAATTAAGAAATTTTTAAAAATAACTTAAGAATTATACAAAAAGCCTTGTTTTGTAAGAAAACCACAAAGATTACTCATACAAAAGCATTAGATTTTCAAACTATATAATGATAGAATAGATTAAAGACGAAGAGGAGGAAGAATCATGTTTAATAAGCTATTCAGTAAACTGCAGCGAGTAGGACAAAGCTTTATGATTCCTATTGCGGTTTTACCTGTTGCTGGACTACTAATGGGAATAGGTAAATCACTCACAAATGATACGATGATTCAAGCCTACCATCTTCAATTCATGCTTGGAAAAGGTACACCCCTTAATGCATTATTCACTATTATGAGTAATGCCGGTAATATTGTCTTTGATAATCTTCCAGTTTTATTTGCGGTCGGTATTGCGATGGGAATGGCTAAATATGAAAAAGCCACAGCCGCCTTTTCTGCATTAGTTGCTTTCCTTATTATGCATGCTTCTATTAATTCATTATTAACTATTAATGGTATTATAGTGGATGGTAAGGTAGCTGATTTTGTTAGACTCGGTACGATCAATACGATATGTGGTATACAGTCCTTGGATATAGGTGTTTTTGGAGGCATGGTTGTTGGACTCGGTGTGGCTTATCTTCATAACAGGTTCTATATGACAAGACTTCCTGATTATCTTTCATTCTTTGCAGGCACACGTTTTGTCCCAGTTATCTGTTCTGTTGTATTCTTATTTGTGGGAATATTATTCTATTATATATGGCCACCTGTTCAGGAAGCTATTTACCACTTAGGTGTATTTGTAAGAGACAGCAGTTATGCAGGAACTTTCGTATTCGGCTTTATAAAGCGTATGTTGATTCCTTTTGGCTTACATCATGTCTTCTATCTTCCATTCTGGCAGACAGGACTTGGTGGCAGTATGGTTGTAAATGGAAATCTTATCCAGGGGGCTCAGAATATCTTCTTTGCTCAGCTTGCTTCACCTCATGTGACTCATTTCAATGTAGAAGCGACTCGCTTCTTCTCAGGTGAATATATCTTCATGATGTTTGGATTACCAGGTGCAGCCCTTGCTATGTATCATTGTGCAAGACCCAGCCAGCGTAAAAAAACAGGAGGTTTATTACTTTCTGCCTCATTGACTTCTATATTAACAGGTATTACTGAACCAATTGAATTCACATTCTTATTTCAAGCACCGCCACTCTTTTTGATTCATGCGCTTCTAGCAGGAAGTGCATATGCAGTGGCTCAGGCTTTAAATATAGCGATAGGTGTCACTTTTAGTGCAGGAGTGATTGATTTCTTCTTGTTTGGTATATTACAGGGTAATAGTAAAACAAACTGGGTCTTTGTCCCAATAATAGGTTTTATTTATTTCTTACTTTATTATTCAATCTTTAAGTTTGTGATTAAGCGTTATGATTTTAAAACTATCGGAAGAGGAGAAGATACACAGTTTCATACAAAAAAAGACTATTCACGAAAGAAAAGTCTTGACGTAGATAGTTCTGTGTCTCATTCTATTGTAGAAGCATTAGGAGGTATTCCTAATATATTAGATGTTGATACATGTACAACACGTCTTCGTGCCACTTTAAAGGATCCATCACTTGTCAATGAAGAAGCTTTGAAACAGACAGGTGCTGCAGGTATTTATATGCGTGGTGAAGGTATACAGGTGACCTATGGACCTCATGTTGTTATTATTGTGTCAGAAATTAAGCAGATATTAAAAGAAGGAGAATAAAGTGAAAAAACAGCGTTATGAAGTCATTGGAACGCTAAACAATAACGGAGTTGTCGCAAAAGATGAACTCAATAAAGAAGTAATATTACTTGGTAAAGGAATTGGCTTTAAAAGAAAAGCTGGAGATGTGATTGAAAATCCAGGAAAGAATATCAAATGCTATAGTTTGGAAAAGAATACTGGTAAGAATGTCTTACAGGGTGTCGATCCTATCTTTCTAGAAATAGCCAATGAAATTATTCGTTATGCAGAAAAAGAATTTGGTGATATTGATACCAAGATTCTTTTACCTCTTGCAGATCATATTGCATTCTCTATTGATCGTATCAAGAATGATATGGTGATTTCTAATCCACTTACAAGTGATATTCGATTATTATTTGCGGATGAATATGAAGTTGCCAAGAAAGCAAGAAAGATCATCAAAAGAAGATTAGGTTATGAAATCACTGATGATGAAATTGGTTATATTTCTCTTCATATTCATGCAGCTTTGAGTTCTCAGCCACCTGCACGTTCATTGCAGGTTGCCAGCATTATTCATCAGACAGTCACTTATGTAGAAGAAACCTTCAACATAGTGATTGATGAAGACTCAATTGCGTATGTTCGTTTAGTAAATCATATCAAGTTCCTGATGGTACGAATAGATCGTAAAGAAGATGTACAGGTCTCTATGACTGACTATACAAAAGAAAAGTTTCCAGAAAGCTATGCAGTTGCATGTCGTGTAGCAGATTATATAGAAAAACTGATTCTTGAAAAGATATCGGATGAAGAAATAGGTTATCTTGCGATACATATAGAAAGAATCAGACAGAGTGTATAATAAAAGGCAGCGAAAGCTGCCTCTTTTTAATATTTGACGTGCATGACAGGACTTGAACCTGCAGTCTTCAGAGCCGGAGTCTGATGCTCTATCCAGTTGAGCTACATGCACATAGCTTGTTTATTATATCATAGAAAGGATGAATTTTATGAGACAATTTATCGCACTTACATTTAATTCTTCTTTTAAAGAAGAACTGGTTCATATTATGGATAATTTAAAGGAAGAAGGCGTACAAGGGAAGTACTATAATCCAGATAATCTTCATATGACTCTCGCTTTCTTTGGTGAAACAAATAGACAGAATGAAATCATGGAGATCATACAATCTATTCCTTTTCCTGAAATCACCATCACTATTAACCGTATTGGTCATTTCAAGAAGATCTACTGGGTAGGGATCCAGGGAAATCCTGAATTAGATACATATGTCAATACACTAAGAAACGCATTGAAAGAACATGATATTCCTTTTGATGAAAAGCCTTTTTATCCTCATATCACCATTTTAAGAAAAGCAGAAGAAGGGGACAGAACACTTCAAGAAGTCTCTACAAAAGATATCAAAGTAGAACTCTTACAGGCTCATTATTTAGAAGAGGGACTCAAGTATCTCCCTTATAATGAACAGTCTTTAATAGAAAAGATAAATAAAATATATCAACAAAAGGGACATGTAACTATCGCAATAGATGGAAGATGTGGAAGTGGGAAAACAACTCTTGCAAATAAATTAAAAGCATATTTTGATTGTCATATATTTCATATGGATGATTTCTATCTTCAGGAATATCAACGTACGCAGGAGCGCTATAATGAACCAGGTGGTAATGTAGATAGAGAACGATTTAAAAAGGAAGTTTTAGAACCTTTAAATAATCAACAGGATGTTCTTTATCGTCCTTTTGATTGTTCCTCAATGTCTATAAGTGAAGGGACATTATATCCTTATAAACCTATCAATATTATAGAAGGGTCTTATTCATGTCATCCTGATTTAAGAGATGACTATGATATCACTCTATTCTTAGACATAGATGAATCATTAAGACTTCAACGTATAGAAGAAAGAAATGGGAAAGAAGCCCTCAACATGTTCATAAAAAAATGGATACCATTAGAAGAGAAATATTTCTCTTGTTTTGATATCCAAAATCATTGTGATTTCTATTTTAAAGCAGGTGACTAGCCTGCTCTTTATTTTTTCTGAGTGCTTTTTTAATAATCTTTAAACATCCTTGGTCTTCATTCGAATCAGTAATACCATAAGCAAGCTTCTTAATTTCATCCACGGCATTCTCCATCGCAAAACCATACTTGACAGACTCTAATAAAGCATAATCATTCATCTGATCACCAAATGCCAGACATTCATCTTTAGAAATATGTTCATGTTCCTGGATATAACGCATACCAAGACCCTTATTCACACCATCTCTTTGAATATCCATCCATTCATTACCAGATGTAATAATCTGTAATCCTTCAGGTAAAATACTTTCAATATCTCCACAAGTCTTTCTAATATCACCACTAGGATCACATAAAGCTATTTTTGTGATAGGTTCATCAATTTCATTAAAATCATCCACATATTTATAAGCACAATAATAAGTTGTAAGAGCCTTATCTAAATGATCATGCTTTCTAGCATATGCAAATTTTTCTCCAGCAACAAGTATCTTATATTCTGGGTGATGTTCTTTTACTCTTTCCATCGCAAGAAAAGCCTTCTTACGGTCCATATCAAACACTTCTAAAGTATTTGGTCCCTTCGCAATATAACTACCTCCATCCGCAATAAAATACATATCCTCACTCATAGGTAAGAACTTCTGATATAGTCGTGCATATTGGTTACCACTTGCAGCCACAAACAGTACACCCTGTTCCTTCATCTCAAAAAATAAATCAATAAAAGACTTATCAAACTGCTTCTTATTATCGAGGAATGTTCCATCCATATCTGTCGCAATTAATTTGATCATTTGTCTTATCCCCCTTTGTGCACCACTATAGCACACATCTTTGAATTATGGTAGACTATTTCAGAAAGGAAGTTATCTATGATTCTATTATACATTCTATTATTTCTTATTATGGCTTGTACATGGCGTACACGTTATCATATCTATACAAAAGGACTTTGTTCATTTGGTTTTATTCTCACTGCCTATTTATCCCATCAGACAAAACTATTTCTTCTTATCTTGCCAGGATTACTCGCATTCATGATAGGAGATCTACTCCTATGTAAGAAAAATCTATTTAAGTATGGACTTAATGCATTTCTTATAGGTGATATTGCTTGTCTATTCTTTTATTATCATTATCAGCCATTCACCTATATAGAACTTATTGCGCCAGTAGTATCTATGATCTTATTGGAAGTAGTGACTTATTCTAAAGATATAGACTATAAAACAGAAATCACCAGTTATACATTTGCGCTAGTCTGGCTGACAACTAAAAGTATTCTTACAGCTCTAAGCCTTAATACTCTTAACTTCAAGATGATGTCATTAGGCTTTATTCTCTATCTCTTATCAGATGTACTACTTGCCTTCTATAAAAGAAATAAGTACCAGATATTAGGAATTTTGAATATTTTCTTTTATTATTTTGGGATTTTTTTAACCGCTTACAGTTTTTCTTTCATCTAATGTGTTAAAATAGATACAAAAGGGGAGAGAGAAATGGCAGAAACAGTAGAAGATTTAAATCAGTTAAGGGAGATGCTTCATCATTTTGATACATTGCATATCGCATTTCAAGATGATGACTATCCTTATATTGTTCCAATGAACTTTGGAATAGGAGAGGATCAAGACAAAATAGTACTTTATATCTATACACCTAGAGAAGGAAAGATGACCCATCTCATCAAAGAAAACCCTCATGTTGGTGTACAGGCAGAAACATTATATGAATATTTCTGTAAACCAGATAAAACAGTCTCTAATTCTTATTCATCTATTATTGGAAAAGGAATTATCGAACCAGTTCCTCATGAATCTTATGATGAAGCAATGGAATCTATTCTAACGCATTGTGGTTATGAAACATATCCTTATAATAAGGATTATATAGACACATGTCATGTTTATAAGATTACTTTGAATCAGGTGACTGGTAAAAATCATTTTAAGGGAGTTTAAGATGTCACAAAAAAAACGTCACCAACAAATTATCACAAAACTGAATATTGATGGACAGGTCTTTGTGAAAGAACTGGCTTCATCCTTTGGTGTGACAGAAGATTGTATCCGTAAAGATCTCACGCTCTTAGAAAAAGCAGGGAAACTTAAAAGAGTACATGGCGGTGCAGTCAATGTACGTGTTAATTTACATCATACCAATGTATCAGAACGTGTCGAACTTTATAGTGAAGAAAAGAAAATCATTGCCTCTAAAGCTATTAATGAACTAGAAAAGGGATATGTCATCTTCTTGGATATATCTACAATCAATCTAGAAATCGCAAAACTCATATTTGAAAAGAATATCGCACTCACTATTGTGACAAATATGATTGATATCATGCAGCTCTATAGACAAAATAGTGCAGTTAGACTCATCTTTTTAGGTGGAGACTTCAACCAGGCAAAAGATGGATTTGTAGGTGCATTTACGAATCACTTGATTAGAAAATATCGTTTTGATATTTCATTTATTGGTGTTGTTGGTATTGATTTAGACCATAATGTCATTACAACCTATGAAACAAATGATGGTATGACTAAAAAGACAGCCATCAATGCAAGTAAGAAAGCCTATATGGTAGGAGAAAGTGCTAAACTCAATCAAGATGGCAATTATGCCTATGCCTCACTTGATGACTTCACAGGCTATATATGTGAAAAAGAATTAGACCACTCTCTTGTAAAAGTATTTAAAGACCATCAGGTAGAACTCATTTAAAAAAGCCCAGACTTAATTGATCTGGGTCTTTTTATGTGCTGTATAGGATAAGAATATATCAATAAGATGAGAATCTAATATATAAGGTTCTTTCTCATCATAAATCATATAACCATCAATCTTTTCAAATGTCATTTTTAATACATCTGTTAATAAATCACTTAATACATAAGTATTCATAGGTTTCTTATTGATGGCTTCTTCTCTATCTATATAAAGAGGAATCAAACGGAACCCATCAATATCCATCACATAATTAGAAACATTCCTATCTTTTTCTTCTAAATAGTAATAGAAACGTATATTATCTAGAAGTTCTAGGAAAGCTTCTTTTCTTTCATTCTTAACAGGGAATAATTCTTTATATTCTTCTTTTAATGATTGATCATACTCTGTTTCTAAAGGCAATGTCTTTTCAATAAAATGAAGATGATCAGGTATATCAAAGATGGACTTATAATTCTTCGTCATTACCTGTCCTAACACTCTTTCTCCATTCTCTTCTACATAAACATGATCACCTATATCTATATGAACATAAGAAGGAATTAAATATGTCTTTACCTGTATTCTAGTCTGTACCTCACATAAAGATACCTTTAAACGATAATCATAAAGCCGTTCTGCCCACTCTTTATCCACTATTAAACTTGTATCATACTTCAATATCTTATTCATTACAGGATCCTGTTCCTTTAAATCATACCAGTTCCTATTAAAGATATAAGCACGTGTCCCATTGGGATTTAACGCAATCATGAGTTCTTTCTCTTCTTCCTTATTAAATAAGAAAAAAGAAGGAATATCTTCATTTAACTCTTTCTTTAAAGCCATCTTATACAACTCTATTAAACGATCATCTCTATTCTCTAGAATCATGATCTTCTCTTTGAAATTCAGCCAGGAATCTGTATAACGGAATATATAATCTTTATAGAGAGGAGTCATCCGTAACTGTTCCACACCATGAATAAACTGATCCTTATCCTGTCCATACTGTACAATAAAGTGATGTACAGGATCTATATAGGTCAAGGGATGCTTTAAAAAAGTTGTCTCTCCACAATGTGGACATGTATAAGACATAATAGAATCATCAATAATACGTTCTCTTTGATCTCGTCCGACACAGCTATAATCCTCATATCTATTCTCTTTACCGCATTTGGAACATGTAATAATATAAACATCTTTATTTCTCATAATCCTTCCTCCTAACAAAAAAAGAGCGTAAACACGCTCTATTCAATCACATGGATTGTAAGATACTTCTTTTTATAAGTATGATGATTATCCCCTGCAGTTAAAGTAATACGTGTTGTACCAGGAGTAATAGTAGTCACTAAACCTTTCTGATCAACACTAGCCACATTCGCATATTGAGATGAATAATGTGTATATTCTACTTTTACTTTCTGAGGATCAGTCTTGTAATGAATCTGGTATGTTTCTCCCTGTTTCACAGTTACATACTGATCAGGAATAACCACACTACTTAATACTGGTCCCTGTGCTACACATGCATATTGATAAACACCAAACAAGAAAACAAAATAAACAATACCTAAAAATATCTTCATTTTCTTCTTTATATGTTTATTAAAATATATCAGCACAAAAGGAATCAGTGGAAAAAGAACAATACCTGCAAAAATCCAACTCTTAGAAAGAGGTTCTCTTTCTTCTTCAAGCGTGCTATTTTGTTTATCTGACATATTGTACCCACCTTTTTTATTTCCTCTTCATTATATCGAATATGTTGTCGTTTTTAAAGAGCTTTTGTAAATGTTGACAACCTCATATAACACTTCTATAATAGTTATTGTATCTTTGGGGCAGGTGAAATTCCTGATCGGCGGTGATAGTCCGCGAGCGTAAAGCATGAACTGGTGTAATTCCAGTACCGACGGTATAGTCCGGATGGAAAAAGATGGCGTTTTTATGAAATGACTTTTTCAATCTCCTATAAGATATATATAGGAGATTTTTTTCGCCATAGAAAGAGGCAAAAATGAAAACTAAAAAATTAGTAATGGCAGCACTACTTGGTGCATTAGCTGCAATTCTTATGGTACTAGACTTCAATGTGCCATTCGTACCAATGTTTATTAAATTTGATTTCTCAGATTTTCCAGTATTAATTGGTGGATTTGTATTCGGCCCACTTACTGGTGTATTAATCGCATTCTTAAAGATTGTCTTAAACCTTCTCTTTAAACCAACTACTACTATGTTTGTAGGAGAAGCATCTAACTTCTTACTAAGCGTATGTTATATGGGAGTAGCCTGCTTATATTATAGAAAGCATCGTACTAAGAAGGGTGCTGTAATAGGTATGGCACTTGCAACTGTTGCAACAAGCTTATTTGCGATTGCATCAAACCTATTAGTGATGTTCCCAATGTATGCTAAACTATTTGGTATGTCTACAGAAGCCATCATCGGTATGTTCTCTAAGATCAATCCATTAGTAAAAGATATGACAACTATGGTTATTGCATCACTTGTTCCATTCAATCTCTTTAAATATGGTGTTATTTCAATTATAACATTTATTTCTTATAAGAAAATTGAAGTTATTTTGAAAAAATATTCGAATTAAGCAAAAAATATATTGATTAGTTTAGCCAAATCATGTAATCTTTATAAAAAAGTGTGAGGTGGAATAAAGATATGAAAGTGGTTAAATTTGGTGGCTCATCGTTAGCCAGCGCAACTCAGTTTAAAAAAGTACATGACATCGTTCTAGAAGATACTGATCGTCATTATGTAGTTCCCAGTGCCCCTGGGAAAAGAAATAAAGAAGATACAAAAGTAACAGATTTATTGATTCTTGCCTATTCACATCACAACAAAGATGATTTTGAAGAAATCTATGACAGAATCAAAGAACGTTACAATGAAATCATTGCTGAACTAGGTCTTGATATTTCTTTAGAAGAAGACTTTAAAAAAATTAAAGAAGAAATCAAGAAACAGAACAGTTTTGATTATACAATTTCACGTGGTGAATATTTAAATGGTAAAGTATTAGCTAATTATTTAGGCTTTGACTTTATTGATGCGGTAGATGTTATTTATATCGATAAGCATGGTAGATATGATGAAAAGAAAACAGATGCAGCTCTCACAAAAGCTTTATCTGAACATGACTATGCAGTCGTTCCAGGATTCTATGGTCAATTAAATGATGAATCAGGACGCATTAAAGCCTTCTCTAGAGGTGGTAGTGATGTTACTGGTAGTATCGTTGCGAAATGTGCCTGTGCAGATCTTTATGAGAACTGGACAGATGTATCAGGATTCCTTATTGCGGATCCACGTATTGTCAAGGATCCTAAACCAATTGCGACAATCACTTACAAAGAATTAAGAGAATTATCTTATATGGGTGCAAGTGTTCTACATCAGAATTCCATCTTCCCAGTAAGAAATGAAGGTATTCCTATCTTAATCAAGAATACCAACAGTCCAGAAGATGCGGGTACTCTCATTGTAGAAAGTACTTGTCATAAACCAGACCACGTTATTACAGGTATTGCAGGTAAAACAGGTTTTGCGACTGTCATGATTGAAAAAGACATGATGAACAGTGAAATCGGTTTTGGTCGTAAAGTACTACAGGTATTTGAAGAGCATGGTCTTTCATTTGAACATATGCCTTCAGGTATCGATACAATGACTATCATTGTGAACAGCGATGACTTCATTGAAAAAGAACAGGCCATCCTTGCAGGATTACATCGTGCTGTACAGCCTGACTATATTGTCTTAGAATCTGATTTAGCCTTAATTGCGGTCGTAGGTCGTGGTATGAAGGACAGCCGTGGTACTTCAGCAAGAGTATTTAAAGCACTTGCGAAAGAAAACATCAACGTTAAGATGATTGACCAGGGTTCATCAGAATTAAATATCATCGTAGGGGTAAGAAACTGTTATTTCAAACCAGCTATCAAAGCTATCTATGATGAATTTATTACAAGTGAAGACGACGAATAGAGAAGCAAATCGCTTCTCTATTTTTTATTATAATATGAGATGACACGCTTATAAAAGTATGCTAATATATAGGCAATTCATAAACAAGGGAGGATATATTTATATGAAATACAAAATTGCTGCATTATTAATCGAAGTTATACAACCGTTACTTACGGTATCCTATCCCTGTTTATGTAGTGTTGGATGAAATTTCATATCGATTAGCGTTAAAATCTTAATGAACACTTCAAGGATTGCCTTGAAGTTTTTTTGTGAAAATAAAAGAGGAGATCACTCCTCTATACCTTCACAGGTTTATTCTTTATACATATTATTAAACTGATAACAGTTAATAAGCAGGCAATTATATGAAATCTCATAAAACTAAATAAACATATAAGAACCATAAGACTGCCGCAAATCATATAAGTCGTATTAACCTTTCTGAGTAATGCACTCATACCTATAGAAAAACATCCTAATACTCCTGTTAATAGTACTAAATTCAATCCAAACAGCTGACAGATACTTCTCCCTGGCAATAAATACATCATCGCATAGGCAACAAGTGTCATTGAAAGAAATAATATAGAAAGCGACAAATTACTCATTAAAGGTTTCAATAAAGCACGATCAAAAATCTGTATATGATTTCTTACATCCATCTCTACAAGAACACTTAATATCGCATTACATAATACAACAAGTATTGTGATTGTAGTGAGTGTTCCTAAAGTTCCAACTAACTCTTTATCTATCAAATGACGATCATGAAGAAAAACAATCATGACAATCGCGCCAAGTAAACCCTGCATTAAACTTAATATTCCTTGTAGTATAGAAATAGAATTATGTGAATGCACACCACATATTGCCATTACAAAAGAACCGGCCATTCCAATAAGAAAACAAAAAGCACTTAACCCAAAAGGTGCATTAATCGTATTATATTCAAATAAATGAAACAAATTATACAGCATTCCGACTATCTCATCCCCAATAGAAGGCTGTAAATGCACAACACCATGACTATATATCATATTCACTACTAAGAAGCTTATAGCCAACGCTTCATACTTCTTCTTCATAAAACTCACTCCCTTCCTACTATTATAGTTCTTTTATATTTTTATACAACTTTATCATAAATGTAAGCGGTTCTTATTGTCCATACATATGTGATACATTCTCTAAATATCCTTTGTGCACAAACATGTTATAATAGTGCAAGGGGTGATGATATGAAGAAAGGTGTTATGATGCAGGGCTTTGAATGGTATCTTCCCTCAAGTCCGCATTTGTGGAAAATACTAAGAGTCAATGCCTATAAACTTAAAAAAGCAGGTATTACCGCTATCTGGCTACCTCCTGCTTATAAAGGAGCAGATGGCGTCAATGATACGGGCTATGGTGTCTATGACCGTTATGACTTAGGAGAATTTAATAATAAAAACACAATCCGTACCAAATATGGCACTAAGAAAGAATATCTCTGGTGTATTAAGATTTTTTTTGAATACCCACATTCCGCAGGTGATGATCAAAATAAGAAATGACAGTATCAATTTTCTATGTATTTATGCGTAAAAATAATTTCAATAATTGGATTTACCTGTTGATTATGGGTAA
>Ga0129313_1000755_pt1 | contig 24037 bp, 25 predicted proteins | sample O1105metagenome_FD_94436 | JGI IMG/M metagenome (GOLD analysis project Ga0129313, IMG submission 94436) | Orangutan group fecal microbial communities from fecal samples from Wisconsin, USA - O1105 metagenome | ecosystem: Host-associated > Mammals > Digestive system > Large intestine > Fecal...
AATTTAAAAAGTTTGAGCTATGCTCTTTTTTTCGCTGACTTGTTAAGTCATTTATTTGATAGATTTCTCTATCGGAATTAACTGGTTTTACCTTTTTCTCTGTTTAATTTTCAAAGACCATTTAATTTATCGCTTACTATTAACGACTTTCTTAGTTTACTACATAAACTTTATATTGTCAACAACTTTTCAAAAACTTTTAATTTTGATTTGATGTTTAACTGTCATTGTATCGCTCAGCGACAAAACATATCTTATCATGATTATTTAGTAAATTATTTATAATTAAATATCATTAATTAAATTTATAACTATTTTTCTTTAAAATTCATTATTTTCCTTAACTATTCATATATTGATACACTTGGATATGTGTTTGTATCATTTGAATAGATAATAATATCCATATGATATCTTACCTATATTTAAATTAACAATATATATGAATTACATATTGCAAAACAAAATAAAAGTTGCAAAACAAAATAAAAGAAAAGAAAAGGACTTTCTTAAAATAGATAATTCCATTTTAAGAAAATCCTTTTCTATTTGATAATAAATTAATCAATTTACTCTAAAGTCTTATCATTACTTTCTTCAAGTTCATCACTCTCTTCTAAGTCATCACTTTCATCTAAGTTTTCTGATAAGTTATTTTCATTGTCTACAATTCCATCTATAGACATTTGTTTATCCTCATTCTTTTCTTCTTCACTATTATAGTTAATTTTTGCAACAGCTACTATATTTACATCTTCTCCGGTTTTCATAAGAGTAACTCCCATAGCATTTCTACTAGTTGTAGATATATCACTAACGTTAATTCTTATTATTATACCATTACTGTTAATTAACATAATTTCATCTACATCTCTAACTACCCTAGCACTAACCACGTTACCTGTCTTTTCTGATATCTTATAAGTCTTGATTCCTTTTCCACCTCTTCTTTGAAGTGTGTAGTTTTCTATAGCTGTTCGTTTACCAAATCCTTTTTCACTAATTACAAGAAGTTCTTCGTCTGGTTTTGCTATTATCATTGATACAGCTATATCATCATCTCTTAATGTTATAGCCTTAACCCCTGTAGTAGTTCTTCCCATGTTTCTAACTTCTTTTTCACTAAATCTTATAGAGTATCCATACTTAGTGACAAATAATACTTCATCATCACCTTTAGTTATTCTAACTCCAACAATTTCGTCATCTTCTTTTAAGTTAATAGCATTAAGTCCATTCTTCCTAATGTTTTCAAACTTATCTAATGATGTCTTCTTAACCATTCCTGATTTAGTACCCATTAAGAGATAATTATCACTATCAAAGGTTCTTATAGACATAACTGCTTGTATATTTTCATCTGGATCTAGTGGTAGCATATTAACAATATTAGTTCCCTTAGCAGTTCTGCCACCTTCTGGGATTTCATATCCCTTTAATTTATATACCTTTCCTTTGTTTGTAAAGAATAGTATATTATTTAAAGTTGGTGTTATTAAAATATGCTCTACAAAATCATCTTCCTTAGTAGTAACCCCTTGAATACCTCTTCCACCTCTTTTTTGAGCATTATAGGTATCAGCTGGTAGACGCTTGATATATCCTCCATGGGTTAATGTTATTACTATATCATCATCATCAATTAAATCTTCATCCTCAAAGCTATAAGGATTTTTTTCTATAAGAGTTCTTCTATCATCGCCATACTTTGTCTTTATTTCAACTAATTCATCTTTTATGATGTTAAGTAGAATCTCTTCACTATTAAGTATTGATTGTAGATAAGCTATTGTTTTCATTAATTCATTATACTCATCTTCAATCTTATCTCTCTCCAGACCTGTTAATCTTTGCAATTTTAAATCTAAAATAGCTTGTGCTTGCTTTTCTGAAAGATTAAACTTCTCAATTAATCCATCTTTAGCTTCTTGTGTTGTTTTAGATGCTCTAATTAGAGATATAACTGCATCAATATTATCAAGTGCAATTTTTAATCCTTCAAGTATATGGGCTCTCGCATTAGCTTTATCTAAATCAAAGATAGTCCTTCTTTTTACTACATCCTTTTGATGATTCAAGTAATGAGTTAAAATTTGTTTTAAATTAAGTACTTTAGGTTCATTATTAACCAATGCAATCATGATAACTCCAAAAGTATCTTGCATTTTTGTATGCTTATAAAGTCTATTTAAAACAACATTTGCATTTGCATCTCTTTTTAATTCTATAACAATTCTCATACCATCTCTATCTGATTCATCTCTTAAATCAGATATACCATCTATTTTCTTTTCCTTAACTAGATTTGCTATAGATTCTATAAGGTTTGCTTTGTTAACCATATATGGTATCTCTGAAACTATTATTCTATTTCTACCATTATGTTCTTCTATTTCAGCTTTTGATCTAACTAGAATCCTTCCTCTACCAGTTTCATAAGCACTTCTAATACCACTTCTACCTAAAATTATTCCACCTGTTGGGAAGTCTGGTCCTTTAATCTCAGTCATGAAATCCTCAGTTATAGCTTCTGGATTATCTATAAGCATGATTACAGCATTTATGACTTCTGTAAGATTGTGTGGTGGTATGTTAGTTGCCATACCAACTGCTATCCCTGAAGATCCATTTACTAGTAGCGTTGGAAATCTTGCTGGTAAAACTACAGGTTCTCTTTCTTCACCATCAAAGTTTGGAGTAAAATCTACAGTTTCTTTGTTAATATCTCGAAGCATTTGACTAGTAATCTTACTCATCTTAGCTTCTGTATATCTCATAGCTGCAGCTCCATCCCCATCAACGGATCCAAAGTTTCCATGACCATCTACTAGCATATATCTTATTGAAAAATCCTGTGCCATTCTAACTAGTGCATCATATACTGAACTGTCACCATGTGGGTGATATTTACCTAGTACATCTCCAACTATCCTGGCGCATTTTCTATAACCTTTTTCGTAAGTTATCCCTAACTCATGCATAGAGTATAAAATTCTTCTATGAACTGGTTTCAATCCATCCCTAACATCCGGTAACGCTCTTCCAACAATAACACTCATAGCGTAGTCTATATAGGATTTTTTCATTTCTTGTTTTATATCTATTGGTATTATTTTATCCATAGTGTCCATATTTACACCTACCTTCACTATAGCATAAAGCTATATATCTAAGTTGCTAACTTTTTTAGCATTCTCTTGTATAAATTCTCTACGTGGCTCTACCTTGTCACCCATTAAAATAGTAAATATCTCATCTGCTGCCATTGCATCTTCAACAGTTACTTGTAATAGAGTTCTAGTTGCTGGATCCATTGTAGTACTCCATAATTGCTCTGGGTTCATTTCTCCAAGACCTTTATATCTTTGAATATCTGTATTGTTATCTTTTCCACCTAATTCTTCAATTACTATATCTAATTCACTATCACTATATGTGTATTTTTCAAATTTTCCTTTTTTAACTTTATAAAGAGGTGGCTGAGCAATAAACACATGACCATCATCTATTAACTCTCTCATGTATCTATAATAGAATGTAAGTAGAAGAGTTCTTATATGAGCTCCATCTACATCAGCATCTGTCATTATTATTATTTTATTATATCTAATCTTAGATACATCAAAATCCTTACCAACTCCAGCTCCAAAAGCTGTTATCATAGATCTTATAGAATCTGATGCTAATATTTTATCAAGTCTTTGCTTTTCTATATTCATTATTTTTCCTCTAAGGGGAAGTATGGCTTGGAATCGCCTATCTCTTCCTTGCTTAGCAGAACCACCCGCAGAATCTCCCTCAACTATATAAATTTCACATTCAGATGGATCTTTAGAAGAACAATCAGCAAGTTTCCCTGGCAAAGTTGTACTCTCAAGCACTGATTTTCTTCTAGTAAGTTCACGTGCCTTTTTAGCTGCTTCCCTAGCTCTAGCTGCATTTAAGCCCTTCTCTATAATACTTTTACCTACAGTAGGATTTTCCTCTAAAAATGAACTTACAATATCTCCTACTATTGATTCTACTATTCCTCTTACTTCACTATTACCAAGCTTAGTCTTAGTTTGACCTTCAAACTGAGGATCTGTAAGCTTAACAGATATAACTGCAGTTAACCCTTCTCTAACATCTTCTCCACTTAGATTTTTATCATTTTCTTTTAAAAATCCAAATTTTTTAGCATAATCATTAAGAACTCTAGTTAATGCTGTCTTAAAACCTACTAAGTGAGTTCCGCCTTCAACTGTATCTATATTATTTGCAAAGGAAAATAAATTCTCGTTATACGTGTCATTGTACTGAAATGCTAATTCTACTGAAGTTGTATTTTTTATTCCTTCTATATAGACTGGTTCATTATGAATTTTCCCTTTATTTCTATTTAAGTATTCTACAAAGGATTTTATCCCACCTTCATAATGAAACTTATTTTCTTTCTCATATCTCTCATCTGTAATTTTGATATTTATCCCTTTATTAAGAAATGCTAACTCTCTTAATCTTTGAGATAGCGTATCATATTCAAATTCAATACTTTCAAATATTTCTTCATCCGGCATAAAGTGAATTATTGTTCCATGATCATCAGTATTTCCGATTTTATCAAAAGGTGTAACAGTTTTACCTCTTGAAAAACTTTGATACCATATATGCCCATCTCTTTTTACTGTAACTTCACAAAGCTCTGATAGTGCATTAACAACAGAAGCTCCAACCCCATGAAGTCCTCCTGATACCTTGTATCCTCCGCCACCAAACTTTCCACCAGCGTGAAGTACTGTCATTATAACTTCAATCGTAGGTATATGCATTTTAGGGTGTATGCCTACTGGCATTCCTCTTCCATCATCTATTACTGTAACTGAGTTATCTTTATGAATAATAACTTGTATACTTTCACAAAAGCCCGCTAATGCTTCATCTATACTATTATCAACAATCTCATAAACTAAATGGTGTAGGCCTCTGATACTAGTACTTCCAATATACATACCAGGCCTTTTTCTAACTGCCTCAAGTCCTTCAAGGACTTGTATCTGATTTTCATCATATTTTTCATTATTAACCATAGCTATCCTCCTAACTTAACCTAAAGTTCACAGTATGACATATTAGTCCTTTTACACAAAGTAGATGATGATATAGGTGACAAATAAATCTTACTCTTCTTGTTTACTTCAGCTATAATAAATGATTTAGGTTTATCACTAGTTATACGTTCTACAAACCCATCTTCTTCTGCTAACCTTATGAACTGGCTAGTGTCTGGACTATACATAGTAGATTCTATGTCAAAAATACCTATTATATCTTTAATTGGCACAACTATACTTTCGCCTAAGTGTAAAAACATAGTATTCCCCCTAACTCCATCACATTATTTCTTGTACGCTTCCTTTTTCAACATTGAATATTTTCATGTTATTACCTTTTAAATATTTTTTTATCCCTGTAATTCCTGTACATGTTATTAAGGTTTGAATTCCATTTATAGATCTCAATATATATTCTTGCCTTTTTGTATCTAATTCAGACAATACGTCATCAAGTAATAACAATGGATATTCTCCTATTAATTCTTTTATTATTCGCAATGATGCAAATTTTATCGTCAAAACAGAAGTTCTTTGCTGACCTTGCGATCCAAATATCTTTACATCTATATCATTTATAAATATAGAAAAATCATCTCTATGTGGTCCTACAGATGTAATTTTTTTCTCTAGGTCTTTTTTTCTATTACTTTTAAGTAGGTTATATAACTCTTCTTGCAGATTATCAATACCCTTAAGCTGCATTATATAATTAAATTTAATAAACTCACTTCCCTGAGTTATATCGTTGTGAATTTTTTTAGAGAATTCATTTAATTTTTCTATATACTTAATTCTTTGAGCTATTATGTAACTCCCAAATTCAGCTAATCTAATATCATATATATCTATCATATCTATGTCAGCGCTAAATTTCTTTAATATAATGTTTCTTTCATTTAAAACTTTTTTATACGAAGATAGATAATGGTAGTATTTTTTGTCCAGTTTGCAAAGTTCAATATCTAAAAATCGCCTTCTAAATGATGGCGAATTCTTAACAATATCTAAATCTTCTGGTGAAAATATAACTACATTAACAACACCTACCATATCTTGTAGCTTAGTTATCTTTATTGAGTTTATATTTATAGCTTTTTTCCCATCTTTAAAAAGTTTTATATTTATTTTTTTATCTAAACGTTCTTTTACCACATAAGCACTAATATACGCCTCGTTACTGTCCCAATATATAAGCTCTTTATCTTTATTAGTTCTATGTGATTTTCCAACACTCGAATAGTATAGCGACTCAAGTATATTAGTTTTTCCTTGAGCATTATCACCTTGAAAAACATTAGTTCCATCACATAATTCTAAGGCCACATTTTTATAATTTCTAAAATTTATTAAATTCAAATATCTAACATACATAAAAACACCCACCTAAAATTATATCATAATATACATTCTAAGTGTGAAAATTACTGTAAAAATATAAATATAGCTGAATCTCTTAATTATAATAACTATAAAACTCAAAAGGCTGAAATACTTATCAGCCTAACGTTTTATATAATAATATATTCTTCTTCTTGAAATTCTATTTTATCACCTATATATAGCTTTCTTCCTCTTCTTACTTCCACTTCACCATTAACCTTAACATCTTCATTTTGTATATAAAATTTAGCTTCCGACCCTAAGGTAGTAGCTCCAGTAAACTTCAAAAATGAGTCTAGCTTTATAAATTCTGTATCTATTTTTATTTCTACCATATATTTCTCACATCCTAATTATTATTAGCAACTCTTACTGGAAGTAATAAATAAACACTGTTATCACTATCTTGATTTCTTATTACACAAGGAGAAACCGTAGATGTAAATTCCATGGTTATATTTTCCTCTTCCATTGTTTTAAACACATCAATTAAATATTTAGAATTAAATGCAATTTTTATTCCCTCTCCTTGCAATATTATTTGAACTTCTTCTCTAGCCTTTCCCAATTGAGAATTCGATGTTACAACTAGGGTATCATCAGAAATATCAAATTTTACAAGATTAGTGTTTCCATCCTTCGCCATAAGTGAAGCTCTTTCTATACAACCTAAAATTTCATTTCTGTTAACCGTAACTTTTAAATTATGCTCCTTAGGAATGATAGATTCATATTTAATAAAATCTCCCTCTAATAATCTAGAGATGACTTTAGTATTTCCAAAATTAAATAATATGTGATTCTTTGTAAATGTAATTTGCACAACATCATCAGTATCTTTAAGAATTTTAGAAACTTCATTAAGTGTTTTTCCTGGTATTACTGATTCCTTATTAGATTTACAATCCATGGATTCACTCTTTAAGGCTACTCTAAATCCATCTAGTGCAACCATATTTAGTTTATTTTCTTTAACTTGAAGTAATACCCCTGTCAATATAGGTCTTGTATCATCTTGAGCAATAGCAAAAATGGTTGATTTTATCATATTTTTTAAAGTTTTTTGAGATACAGATAGCACCACATCTTCTTCTATGCTCGGTAACGTTGGATATTCTTTTGGATTTAGGTATACTAATTGAACATTAGATTTTTGGCACTTTAGTTCTACCTCATTACTATTGATTTCAGTTATTTCAACTATATCGTTAGGTAGTTTCCTTATAATTTCGCCAAATATTTTAGAGTCAAGAACCACTTCGCCTTCTTCTATAATATTGGCTGGTATTTTTGTTTCTATGCTAACTTCTATATCAGATCCAATTAACGTTAATAATCCATCTTTTGCATATATATATATACCTTGAAGTATAGGCAATGTTGATTTACCTGTAATAGCTTTTTGAACATCTGAAATTGCTTCTTGTAATAAGCTTTTTTCTATTAAGAATTTCATAAAAAATCCTCCTCCTTATACACATATAAAATTACTATAAATAGCTTAGATAATTAAATAATATTTAGTAGTAGTAGTAGTAGGGGCTGTTGATTTGTTGATAAGTACTTCCAGGCCAATGATATCAACAATTTCTGTGTAAAATAAATTGTGGATAAACTAATTTTGAAATTCAGTAGTTATCCACAGTATTAAGAATATATTTTTTTTGAAAAGTAATCCACAATAAATCTTTTAATAATTAATAACAAATGTTATTAATTACTTTTGATTAATTCTTTTACTTAATTCAGCTATAGCTGATTGAAGGCTTTCATCTTTCTTTAGATTCTGAGAAATTTTTTCATATGCATGAATTACTGTAGTATGATCTCTACCGCCAAATTCTTCACCTATCTTGGGAAGAGAAGTATCTGTAAGCTTTCTTGAAAGGTACATAGCAATTTGTCTTGGAAAAGAAACATTTCTAGTTCTTCTTGCAGATTTGAAGTCATCTACCTTTAAGTTATAGTAACTAGAAACTATATCTTGAATTAATTCAATAGTAACTTGCCTTGAATTCCTGTTTGATATTATATCTTTTAGAGCTTCAGATGCTAAATCTACACTTATATCTTTATTTGTTAAAGAAGAATAGGCAACTATTCTTATAAGAGCACCCTCTAGTTCTCTTATGTTAGATTTAATTTGTGTAGCTATATATACCATAACTTCATTAGGAATATTTAAATTTTCTACATCAGCCTTCTTTTTTAGGATAGCAATTCTTGTTTCAAAGTCAGGTGGTTGTATATCAGCTATAAGTCCCCATTCAAATCTAGATCTTAACCTGTCTTCTAATGTAGGAATTTCCTTGGGAGGTCTATCGCTTGATAGGATTATTTGTTTATTAGCATCATGCAGAGCATTAAAGGTATGAAAGAACTCTTCTTGAGTAGATTCCTTACCGGCTATAAATTGAATATCGTCAATAAGAAGTACATCTACATTTCTGTATTTATTCCTAAATTCAACATTTTTATCATCTTTAATAGAATTAATAAGCTCATTTGTAAATTTTTCTGATGAAACATAAACTACTTTAGACTTTGAATTAACTGTCTGTATGTAACTCCCAATAGCATGCATTAAGTGTGTTTTTCCAAGTCCAACGCCTCCATAAATAAATAGCGGGTTATAAGCCTTAGCTGGAGACTCTGCTACAGCTAAAGAAGCTGCATGAGCAAATCTATTACTATTTCCTATGACGAAAGAATCAAAGGTATATTTAGGATTTAGGATTGCTGACATTTCATCATTTACAATTAAATTATGTTTGTTATTTGTATGCTTAGAGGTTGATGTATCTAAATCAGAAGCTTCCTCAGAGCTTATAACAAAGTTTATTGAATATGATTTATTGCATGCTGCTTGAATAGAATTTTTTATTAGGTCTTTATATCTATTCTCTAGGATATCCTTAGTGAAGTCATTACGAACACCAAGAGTTATAGTTGAATCAGTCATTTTTAGTGGGTCAATACTTTTTATCCAAGTATTAAAACTTACTTCGGTGAGTTCAGCTTTAAGTATTTCTAAGGCTTTTTCCCAAATTTCATTTACATAGGTGTTCATTTTATATCCTCCTCTTAAAATAGTTATATCTATAGTTAATAATAGAAAAGAGATAAAAATCCACAAGAGTATCAACAGAATAATAGATACATATAAAGTTGTTTACCATTGTTAAAATTTTTATTCACATGTTTATAATTTGTGTTTTAATAAATAGTAAATTATACTTACTAACAATATATAATTATAAGTTATACACAGGCAAAAGTGGTGAAAAACATTAAGATTTCATGTAAAAACACAAAAAAAAGAGAAAAAATAAGAGTTATTCACAGAATAATCAACAGATTGTGTATAACTTGTTCGAAAAATAACTTATCAACATCCATACATAATGATATCAAAAGATTGCATGGTATTCAATAAGTTATCCACAAAAAAAATAGTTTTGTGGAATTTTTATTAACAAGGGTGTTTAAAAACACAAAAAAATGACATATTAATAATGTTAGAAAATGTTATAAATAGTTATCTTGACATAAGAGTTACTTACATTTATAATCTAATAGTGAAACTTATAAAGTAGTGATAATTTAATTGCTATAAATGACATATAAGATGAAGGGGGTGCAAGCACATGTTCATGACTTACCAACCTAAAAAAAGACACAGAAAGAAAGAGCATGGATTCAGAAAAAGAATGAGTACTGCTTCTGGAAGAACTGTTCTTAAGAGAAGAAGACAAAAAGGAAGAAAAAAATTGACAGCATAAGGGCCGCTAATGTGGCCTTTTTCTGTAATTAAGAAAGAGAGCAACATAGAACTATGAAAGAAGAAAGGCTAAGAAAAAACCCTGAGTTTAGATTAGTATATAGAAGAGGGAAATCTTTATCTACATCTTTATTAGTGTTATACGTATTCAAAAACAATAAAGGAATTAATAGGGTAGGAATATCTGTAAGTAAAAAAGTAGGAAAGAGTGTAGTTCGTAGCAGAGTAAAGAGGCTTATAAGTGAAAGTGTTAGATTAAATAAACAAGGATTAAAGCAGGGGTATGATCTAGTCTTTGTTGCAAGAAGTGCTTCAAAGGATAAGAGTTATAAAGAAATTGAAAACTCGGTTAAATATTTATTTAAGAAATCAGGGCTTAATAATGTTGAAAAAAATATTACTATTAGTAATTAAATGTTATAGAAAATATATATCTCCTATGAAAGCGCCATGTTGCATATTTGAACCAAGCTGTTCCATATATGCAATTCAAGCTATCGAAAAATATGGCGCAATCAAAGGAGGTTTTATGGCTATTAAGAGAATTTTACGGTGTCATCCTTACCATAAGGGAGGATATGACCCTGTTAAATAGAAAGTATTAGGAGGGGTTAATTTGAATTACTTATCTGGTATATTTGTAGAAGTATTTAAATCGGTTCATAATTTTGTCCAGTTAATTACAACAAATCCAGACATATCATTCGGTATTGCAATAATAATATTTACATTGCTTGCAAGAATATGTTTATTACCATTATCGCTAAAGCAAACTAAATCTACGGCTAAAATGAGTGCAATTCAGCCTGAAATTAAAAAGGTTCAAGAAAAGTATAAAAACGATCCTCAAAGACAGCAGACTGAAATAATGAAAGTATATAAAGAAAATAATGTGTCCATGTTTGGTGGATGTTTACCAATGCTTATTCAGTTTCCAATTATGATAGCATTGTTTTATGTATTTAAATCAATAGATTATCAAGGAGCTGGATTTTTATGGATGCCAGATTTAGCACAAAAAGATCCAACAATGATATTACCAATAGTTTCAGGTTTAACAACATATTTTTCTAGTAAGGCTATGCAACCTGCTACTGGAGATGCAGCTAAACAAACTAATATGATGAATATTGGTATGTCAATTTTCTTTGGATTTATGTCATTACAATTTCCAGGAGCATTAGTACTTTACTGGACAGTAGGAAACTTAATCCAAATGGCACAATCTTTAATATTAAATAAAATTTATAAAAAGCCTAGTACTAAATCGGCATAATAAAATCATTTTATTATTGGAAGGGCGGTATCTAAAGCATGAAAAGTATTGAAATAATTGGTAGGACTGCTGAAGAAGCTATACAGAATGCCTTAAGAGAATTAAATGTTACAGAAGAAAAAGTTACCATAGAAGTATTAGAAGAAGGTAGTAAAGGATTTTTAAATATAATAGGGGTTAAGCCAGCAAAAGTTAAGGTGACACTAAAGAGAGATTATATAGGTGATGCTAAAAATTTCTTAAGAGAGATTCTTAATGCTATGAATGTAAAAGCTGAGATTCATATAAAAGAAGAAAATAATGAAATAAATATTAATTTAGTAGGGCCTAATATGGGGGTATTAATAGGGTATAGAGGAGAAACTTTAGACTCTCTTCAATACTTACTGAGCTTAGTGGTTAATAAGAATCATGATGAAACATACAAGAGAGTAATTCTTGATACTGTTAATTATAGACAAAACAGACAGGAAACACTTAAAAAATTGGCACTTAAAATGGGAGATAAGGTAAGAATTAATGGAAAGACTTTAAAATTAGAACCTATGAACCCATATGAAAGAAGAGTTATTCATTCAACTTTGCAAAACAATGCATATGTAACTACCCATAGTGAGGGTGAAGAGCCTTATAGAAGAGTAGTTATTGAATTAAAGAAAGCCTAGAGGCTTTCTTTTTATATTTTCAAGTAGTGTGATACAATAGTGATTTGTGGGTACAATTTATATTAAGTTATGTTGTAATATAAAAAAGGAGGGACTAACATGAAGGATTTTGATACAATAGGTGCTATATCAACAAGTATAGGAGAAGGTGGCATTGCCATTGTAAGAATTTCTGGAGATAAGGCTAAAGATGTTGTTGAGAAAATATTTCAAGCTAAAAATGGTCAATCAATTAAAGATATGAAAAGTTATACCATGAAATATGGGTATATAATAGATGAAAATAATAATCACATTGATGAGGTTATAGTTTCTTTTATGAAGGGACCTAGAAGTTTTACAGCAGAGGATACTATAGAAATAAATTGTCATGGTGGGGTAGTTGCTACAAACAAGGTTTTAGAACAGGTTATAAAGCAAGGGGTTAGGATTGCTGAACCAGGAGAATTTACTAAAAGAGCTTTTTTAAATGGGAGAATAGATTTATCGCAGGCTGAAGCTGTGATTGATATAATTAATGCTAAAACTGATTTAAGTATGAAGTCAGCATTAATGCAAAGTGAAGGATTAATTTCCAAGGAAATTCGGGTATTAAGAGAAAAGTTATTATCAACAATTGCACATATAGAGGCTACTGTAGATTACCCAGAAGATGATTTAGAAGAAGTAACATCTGAAATGGCTATAAGGGATTTAGATATAATAAAAAAAGAAATAAAAGAGTTTATAGAAACTGCTGAAGAAGGAAAAATATTAAGAGAAGGATTAAGTACCGTAATTGTAGGTAAGCCTAATGTAGGAAAATCATCGCTTTTAAATGCATTAACTAAAGAAAATAGAGCTATAGTTACAGATATACCTGGCACTACAAGAGATGTTATAGAGGAATATATAAATATTTCTGGAATTCCAATAAAGATTATTGATACTGCAGGAATAAGAGAAACAGATGATGTAGTAGAGAAAATAGGTGTAGAAAGATCAAGAGCTAAAATTAATGATGCGGATTTAATTATTCTTATATTAGATTCTAGCAATGAGTTAACTGAGGAAGATAAGGAAATTATTAATCATATAAGTAATAAAAAATATATGATATTATTAAACAAGAGTGATTTAAATAGCAAAATTACTCAGAAGGATTTAGAAAATATTAATTGTACCAATATATATAGTATTTCAGCTAAAATAGGTGAAGGTATAGATGAGGTTAGGACAGCTATTAAAGATATGTTCTTCAAAGGAGAGATTAGTACTAACAATGTTATAATAACTAATACAAGGCATAAAGAAGCTCTTTTAAGAGCTTATGAATGCATTGAGAGTGCTATAAATACTTTAAATTATACTTTTGCTATTGACCTTGCATCTATTGATATTAGAAATGCTTGGACATTTTTAGGTGAGATTACAGGAGATTCATTAGAAGAAAATATTATAGATAAAATATTTAAAGATTTTTGTCTAGGTAAATAGAGGTGAAATAATGAAATACTTAGCAGGAGATTATGATGTAGTTGTAGTAGGAGCTGGTCATGCTGGTTGTGAGGCTGCTTTAGCTACGGCTAGAATGGGATTAAAAACTTTAATGTGTACACTTAATCTTGATAGTTTAGCGCTTATGCCATGTAACCCTAATATTGGGGGTACCGCAAAGGGTCATTTAGTTAGAGAGGTTGATGCATTAGGTGGAGAGATGGGAAGAAATATAGATGATACTTACATTCAGTCTAGAATGCTTAACATATCTAAAGGTCCAGCAGTTCATTCACTTAGAGCTCAAGCAGATAAAAAGAGATACTCTGAAAGAATGAAACATGTGATAGAGACAGAGCCTAATTTAGATTTAAAACAACTTGAGGTTGTAAGTATTGATGCACCAAACAACGTAGTTAAAGGTATTCTAACTAAGTATGGAGCTTACTTTAATTGTAAATCAGTTATTTTAACAAGCGGTACTTATTTGAAATCACAGGTAATAATAGGTGAAGTAGTGGTAAATGAAGGACCTAGTGGATTATTTCCGGCTAATGAGTTATCTAAATCATTAATAGATTTAGGGATTACATTAAGAAGGTTTAAGACAGGAACACCAGCAAGAATTAATGCTAGATCAGTAGATTTTTCTAAAATGGAAGAGCAAAAGGGTGATAAAGATGTAGTTCCATTTTCATTTATGAGTGGAGATATACAAAGATCACAGATATCTTGTTATCTAACTTATACCAATAGTAAAACCCATGATGTAATATTAAAAAATATAGATAGATCACCACTTTATAATGGATCGATAAAAAGTACAGGACCAAGATATTGTCCATCCATTGAAGATAAAGTAATGAGATTTAGAGATAAAGAAAGACATCAATTGTTTATAGAACCAGAAGGAGAAAGTACTGAAGAAATGTATGTTCAAGGAATGAGTAGTTCTCTTCCAGAGGATGTACAATTAGAGTTTTTAAGAACAATAGAAGGACTTGAAAATGTAGAGGTAATGAGAACTGGGTATGCAATAGAATATGATTGCATAGATCCTACACAATTAAAATTATCATTAGAGTTTAAGCATATAGATGGATTATTTTCAGCAGGACAGGTAAATGGAAGTTCTGGTTATGAAGAAGCAGCAGGACAAGGAATTCTTGCAGGAATAAATGCATCTCTTAAAATTAAAGGAAAGGAGCCTTTAATTTTAAAAAGATCTGATGCTTATATAGGAGTTTTAGTAGATGATTTAGTTACAAAAGGAACCAATGAACCTTATAGAATGATGACTTCAAGGTCTGAATATAGACTTTTACTAAGACAAGATAATGCTGATTTAAGGTTAACGGAAATTGGTTATCAAGTTGGATTAGTTAAAGATGAAAGATATAAGGCGTTCATTAAGAAAAAAGAGGATATAGATGCAGAAATAGAAAGATTGAAAAATCTTCAAATAACAGGTAAAAAAGAAGTAAATGAATTTTTATTTAAAATGGGTTCTGCAGAACTAAAAAAACCCACTTCATTATATGAATTAATTAAACGTTCAGAATTAGACTATTACAATATTAAGGGTCTAGATCCGGAAAGAAAAGAACTTAGTAGACAAGTTACGGAGCAAGTTAATATAGTATCTAAGTATGAAGGCTATATAACAAAGCAATTAGAACAAATTAGTCAATTTACTAAATATGAAAATAAATTTATACCAGAAGATTTAGACTATAATGAAGTTAAAGGATTAAGGACAGAGGCTATTCAAAAATTAGATTCAATAAAACCTGTAAATATAGGTCAAGCATCTAGAATTTCTGGAGTATCTCCAGCAGATATAAATGTTCTATTAATATTTCTTGAGCAAAGAAGAAGAAGCTTAAAAATAAACAATTAATATATAATATTTAAGAATTAAAAAAATAAGTATTTATTAATACCTACTAATTATTTAGGTTTATAATTAGTAGGTATTAGTTTAAAATAGAAATATATACATAAAATTTTATTAAAACATATAAAACTTAATTATACGGAGGATTAAAATGGAGTATTTTGATATGTTGAAAGAAGCTTGTGAGAATGAAGGATTAATCTTTGATGAAACAATGTATAATAACTTTATTCAATATAAGGCATTAATTAAAGAGTGGAATGAAAAAATTAATTTAACAGCAATAACAGAAGATGAGAAAATTATAAAAAAGCACTTCATTGATTCTATTAAAGTATTTGAATATCCATATGTAAAAGAAGCTACGAAAATTATAGATATAGGAACAGGAGGAGGGTTTCCAGGGATTCCTATGAAAATAGTAAAGCCCGAGTCTTCTATGGTACTTTTAGATTCTTTAAATAAAAGAATAAATTTTTTAAATGAAGTTATTGATAAATTAGAGTTAAAAGATATTAAAACAATTCATGGTAGAGCAGAGGACTTTGCACAAAAGGCAGAATACAGAGAAGAATTCGATTTAGCTGTATCTAGAGCTGTTGCAAATTTAACGGTTTTATTAGAGCTATGTTTACCTTTCGTAAAGGTTGGTGGATATTTTGTAGCATTAAAAGGACCGGCTATAGAAGATGAAATAAAAGATTCTAAAGTAGCACTTAAAGTATTAGGTGGGCATATTCAAGAAATAATAGAGGTTAATATTGCAGGTAGTGATCTTAAACATAATTTGTTAGTTATAAAAAAGATTAAAGATACACCAAAAAAGTATCCAAGAAAAGCTGGAACAGCAAATAAAAATCCTATAAAATAAATTTCTAGAAATATTTATATTAATTGTTAAATATAAAGAGGAATTTTGAGATTAATATAGAATTTTAATTAAAGATAAGGAATTTCATAAAAGGATGGTATAAAATGGAAAATACTATTAATTATATAGCGGTTGATTCAATAAGTCCTAACCTTTATCAGCCAAGAAAAGTATTTGATGAAGAGTCAATACAAGAGCTTGCACAATCAATAAAGGTTTATGGGATAATTCAACCTTTATCAGTTAGGAAAATAGATGAGAATAATTATGAGCTAATCGCAGGAGAAAGAAGATTAAGAGCAGCTAAAGAAGCTGGATTATCAAAAGTCCCAGCTATAATAGCTAATATTAATGATAAGGATTCTGCTGCAATTGCATTATTAGAAAATTTGCAAAGAGAAGATTTAAATTTCTATGAAGAAGCGTTAGCATATCATAATTTAATTAAAGTACATTCTTACACTCAGGAGCAATTATCTGAGGTTATAGGTAAGAAGCAATCTACAATAGCAAATAAGCTTAGAATTTTAAAGTTAGATGAAAAAATAATTAGTACAATAATCGACAATAAATTGACAGAGAGACATGCTAGAGCATTATTAAAAATACCAACTGATGAGTTACGTAATGAAGTATTAGAAATTGTAATAAAAAATGGGCTAAATGTTAAAAAAACAGAAGAACTTATAGATAGGGAATTACTTAAATTAGCTCATACTGAAGTTGCATCAGATGGTAAAAAGAGAATAAAAGGATCATTTAGTCCAGCTATATATATTAACACTGTAAAGCAAGTTTTTGATAAATATGGGGTGGAAGCTAAATATAGATCCAAGGAATTAGATGATAGTATACAAGTTACTATAACAATAAAAAAGAAATAATATTTTTATAATACTTTTATAAAAGACTACAAAATGTTTCACGTGAAACATTTTGTAGTCTTTTATTGAACAATTAATTTTATATAATTAAAGTTAGTTTGAATAAATGAAATTTCAACAAATTTATGAATTGAAGTACTTATATGAAAAATGTACAATAAATTTATACAATAGCATTATCAATAGTATCTAAAATAGTAAATTAATCTAAATATGTTGATAAAAAAATAAATACTTATTAATTTATGTAATAATTACTTTAAATAAAACCTGTATCAATATATAATATAAATACATAGGTAAAATAAATTTATAATGATTAAAATTATTAGTAATATAAAGTTTCTAATATATAGTAATTTAAAACAAAACCTACGATAGATAAGGGGGGAGAATATGAAGGTAATATGTATTTTCAATCAAAAAGGGGGAGTTGGAAAAACAACTACTAATATAAATTTATGCTCATATTTAGCAATGAATGGATATAAAGTTCTGTCTATAGACATAGATCCTCAAGGAAATACAACTAGCGGTATAGGATTAGATAAAAGAAAAATACATTGTTCTATGTATGATGTTTTAACAAGTAATGTTTCATTGAAAGAAATTATCAAAAAAAGTGAAATAGTAGATAACTTCTATATTGCACCTTCAACTATGACTCTAGCAGCAGCTGAAGTTGAAGTTATAAGTCAGGATCAAAGAGAAAAAGTTTTAAAAAATAAAATTGATGAAATAAAAGATGACTATGACTATATATTTATAGATTGTCCACCATCGTTAGGTGTATTAACTATTAATGCATTAACAGCATCTGACTCAGTTTTGATACCAATCCAATGTGAGTTTTATGCTCTTGAAGGTGTAGGACAATTGATGAGTACTATACAATTGATTAAGAGATATTTAAATACTGGTCTTGAAATTGAAGGTGTAATCATGAGTATGTATGATAGTAGAACTAGATTATGTAATGAAGTAGTTGAAGAAATTAAAAAGTACTTTAATGATAAGGTATATGATACTTTCATACCAAGAAATGTTAAATTAGCAGAGTCACCTAGTTTTGGACTTCCTATCATGCTATATGATGATAAATGTAAGGGATCAGAAGCATTTGAAGCTTTAACGGAGGAGTTTATTAGTAGACAAGGAGGAAAATAGCATGAAGAAAACAGGAGTTTTAGGAAAAGGATTATCTTCATTAATTCCTGAAAATGACTTTCAGGACAGTAATAATGAACAGGTTATAAGTATAGATATAAATTTAATTAAGCCTAATAAGGATCAGCCGAGAAAGCATTTTGATAATGAAAAGTTAATAGAATTAGCGAATTCTATTAAGGAACATGGTATAATACAACCTATTGTTGTAAGAAAAGAAAATCAGTTTTATGTAATAATTGCAGGTGAACGTAGATGGAGAGCAGCAAAATTATTAAATTTAAAAGAAGTACCAATAATTATTAAGGAATTGTCTGATGTAGAGGTTGTACAAATTTCTTTAATAGAAAATATAATTAGAGAAGATTTAAATCCTATAGAGGAAGCTGCAGCATATAATAAGTTATTGAATGATTTTAATTTGACGCAAGAAGAAATAAGTAAACAGGTTTCAAAATCTAGAAGTGCTATTGCTAATTCATTAAGATTACTAAATCTTGATGAAAGAATACAGGGGTATTTAATTGAAGGTGTTTTATCAGAAGGACATGGGAGAGCAATATTAGCATTAGAAAATAAAGAAGATCAATATGTAGTTGCTCAGAAAGTTATTGATGAAAACCTAAATGTTAGACAAACTGAATTACTAGTTAGAAATTATTATAAAGATGATAATAACAAGTATAAAAAAATAAATAATAAATCAGAAAATGATATATATTACAAAGACATAAGAACAAAATTAGAAAATCACTTTAATACAAAAGTATGTATAAGTAATAATTCTAAAAATAAAGGAAAAATAGAAATAGAATATTATTCTCCAGAAGATTTACAAAGAATAATAGAAATTTTAGATATATAATGTTTCACGTGAAACATTTTTAGAGAGGATGAATGCTTTTGGAACAAATTATAGAATTTCTCAATGAATATAATGTATTTATAACTATAGGATTAATAATATTAGTATTCATATTAATCATTATTTTGATAATATCACTAGTCTCAACAAGTAAGATGAAAGATAAATATAGAAAAATTATGAAGGGGACTAATAATAAAAATTTAGAAGAATTATTAGTAAGCTCATTAGATAAAATTGACAATATGGAAGAAATAACAAATGAAGTTAAGGATATGTGTAATAAAACATCTAACAAAGTTTCATCTTGTGTTCAAAAGGTTGCAATGCAAAGATATAAAGCTTTTGAGGATATTGGAAGTGATTTAAGCTACTCCATTGCTCTGTTAGATGGAAGAAATAATGGTGTAATAATAACTAGTATTTATTCAAGAAATGAGAGTATTACATATGCAAAACCTATTGATGATGGGATATCTAGATATGATTTATCACAAGAAGAAAATAATGTTCTTCATCAAGCTGTCAATACTAACAAGGAATAGATTTAACAAAATAGATGAGTTATAGTAGTATAGCTCATCTATTTTATTAGATTTATATTTAGTATTTATCTATATAAGTATAAGTATTGGATAGTGTGGTAATTGGATATAAAAATATAGTAACAAGATTATAACTTATGTATTTTAACTTGATATAAAGTAATGCAAATGAACAATTTATTTTAGGTAGAACAGTTAATTAAATCAAAGTGGATAATCAAGTTTAGCATAAAATGAATTATTTATATATTAAACAAGTAAAAAGAGATAATAAATGTTTCACGTGAAACATTTATTATCTCTTCTTTTAAGTTCTAGTCTGCATCTAAAACCTTAGGAATATATTTATTGTTAACCTTGGAGGAAGATTTACGTCCACCTATAGTTTTTATTATAGAATGGTATATTCCTGAGGAGATTACTTCAGCTAATTTCATTACAATATATAATCGAGTATTTTGGAGCACCATAAATTCTAACGAGCCAGATATATTAACAATTCCAACAATACTTAAATCACCAACAGAAGGTAAATTTTTATTTAGAGCAGCTCCAGGATAAAGAGGTTTAGATTCAATTATAACTTTACCTACATTTTGAAGGCCTCCAAGAGAAGCATCTATAGCTATTATATATGGATTACTATGATTCTTAAGTATTAAATCATTGGTTTCAGAAATATTTTTCGCATGCACAGGGTTTTCTAGATTTCCATAGATAAAAACCTTATCTCTAACTAAAAATTTGAGTTTATAACCTACAAGTGGACCTAAACTATCACCTGTAGATCTGTCTGTACCTATGCATAAAATAACAATATCTCTATTATCTTTAATTACTTTGGTTAGTTCTTCTGAAAGAATTTCTCTTATGTCATATATAGAATTATCAGATAAAGCATCGAAAATAACTTTTTCCACCATGAGTAACACCCTCCTATATTAGAAAGTATTACCATGTAGATAAATTTAATACATCTATTATTAATTCATTACAATTTTTTAATAGAAGAATTTATACTACACAAGATATAATCTATATCTTTATCATCATTAAAATATCCAAAACTAAAACGCAAAGTTCCATTAGGATATGTTCCAATAGTTTTATGAGCTAATGGAGCACAATGGAGACCAGTTCTAGTTATAATATTATATTGAGAGTCAAGAATAAATCCAAGTTCACTGTTATCAATTTTAGAAGAGTTTACAGATATAGTTGAAGTTCTATTTTCAGTATTTAGATGTCCATAAACTTTCATTGTAGATATATTTAATATACCATCAATGAACTTTTGTGTTAGATAATCTTCATGATCTTTAATTGTAGATAATCCTTCATTTTGGATAAAGGTTATTCCAGATAGAAGACCTGCAATACCAGGTGCATTAATAGTACCACTTTCAAATTTATCAGGTAAGAAGTTGGGTTGAATTATGTCTGATGAAACACTTCCTGTACCACCAACAATTAATGGAGAACAAATATCATTCATTTCATCATCTATGATAAAGCCACCTATACCTTGAGGACCTAATAAACTTTTATGTCCAGTAAAGGCTAAAGCATTGCAGTTTAATTTTTGAAAATTTAAATCAAGAACGCCAGCTGTTTGAGCAGTATCTATAATGAAAAATATATTACTTCCCTTGCAAATTTGTCCGATTTTTTCTAGAGGTTGAATAGTACCAATTATATTAGAGCCATGAGAAAGGGTTACAAGTTTAGTATTATGCTTGATTTTACTTTGAAAATCATCAATATCAATTTCACCTAATTTATTACATTGAATTATATCTAATTCAATTATTCCTTTAGATTTTAATTCATTTAATGTTCTAAGGGTACTGTTATGATCCATGGAAGATGTTATAACATGCCATCCAGGTTTAACTATACCTTTAATTAAAATGTTTAAGGACATAGTAATATTAGATGTAAATATTACATTTTTAGTATCAGGAAAATTAAAAAAATCACATAAAGCATTTCTACATTGGAATATAACTTTATTTCCTTTTAGAGATGAAGTAGATGCACCCCTTCCAGGATTACCGCCTATATTTCTCATATAATTTAGTATATCATTATAAACACAATCTGGTTTAGGAAAAGATGTAGCTGCATTATCTGCATAAATTTGCATAGTATTACCTCCTAGGTTGAATTTATCATATTTAGATATATAATAAGTAAAATTTATATATTATAAATTTAGATATGATATATTCTATAGATTTGATATAATTAGTATGTTAATAAAGATTGTATTATAGTAAGTTGGTATAACACAATAATACAACATTATAATAAATATATACAATATCATATTATTATATTAAGTAGAACATATTAATTAATAGATATTAACTAAATATTATTATCAAATAATATTTAATAGGGGGAAAATGTTATGGAAAATATTAGAAATGAAATTGACTGTAGAGGATTAAATTGCCCAATTCCAGTAGTAAATACAAAAAAATATTTTGATGCTTTAGAAAGTGGTATAGGAGTAACTGTTGTAGATAATGAGGTTGCCAAAAATAATGTGGTTAAATTTGCTCAAGGAAATGGATTTGAATATGAAATAGAAGAAAGAGAAGGCAATATATACTATATAACAATTATAAAGGGAGAAGTTACAGTAGAAGAATTAAATCTAAAAAATTCTAAAAAAAAAGAAGAGACTTTTACTATTGTTGTAGGTTCAGATAAATTGGGAAATGGAGATGATGAACTTGGAACAGCTCTTATAAAGAGTTATTTATTTGCACTTTCGGAGGCTGAAGTTATACCAACTAATTTAGTATTCTTAAATGCAGGGGTAAAGTTAGTAGTTGAAGGAGCACTTACCCTTGATAGTTTAAAAAGATTAGTAGAGAGAGGTGTAAATGTACAAAGCTGTGGTCTTTGTTTAGATTTTTATGGATTAAAGGAAAATCTTGCAGTTGGAGAAATTAGTAATATGTATGCAATAATTGAAATGATGAATAAAGGAAAAACTATAAAGTTATAAGAAATAGTGCTAGGAGATATATGAAATGAAAGAATTTTTAATTGTAACTTTCAATAATACTCATGAAGCCATGAAAGCTGAATCAGTATGTATTAACGAAAAGCTTAAGGTTACTATGATGCCAACACCAACATATATAACAAAAAGTTGTGGAATAAGCTTAAAGGCGGATATTGGTATTTTAGATAGCTTAAAAGAGATAATAAAAGATAAAAAGATGGAGTTCAAAACTATTTATCAATTTACTGATAGTAAGTTAATAGAGTTAAATATTGATTAACATAATATGAGATGGTAAAAAATAAGTATAAAACAATATAGTTTATTGATATAAATATTTGGAAACAATGATATAGGAGAAGAATATGAAAGAATTTGAATTAAATGATATTGTAGAAACTAAAAAAACACATCCATGTGGTAGTAATAAGTGGGAAATAATTAGAATGGGTGCAGATATAAAAATTAGATGCACCGGATGTGATAGAATTGTTATGATTCCTAGAAGTAAATTTGAAAAGAGTGTAAAGAAAATTCTTAAGAATGAGGGAAAATAAGATAACAATATTGACTTAATAGTTTTACTATGATATAATTTGATGATGTAATCCCTGCTGTGAAAATCACAGCCGTTAGTCCGGGGGGAGGAGGTGAAACTAATGAGAGCATATGAAACTATATTCATATTACACCCATCATTAGACGAGGAGGCTGTTAAAGCTAACGTTGAAAAATTTAAAGGTGTAATAGAGAACAATGGTGGAGAAGTTGAAAGCGTTGACGTTTGGGGTAGAAGAAAGCTAGCTTATGAAATCGCTAAAGTTAACGAGGGTGTATACACATTAATCAACTTCAAAGCTGACGCTGAATTACCTAAAGAATTAGACAGAGTATTCAGAATTACAGATGGTGTTATAAGACATATTATAATCAATCCAGAAAGCAAGTAGGTGGTATTAATGAATAAGGTTGTTTTAATCGGAAGATTAACCAAAGACCCAGAGTTAAAATTTACTCCAGGTACAGGTACAGCTGTAGCCACATTTACAATTGCAGTTAATAGAAGATTTAAGAAGGAAGGTCAACCGGATGCTGATTTTATACCTGTAGTAGTA
>Ga0129313_1000756_pt1 | contig 24035 bp, 23 predicted proteins | sample O1105metagenome_FD_94436 | JGI IMG/M metagenome (GOLD analysis project Ga0129313, IMG submission 94436) | Orangutan group fecal microbial communities from fecal samples from Wisconsin, USA - O1105 metagenome | ecosystem: Host-associated > Mammals > Digestive system > Large intestine > Fecal...
CATGGATATGTGTCATATAAACTCGGGGATATGACACCAAAATATGACGGAAGACTGACGCTGAATCCATTTAAGCATCTGGATGTGTGGGGAACCCTTTGTCTGCTTGTATTTCATGTGGGATGGGCAAAGCCGGTAAGGATCAACACCAGGAATTATAAGAATAAAAAAAGAGATACGATTCTCGTGGCAGCAGCGGGAGTAGTCATGAATTTCCTGCTTGCGTTTGTCTGTATGATCCTGCACGGGCTTTTGTATAAGTACGGATCGAGTGGGTTAATTCTGAATTATCTTTATGTGCTTACTTATTATGGAGCAGTGCTGAATATTGGACTTGGTGTATTCAATCTGATTCCGATTCCGCCCCTTGACGGATCGAATATTCTTGCTGAGATCTTTCCGAGGGTAGCAGAGTTTTACTGGAAGATCCGGCCGTATAGTATGTGGATCCTGCTTCTGTTACTTGGAACAGGAATTCTGGATGTGCCGATCAGTCTGCTGAATTCTGCAGTAATCAATGGAATGTGGAGTTTTGTGAAGGCAATTCTGAGAATTGGAGTTGTGACGACCGGTGGAGGAACTGTGATCTAGGAAAAAGATGGAAAAACGGGAATTGCAGTAAATGAGAATGAAAAAATGCGTATAGAAAAATGCAGGTAGTCGAGAGGATTACCTGCATTTTTCGTATACATTGTAAAGCTGAAAAGAAATAAGAAAATATTACGAAAGACATTCAATAAAAATGTCTTTCGTAATAATATGTAAGTTATTTAGAATGGAACATTTATTTCATTTTCAGATGTATCGCTTTCGGGTTCATCAGATGCATCAGGGATGGAAGACTTTGGAAGTCCGTTGGATACTGCGGTTTTTGCACTGATTCCGTTGATCTCAACGCGATCGTCAACGACAATGACCAGGCATTTCTGACCATCGATAATACGTGTTTCTACAAGATCTGCGCATTCCGGGTTTACCTGAATGGTGATATCCGGAGTTTTGATCTCGAATTTTTTAAGACTTGCGATATTGGAAGCAAGGAGTGTACCATGCTCTCCGGCAGCGGAGTCATACTGCGCATCAAAGGTTTCCAGTTTTTCTTCTTCGACACCACTTTTTGCAAGAAGATATTTGACTTCTGCTTTGTCGAGGGCGAGTGGCTCCGGATTTTCAGAATTCTGTTCAATCATTTCATTCAAGTTTTCGTGGATATTTTTGACCGTATCGTAGTCGCAGTCATCACCGAGCGTTTCTTCGATCAGTGTACGGAAAGTTTCTTTCTGATCTCCGGCGGTGAGTGGCGGAACACATTCAAGAAGCAGATCGGTCAGACCGTTTCCGAGATTCTCTGCATTTTTTGAATAATAAAGCAGATTGTGAATATCGGTGCTGCGGTCGTTAAAAGCAGGGAAGAGAAAACCGGCATCCGGCATCTCTACGATCCAGTCACGGATACGCTCATGGAAGCTGTTCTCTTCTGCATGATAACTGAGTCCTGGCTTGGAAAGCTTGACCGGACAGAAGGTACACATGATGTAATCATAGACTTCATCGGATGCATCGAACATTTCACTTCCGTCCGTTGATTTTCCCGGAATATCGTAGGCTGCATGGACGAGCAGGATCAGATAGTTCTCGGCATAATCATAGGAATCGATGACACGATTATAGAATTCTTCCAGAAGAGCGTCGTCAGTAAGCCGGCTGTTTCTTAATTTGAGAAGAAATTCCTGTGTACCACCTTCTGATTCGGTTTCCAGAGGAAATTCCATATTCAGAAGATTTTTTCCGATCGTACCGGACAAGGACTTTCTGAAAATGTCAAAGTATTTGAACATTTCCTCTTCCGGGAGAGAAAGAAAAGCATCCTTCATTTCCATTTTTTTCTCTTTTTCACCATCTACATAGCATCCGCAGATACGGGTGATCGCACAGTTGGATGGGGTGAACTGTTTTTTGATTTCAGTGACTTCTTTTTTATTCATATTAAGTAAATCCCCTTTTAATTGTTGTGGTTCAGTAAAAAACTGATGCTTATGAATTATAACATATTTTGAGGAAGAGTGTGGTTGGGAGAAAAAATATTTGATTATTTTTTTAGAAATGTATATACTTAGTATATACATTTCTTGGAGGTGAATTATATGCAGACACAGGTAAAAGCATGGGGGAATAGTCAGGGAATCAGGCTTTCAAAAGATATTTTACAGGCGGCGAATGTAGAAATAAATGATGTGCTGGAAGTGAAAGTATCTGATGGTATGATTATGCTTGTTAAGACATTCAGACATCAGACACTGGAAGAAAGAGCTGAAAAATTTGGAGGTAAATTAAACCTTGATGGAGAGTATGACTGGGATAAACCTAAAGGAAGAGAGGTATGGTAAAAGGTAGTGATACAGCAAGGGGATATTTTAAAGATAGAAAAAATTAAAGCTCCTGTATTTGTGGCGAGTAAAAATTTTTTTAATCAGTCGGGAGAAATAATTGGGTGTCCAATGGTAAGTGAAAGTGGAGCAAGCCCACTTCATATTTATGTTGAGGCGGAGGATCAAAAAGGTTATATCCTATGTGAGCAGATGAAAATGTTAGATTTGAGAGTCAGGGGATATAAAAAAATAGATCGTGTAAAAATAGCAGATGTGATTAACGTGACAGACGCAATACAGAGTATATTCGACTATATATAAATGCAGGGAACCAATCCGGAACCCTGCATTCATAATATCTGCTATTAAGCCATCAGTCCTGTGAGAATATCATTCACAAGCTTTCCGTCAGCTTTTCCTTTTACTTTCGGCATCAGTTCTTTCATGATACGTCCTTTATCCTTTGGTGTCGGAGCATCAATTCCAAGACCGGAAAGGACACCTGCGATTACTTCTTTGATCTCAGCTTCATCCATCATCTTCGGAGCATACTGTTCAAGAACAGCGATACGTTTCTCACATTCTTCAATGATGTCTGTACGATCAGCAGGAGTCATCTCCAGAGTTTCTTTTGTCTGTTTGATCTCTTTTAAGATAACCTGAACTTCTTCTTCTTCGGTAAGATCGGCACGTTTGTCGATGGCTTTGTTCTTAAGGGCTGCAAGAAGAGCAGATAATGTCTCTTTTGTGTCCTTATCTTTTGCTTTCATGGCTGCGACCATAGCGCTTCTTACTTCATCAATTTTACTCATTGTATATTCCTCCAAACTTGAGGCAAAATGCCTGTCTGCACTTTATTGTAGCAGATGGGGAAAGAATTTTCAATCTCTGGCAGAGGAAAACTTGGGTGGCTATTTTTCAAAAAGTGCGGTATACTGATAGGAATAAGTCAGGGATAGATGAGAGGTTAAGCGATAGTATGAGTGGCTGTACATTATGTCCGCGGATGTGTATGGCGGACAGGGAGAATGGGAAGATTGGGTTTTGCGGTGAGACGAGTGAGATCCGGGCGGCGAGAGCGGCGCTTCATATGTGGGAGGAGCCTTGTATTTCCGGGGAGGAAGGATCGGGGACGGTCTTTTTTACAGGATGTACTTTAAGATGTGTGTTCTGTCAGAACCATGAGATTGCGGGAAGCAAGGTTGGCAAAGTGATCTCAGAAGAGCGGCTGGCGGAGATCTTTCTGGAACTGCAGGAGAAAGGTGCGAATAATATCAATCTTGTGACGCCGACGCATTTTGTGCCGCAGATCATCCGGGCGCTTCAGAGTGCAAAGAAGCAGGGGATGTATTTACCGGTTGTATATAATACGGGCGGTTACGAGAGAGTGGAAACTTTGAAAATGCTGGATGGTCTGGTGGATATTTACCTGCCGGATTTCAAATATTTAAATACAGATCATGCGAAAAAATATTCGATGGCGGAGGATTATCCGGAGGTTGCGAAGGCGGCTCTTGCTGAGATGGTAAGACAGACAGGGGAGTCGGCATTTGATGAGTGTGGAATGATGAAGCGTGGCGTGATCGTGCGGCATCTGCTTTTGCCAGGATGTCTTGCAGATGGAAAAAGAGTGGTGAAATATTTGCATGAGACTTATGGAAACCGGATTTATATGAGCCTGATGAGCCAGTATACGCCACTTGAGAGCCTGGATGCGGCAAAATATCCGGAGCTGAACCGAAAAGTGCCGGAGTATGCGTATGAGAAACTGGTGGACTATGCGATCTCGCTTGGTGTGATGCAGGCGTTTATACAGGAAGGGGATACGGCAAAGGAAAGCTTTATCCCACCATTTACACTGGAAGGAGTATAGGAAAGGAGATTGATATGAAAAGACAGGTGACAATGGAAGAAATTTCAGATGGAAAATTATATACCAGCAATGACCTGGTAAAAGCGGACTGTGGTGATTGTGAGGGATGCCACGCCTGTTGTACGGGGATGGGAAGCTCGATCGTACTGGATCCGCTGGATATTGTCCGGATCAGCAGGGGAACAGGAGCGGCTTTTGAAACTTTGCTTGCAGGAAAGATTGAACTGAATGTGGTAGACGGAATCATTTTGCCGAATCTGAAGATGGCAGGAGCGGAAGATGGCTGTGGTTTTCTGACAGAGGAAGGAAGATGCAGGATTCATCCGTTTCGTCCGGGTATCTGCCGTCTGTTCCCACTGGGAAGATATTATGAAGAAAATGGTTTCCGCTATTTTCTTCAGGTACATGAATGTCAGAAAGAGAACCGGACGAAAGTAAAGGTCAAAAAATGGCTGGATACGCCGAACCTGAAGAATTACGAAGCGTATATTACCGGATGGCATGGATTACTGATTCGGTTACAGGAATACATTGCAGCACATCCGGAGAGTGCGAAGGCGGTCAGCATGGATGTATTGAAGAGATTTTACCTTACTCCGTATCAGACGGAAGAATTTTACAGTGAATTTTTCCAGAGAATGGACGAAGCAAAAAAATATATCATAGCTGCAAGGCAAGGTACAGAAGTACCGCATCTTTGAAAGCACGAGGATTCAGACCACATTTCTGATAAATGTGATTCAGCTTATATTGCACCGTATTTTTGTGAAGAAATTTGTTGATAATACTAAATTTATAACAGACGGAATACCTGTTCCACAGTTGCCGCCATATTTGCTTTTGCATTTCTCGGATCCATTGCTTCGGCAAGTGTTGTGATTCCACGGACGATCGGGAAGAATGCATCAATTCCGGCCACGTTGCAGGCGGTTGCTTCCGTGGTGACGCTTCCGGCGAAAGCAATGACTTTGGAATCATATTTTTTGGCAAGTCTTGCCACACCGACAGGGGCTTTTCCCATGGCAGTCTGATGATCAAGGCATCCCTCGCCGGTAACAGTGATATCTGTATCTTTTAATTCTTTTTCCAGTTCAACTGCGTTAAGGATCAGATCGATTCCCGGAGTCAGTGTAGCATTTAAATAGCTTAGGAAAGCAAATCCAAGACCACCGGCAGCACCTGCACCTTCTGCGGATGCATAATCATTATGAAGAAACTTAGAAGTAACAGAAGCATAATGATTCATTGCCTGATCCAGTCCTTCAGCCATTTCAGGTGTGACTCCCTTTTGTGGACCATAAATATAGGTTGCTCCGTTCTTTCCACAAAGTGGATTGGTTACATCACAGGCAATCCGAAAACTACATTCTTTGAGAAGAGAGTTCACCTTGTCTGTTATAATAGAAGCTACCCGATTAAGAGCCTGTCCGCCTTCGCCGGCGTCCTGTCCGTTTTCATCAGAAAATTGATATCCCAGTGCTCTTAGCATCCCGATTCCACCGTCGTTGGTTGCACTTCCGCCAATTCCGATAATGAAATTGCGGATACCGCGTTCCATGGCATCTGCGATCATTTCACCGACACCGTAAGTGGTTGCTGTGAGTGGATTTTTTTCAGATTCTTTTACCAGGATAATCCCGGCAGCGGCGGCCATTTCAATGATGGCAGTATTTTTCTCTGCCAGATATCCATAATGTGCATTTACCGGAGTGCCAAAAGGACCGGTAACTGTAAGGTCAATGCGCTCCCCACCAAGTCCTGTGATCAGGGCATCTGTGGTGCCCTCACCTCCGTCTGCAAGTGGTTTTACGATTACATCTGCATCCGGGTGTGCTTTTAAGATTCCTTCCTTTGCAGCCATTCCGGCTTCGATTGAAGAGAGACTTCCTTTAAATGAATCAATTGCAACTACAATTTTCATATTTTGTAATCTCCTTATCACTGAATTGATTTGTTTTATGGTAAATCCAGTGTATCATGGATCAGAGAAAAAAGGAATGTTACAAAGAACAATAAAAAGAAGGAATGTATACAAAAATATGTTTTTTATAACATTTATAAAAATGTATCTTTTACACTGAAGAGGTGTAATTACGCTTGAGGAAACGGTAGAATGCATGGAACAGCTTGTGAAAGATATTTGCTTTTCATAGCGATTTTTTAATGAAAAGCCTGCCGGGATTTCCTTGAATGTAACAAGGCATAATGGTATACTAAATGCAGTATGAGTTGGTGAAAACGCAACAGAGAGGGGGAGGCGGAATGGAAGAAGAAAACATTTTCCTGGCGAATCGACCAAAGATTACATTAGAGGATTATCTGGGATATAATTGTTCGGGACGAGGAAATTTAGGTGAAGATGTTCCGGTATTCGTATATCGTATGTTGGAGTATTCTCTGAAAGAAATTCTGTCAGATACTTATGGAAAGGATGCTCAGGTTGAACTGTTTCGAAAGGCAGGATTTAAAGCAGGAACTTTTTTTGCAAGAAAAATTCTGGATACAGGCCTTGAATTTAATGCATTTGTAGCGCAGCTGCAGCAGAAACTGCAAGAGATGAAGATTGGTGTAATGCGAATGGAAGAACTGGATCTGGAAAGAGGAAGAATTATACTTACAGTGTCGGAAGATGCAGACTGCTCTGGGCTTCCGGTGCTGGGCGAGACTGTGTGTAATTACGATGAAGGGTTTATTTCAGGGATACTGACAGAGTATACGGGCAAGTTGTTTACAGCTGTTGAAGTAGACTGTTGGGCAACCGGAGACAGAGTGTGCAGATTTCGTGTAGAGTCAGAATAAAAGGTAGAGAAATGCGATGGAAGACAAGAATTGTGAACTTTTATTTGAATACCTGCGTAGTATCCTGTACGATCCTTCACCTGAAAAATTAGACATCAGTCAGTTGGAACCACAGTTTCAAAAGCTGGGGAAGGGATTCCAGTATCTGGATAAGGCAGTCAGGGAAATGAAGGAGTATTCGGCAGCACTTTCAAAGGGGACATTATCCGGATTTTATCCCGGAAGAGATAATTTTCTTTGTGAGAATCTGAAAAATTTGCATGCGAATCTGAATCATTTAACATGGCAGGCAAAGCAGGTCGCAAATGGGGATTATTCGCAGACAGTCTCTTATCTTGGGGAATTTTCGGATGCATTCAATACAATGACGGAACAGCTTCGGGAACGGGAGATGCGGCTGAAAGAAGAGACTGAAAAGGAAAAAGCACGTGTAACCATGTTGGAAAGCTATAATGAATTGTTGATGGAACTGATTTGTTTTAGTGAAGAGAAGATAATGGTGCTGAGTGCAGATACACATGAAATCTTATATTGTAATCATACCGAGTACGACAGACTTCAGGAGAAGGAACTATATGAGATGTGTGCGGCAATGGAAAAAGAGCAGGAATGTCAGAAAGTGTCAGAGACTAGTGACCGTATTTGGGAAGCGAAGGATTCGCATGAGAGAGACTATCGGATTACAACCGGATGGATGATGTGGCAGGGACAGAGAGCGTATGTCCACATTATCCGTGAGGTAACTGAAGAAAAGAAGAGAGAAGAGGAACTGGAAGACCAGGCGTATACAGACATCCTGACAGGAATAGGTAACCGTTTCTATTTCAGGGTAAAGGCTGGTGAGATGTTGAAACGCTCAGATAAAATGGTGCTTTGCTATTGTGACCTGGATCATTTGAAATATATCAATGATCAGTATGGGCATGCAAAAGGTGACCAGTATTTGAAGCGGTTTGCAGATCTGATCAGGGGAAATATCCGTGAAGGGGATATATTTGCCAGAATCGGTGGAGATGAATTTTGTATATTATTTGGAAAATGTTCTAAAGAAGTTGCGGAAAAAAAGATGCTGGCGATACAGCAGCTTTTTGAAACAGATTGGGAAGGTGTATGTCCGTCTGGATTCAGTTATGGTTGTGTAGAGATAGCTGAAGGAGCAAAGAGTATCCGTCTGGAGGAAATTTTGCAGAAAGCGGATGCTGAGATGTATCGGCAGAAGAGGATTCGCAAGGCAGAATATATGAATTTGTTGAAATAGTTTTCCTTTTTATAGATAAAATAAATAAAACTTATCGATAATTAAAAAAATTGTTTTGCATTCTTGTTCCATTTATGCTATTGTCTTTAAAGATACAATAATTCAGGGAGGAACAAGAAATGAATAATTACATGTATCTGGTCCCAGTTGCAGCTGTTATTGCTTTACTGTTTGCAGCATACCTTGCCGGTAAAGTAGGAAAACAGGATGCAGGTACGGACCGCATGAAAGAGATTGCAGGTGCAATCGCGGAGGGCGCAAGAGCGTTCCTTATGGCTGAATACAAGATTCTGGTCATTTTTGTAGTAGTGCTTTTTGTACTGATCGGATTTGGTATCAGCTGGGTAACAGCAGTATGCTTTGTAATTGGAGCACTTTTCTCAACAGTTGCAGGATACTGTGGTATGACAGTCGCTACAAAAGCGAACGTAAGAACTGCTAACGCAGCAAAAGAAAACGGAATGAATAAAGCATTATCAATTGCTTTTTCTGGCGGGGCCGTTATGGGAATGTGCGTAGCAGGTCTTGGAGCACTTGGCGTAAGCCTTGTGTACATCGTTACAAAGAACGTAGATGTGCTTTCAGGATTCAGTCTTGGGGCATCTTCAATCGCACTTTTTGCCCGCGTTGGTGGTGGTATCTACACCAAAGCAGCAGACGTTGGTGCAGACCTTGTTGGTAAAGTAGAAGCAGGTATCCCGGAAGATGATCCGCGTAACCCGGCAGTTATCGCTGACAATGTAGGTGATAACGTAGGTGACGTTGCAGGTATGGGAGCTGACCTTTTTGAATCTTATGTTGGTTCACTTGTATCAGCACTGACTCTTGGAGCAGCAGCAGGAGCTGTATCCGGAGTTCTTTATCCGCTTGCGATCGCAGGATGTGGTCTGATCGCTTCTATCATCGGAACCTTCTTTGTAAAAGGTGATGAGAATTCGAATCCGCAGAAAGCTCTTACAAAGGGAAGCTATGCAGCTTCTATCGTAGTTATTGTTGTAGCACTTGTACTGAGTAACGTACTCTTCGGAAAGATGAGTGCAGCAATTGCCGTTATCGCAGGTCTGGTTGTTGGTGTCATCATCGGTAACATCACAGAGTACTACACATCAGCAGACTACAAACCGGTTCAGGGAATCGGAGAACAGTCAGAGACTGGCGCAGCTACTACAATCATCAGTGGTCTTGCAGTAGGAATGAAATCTACAGCAATCCCGCTTCTCCTGATCTGTGTAGGTATCTTTGTATCTTACTCAGTTGCAGGACTTTATGGAATCGCACTTGCAGCAGTAGGTATGCTTTCTACAACAGGTATTACAGTTGCTGTTGATGCATACGGACCGATCGCAGACAATGCAGGTGGTATCGCAGAAATGTCAGGACTGGATGAATCTGTTCGTGAAATCACAGATAAGCTTGATTCAGTAGGAAACACAACTGCAGCTATGGGTAAAGGATTCGCGATCGGATCAGCAGCCCTTACCGCACTTGCACTTTTCGTATCTTATGCACAGGCAGTTGGTCTTGAAGCGATCAACCTTCTTGACTACAGAGTAATCATCGGTATCTTTATCGGTGGTATGCTTACATTCCTCTTCTCCGCATTTACTATGGAGTCTGTATCAAAGGCTGCATACAAGATGATCGAAGAAGTAAGACGCCAGTTCCGTGAAAAACCGGGCATCATGAAAGGTGAAGAAAAACCGGATTATACATCATGCGTTGCGATCTCTACCACAGCAGCTCTTCACGAAATGCTGCTTCCGGGTGTGATGGCAGTCGTAGTACCGCTGATCGTTGGTATCGTTCTTGGCGTGGAATCCCTCGGTGGATTGCTTTCCGGAGCACTTGTTACAGGTGTACTTATGGCAATCTTCATGTCAAACGCAGGTGGAGCATGGGATAATGCTAAGAAATACATCGAAACAGGACATCATGGCGGAAAAGGAAGCGAAGCTCACAAAGCAGCAGTTGTTGGTGATACAGTAGGTGATCCGTTCAAGGATACATCAGGACCGTCTATCAACATCCTGATCAAACTTATGACAATCGTTTCACTTGTATTTGCACCGTTATTCTTATCAATCGGTGGATTACTGTAAGAATTGAATAAAGTAAAAGAAATCCTTCATTTGCGGGAAACTGCAGATGAGGGGTTTTTTTGTAAAAGGCACGAATTATTTGACTTATAAATAAGACAGGCAAATTATAGTAAAATACGATAAGACAATCTATAGAAATAGGACTGGTTTGATGTTAGAATGAAAAAGTGATGTAAGATGACAAAGGAGAGAGAAAAATGATAGAAGAAAGTATGATTCGGGAAAAATTTATAAAAGGATATGATTGTTCTCAGGTCGTTCTGTCTTATTTCGCAGAGAGACTTGGGATTACAGAAGAGATGGCGAATAAAGCCTCGGCTTGTTTTGGAGGTGGAATGATGCATGGGGATACATGCGGTGCATTTACCGGAGCAATCATGGCTGTTGGATTAAAATATGGACACTGGGATGTGAATACTCTGCTTCGGCAAAAAGAAGAAATGATGAACAAATATGCAGAATTTAGAGCATTGTTTCTGGAAAAGTTTGCAACAAACAGTTGCAAAGAGTTATTAGGCTATGATGTATCGCTTCCGGAACAGCTTGAAGAAGCACTTTCGAGTGGCAGAATGCTGGATTTTTGTCCTAAAGTAGTGGAGAGTGTGATTGAAATGTTGGAGGAAATATTATAGATGAAGGATGCACTTATTTTATTTACGAGGGTGCCGATACCAGGACAGACAAAGACCAGGCTGATGCCTTTTCTAACTGGGGAAGAGTGTGCGCGTCTACATGCCTGCTTTGTAAAGGATATATATGAAAAAGCAAAGCAGGTGGATGCGGATATTTTCGTGTTTTTTACACCAAAGGATGAAAAGAAGCTGCTACAGCAAATTCTTGATGATGAGACAGTATGTCTTCCACAATTTGGTGATGATCTTGGTGAAAGGATGAAGAATGCGATTGGAATCGTACTGAGAATGGGGTATGAGAAAGTAATTCTGATCGGGACAGATATTCCGCAGATTCACCCGGAAACACTGAAAAATGCATTTGATAATCTTGGGGGAAAAGATATTGTGATTCATCCTACATTTGATGGAGGGTACTATCTGATCGGAATGAAAAAAGAATATGATTCTATATGGAAAATTGAACGATACGGAACGAATACAGTTATTTATGATACCTTACAGCACATGAGAAATGAGAAGCTCTCTACGGCGGTAGGTCAGATGTATTATGATGTGGATGATAAGGGAGATTTGTTCCACCTGTATGAGGATATTGAAAAGGGAGCAATTTGTAACTGTCCAATTACGATTGATTATCTGGAACTGGGACTGAAAGGAAAGCTGGATAAAAATTATGAATAAGTGGGATTTGGATGCATGTATCCATTGTGGAAAATGTACCAGAAGTTGTCTGTTTCTGGAAAAATATGGAATTGATCTGCCGGTATTAAAAGAAAAACCGGAGCTGGCATATCATTGTTTCCTGTGTGGAACCTGCGGGTGTGTCTGTCCAAAAGGAATTGATGGAAAAGAGATTGCACTTGCCAGTCGGAGAAAATTGGTTGAAGACGGAGGTGGGAAGCTTCTTGATAATTCATATGATGGACTGCTCTTAGAAAAGAATCCGTACAAATTTGCAAATTACCGCCATTCAAAAAAGAAAGCAGTTTTTTTTACGGGATGTAATTTTCCGTCTTTTTTTCCGAAAACGACAGATAAGTTGGTGGAAGAATTCGCAAAATATGATGTGGGAGTTGTATATGACTGTTGTGGGAAACCGATTGAAGAACTGGGACTTGTTTCAGAGGCAGCGGGGATCATTGAGCGAATCAACTGGAAATTAAAAGAGTCAGGAGTAGAACAGGTGATCATGGCATGTCCGAACTGCTATTATTTTTTAAAAGGACGACTGGATGCGGAAATTATCAGTGTTTACGAAAAAATGGCAGAGCTTAAAATTGGAAATATTTATCAAAAAGAAAGGATTCCAATGTATTATCCATGTCCGGACCGAAAAGACAGAAAGTTTGAATATGATATGAAGCCATTCCTTGTCGGAAAGGTAGAAGATGCATTCAGAGATGTACAGTGTTGCGGGCTTGGTGGATGCGCAGCTGGAAAAGAAGCGGATGTGGCACAGGCACTGACAGACCGTGTAAAGGCATCGAGGGAGCCGGAACTTTATACATATTGCGCTTCGTGCATCTGTAGTTTCAGAAGGAGAGGATATGAAGATGCAAAGCATTTGCTACCGCTTATTATGGGAATCGATGAAAAGGTACCTCTTGGGAAGACACCTATTTTGAATCGGGCAAAATGTAAATTTAAATAGGGGAGTCGTGGGAAAAGAATGACGATTAAAGAATTAGAGGAATTTCGGATGATTTGTCAAAGAGGAAGTCTTGCGAGGGCTTCAAAAGAGCTTTTTATGTCACCACAGGGACTCAGCCGTGTACTGAAAAATCTGGAAAATGAACTGGAATGTACGTTGCTTGACAGGGTTGCCTCCGGGATAGAACTGACAGAGAGCGGACAGAGGCTGTATGATTATGCGAATACGGTTCTTAGCGAATATGACAAATTGAAAAAAGAAATTGATATGATACGTGCGAGTGAGGAAGGAACAGTAGAACTTCTGGTTGCCTATGATATCCTGCGTTACCTGACGCCAGACTGTATTCTGGAATTTCAGAAGAAATATCCGAATGTGACATTTTCTTATATGGAATATCCGGATCGGATCGTAGAGAAAATGCTGCTTGACAAAGAAGGGAATGTGGCATTGTCGATCGGACCATTTGCAGGAGATTGTTTTGATATGAAAAGTTTAAAAAAATGCAGTCTGGGGCTTCTGGTCTATGAAGAACATTCTCTGGCAAAAAAAAGAGAAGCAACTATTCTGGATCTGGAAGGCGAGCCTCTTTATCTTGAAAACAGCAGTTTTAAACTCAATGAGTTTATTCAGAGCAGATGCTGGAATCATGGATTTGAGCCGGATATTGTATTTGAGACGAATGGATTTGACCTCTGTTATAAAATGTGCCGGTTAAAAAGAGGGATTTCTGTGACGATCGATTTTGTTCATGAAGATATGAATACGGATGGACTGGTCATGATTCCTTTTGAAGAAGAGGATATGATCTGGGAAATCGGACTGCTTACTCTGAAAGATCGTGCAAGGGAACCGTCAGTAGAAAAATTCTATAAGTATATAGAAAATTACCATAACTAAACGAAGTGTTGAGGGGTAACAACAAAGCAGGAATGAAAAACAGCGTGCTTTTTGTTAATAATTTGTTATAATGAAGGGCGGAGCAAATGAAGGAGGAAAAATTTAATGAAAAAGAGAATTGCAGCTCTGCTTTTAAGTACTGTGATGGCGTTTTCCTTAACGGCATGCGGAAACAGCGCAAAGACAGAAAAAGCAGACAACAAAGAAACCAAGCAGACAACCGAAGCCGTAGAGGATATGAGCTTCGATGAAATGGTGGATGCAGCCAAGGGTACAACCGTTACATTCTACGGATGGGGCGGAGATGACAACTTAAATGACTGGCTTGACAACTACTATGCACCACGTCTGAAAGAAAAATATGATATCACACTGGAACGTGTACCGATGGACATTGACGCAATTTTAAGTCAGCTTTCCGGTGAAATTTCAGCAGATAAAAAAGATGGCGATATCGATATGATCTGGATCAACGGAGAAAACTTCAAGACCTGTAAAGAAAACAATATGCTTTACGGACCGTTCGCAGAAGAACTTCCGAACTTCCAGTCTTATATTGATACAGATGATGAAGAAACAAATGCAGATTTCTGCTTCCCGATTGAAGGCTATGAAGCTCCGTACGGAAAAGCACAGCTTGTTATGATCGCAGATACAGCAGTGACACCGGATCTTCCGACAAACACAGATGAATTCATGGAATTCTGCAAAGCAAACAAAGGAAAAGTAACTTATCCGGAATTACCTGATTTTACAGGAAGTGCATTTGTTCGTAATGTGATTTATGATATTTGCGGATACGAACAGTTTATGGATATGGAAGCTGACAAAGAAACTGTAAAAGCAGCAATTGAGCCAGCTCTTGAATATCTTCGTGAACTGAATCCATACCTGTGGAACGAAGGAAAGACTTTCCCGAAGGATTCTACAGCGCTGACCAATATGTACTCTGATGGAGAAGTTGTGATGGATATCTCTTATGGTGCATATTCAACAGCTACCAACATTGAAAATGGTACTTACACAGAGACATCTCAGTCTTTCCAGTTCGATAAAGGAACAATTGGAAATACAAACTACATTGCAATTGCAGCAAACTCAGGAAATGTAGCAGGAGCACAGGTAGCAATCAATGAGATGCTTGATCCGGAAGTACAGGCAGACCGTTTTGCTGAGATCCGTACTATTCCGGTTGTAGATTACAACAAATTAAACGATACACAGAAAGAAGCATTTGATAAGGTTGAGATTGGTAAGGGTGTAATCCCTCAGGATGAACTTTTATCAAAACGTCTTCCGGAAATGCCTTCCGCACTTGTACCGATCATCGAAGAGATCTGGGCAGAGGAAGTAGTAGGAAAATAAAATGAAGAAAAAAATGACACCTTATATACTGTTGGTGCCGCAACTTATATTAGGCGTAGTTTTTATTATTGGTCTGGGAACTGGAATCATCCAAAGTTTAGGGGTGATTCCAGCTTTTGGATTAACGGAACCGACGCTGAAATATTATAAGGAGGTACTGACAAGACCGGATCTTTTGCAGTCATTAAAATATAGTCTGTACATTGCATTTATGTCGGCTTTTCTTGCCACAGTAACAGGAACATTTCTGTGTGCAGTTCTGGTGAGTGCCGGAAAAGTGCGCGGAATCATTATGCGGATCGTTCAGATTCCGATCATTGTTCCCCATGTTGTTGTGGCACTCTTTATTGTAAACATTCTTTCGCAAAATGGAATCCTTGCGAGAATCCTTGCAAATGCAGGACTGATTACGGATCAGCAGCAGTTTCCGATGCTGATCTATGACAGATATGGACTTGGCGTAATTCTTGCCTATCTGTGGAAGGAAATTCCATTCATAATCTATTTTGTGATTGCTCTGATGGCGAATATCAATGGCAGTCTTGGAGAAGCAGCGACCAATCTTGGAGCGAATAAACTTCAGGCTTTCATGAATGTAACGCTTCCTTTATGTATGAATACAGTGCTCAGTGGTTTCCTGATCATCTTTGTATTTGCACTTGGAGCATATGAGCTGCCGTTCATACTTGGAGCAACGACACCAAAGGCGCTGCCGGTTCTGGCTTATCTGGAATATACCAAGCCTGATCTGCGGGCGCGACCGTATGCGATGGCGATCAATGGAATCCTGATCGTGATCTCTCTGATTGCAGCAGTTTTATATTACATATTACTTCGCCGGAGCACGAAGAAGCTGGCAGGTTAGGAGGAACAGGAAGATGAAAAGAAAAAAGAACATCTGGGAAGGCCTGATCATAGGCATTTTTATTTTCCTGGTGATTGTACCAATTCTTACGATCCTTGTCTGGGTAGGGACAGAGAGATGGGCATGGCCGTCACTTATCCCGCAGAAATTTTCGATGAGAGCGGTGAATGGAATACTGAGAAACAGGCAGCAGCTTGTGCGACTTTGTATGTCCAGTCTTTTCATATCGGCTTCGGTCGCGTTCCTGTCGGTTGTGATCGGAACAATGACGGCGAGGGCGTTGGAATGCTATGACTTTTTTGGAAAGCGGCTGTTTTCATTTATGTCGATGCTTCCGTTTCTTGTTCCGGGAACCGTGTTTGCGATGGGGGTTCAGATTACCTTTATCAAATGTGGATTAAGCGGAACCGTTCAGGGAGTCATTATTGTCCATCTGATCTGTTCTCTTCCGTATGCAGTTACGCTGATGCAGGATGGAACAAGAGCAATGGGGGTAAAGCTGGAGGAGCAGGCAAGAGTTCTGGGGGCTGGTGCGCTTCAGGCGTTTTTTAAAGTGACACTTCCGAATCTGTTTCCGGTCATGCTTTCTGCGTTTTCAATGGCATTTGTTGTTTCGTTCAGTCAGTATTTCTTGACGTTGATGATCGGCGGGGGAAATGTCAAAACATTTGCGATCGTCATGGTTCCATATCTCGGAAGCGGAGAACGTAATTTTGCCAGCATTTACAGTGTGATATTCCTGGTGATCATGCTTCTGGTGTTTGGAATACTGGAATGGATCGTGGGACGTTTTACAAAGGCACAGGAAGTAGAATATTATTAGGCAGGAGGAGCACATGAGTCTTACAATTAAAGAACTTTGTGTAGATTTACAAAAGACAAGAATACTGAAGAATATAAATCTGGAGATTAGAACGGGAGAATTTGTTTCGCTTCTTGGCGCCTCAGGCTGCGGAAAGACAACACTGTTAAAAAGCATTGCAGGTCTTCTTGAAACGCAGGAAGGGGATATCCGGATCAATGACACATCGATTACAAATCTTGCACCGGAAAAAAGAGGAACCGTGATTGTTTTTCAGGATCTCAGACTGTTTCCGCATATGACGGTAGAACAGAATATCAGCTTTTCGATGGATCTGAAAAAAATCTCGAAAAAAGATAAGCAGGCGCGGGTAGGAGAACTGTTAAAAGCTGTTCAGCTGGAAGGATTTGAGAAGCGTAAGATCCGGGAAATGTCCGGTGGACAGCGTCAGAGGGTCGCGCTGGCAAGAGCACTTGCGGCAGATCCGAAAATTCTTCTTCTTGATGAACCATTTTCAAGCCTGGATGAGAATCTGCGGTGCGAGATGGCAGATCTGGTAAGAAAGCTGCATCATGAGATGGGGCTTACGGTCGTTATGGTCACGCATGATAAAGAAGAAGCGATGAAGGTGTCTGACCGGATCGCTCTGATGAAAGCTGGAGAAGTGCTTCAGTATGATAAGCCGGAGAGGATGTTCTACCATCCAGAGTCCAGAGCGGTGGCAGATTATATGGGACAGACAAATTATATTTTTGGTAAAGTGGAGAATGGCAGATTCGTAAGCCGGGCAGTTTCATTTGAGACGCAGAAAGCGGAAGGAGAGTATGAACTGATGGTCAGACCATCGGCGATCACGCTGACCGTAGATGAGGCGGAAAGAATGTATCAGATTGAAGAAGTTATGTTTGAGGGGGAAACAGCAGAAATCCTGTTGAAGTATGCAGATGGAAAGCTGACAGTATGGATGCTTCACCGTGACTGGATGAAATTGGGGGTAAAAACAGGAGAACTGGTTGGCATCAAAATTGATGAAAGACAGGGGATTTTGTTTCAGAAGTGATAAAAGGAGAATGGTATGCGAAAAATAATTCATGATTGTGACTGTACGTTTGGAATTAACGGGTGTGATGTAGATGATGGACTGGCACTGCTGTATCTTCTGGGGGATCCGGAAGCAGAGGTCCTGGGAGTGACGACAACTTATGGGAACAATACGCTGGAGAAGGTTTACGAAAATACAAAGAAGTTTGTAAAGAAAATCGGGCATGACGAGTTGTGCGTTTACAAAGGTGGAGCAACACCTGGAGAAACCGAAAGTGAAGCGGCACATTATCTTGCCGAGATGGCAGAAAAATATGCCGGGGAGCTGGAAATTCTGGTGACGGGTTCCGTGACAAATCTTTATGGAGCCTGGAAACACAATCCTGAGTTTTTTCATCAGGTGAAGAGTATCGTATTGATGGGAGGAACAACAGAACCGCTTATCTTTGCAAAGCGGGAAATGGATGAACTTAATTTCTCCTGTGATCCGCTGGCAACTTATACGATACTTACCAGTGGAACGGATGTTGCGGTTATTACGGGTAATAATTGCCTGAAGGTACTTTTTACGAGAGAAGAGTATGAAAGAGAACTTTCGGATCTGAGTAAGGGAGTTGTAAGGCTGATCAAGAAAGAGACGGATTACTGGTTTGACAATAACTGGGATGAATATGGAATTCCCGGATATTATAACTGGGATGCGATCGCTGCGGCTTACATGATGCATCCGGAACTTTTTGAGACACAGATAGTGGACATGCAGCTGTCAACAGAAAAACTTACAAAGGGAAGACTGATTCTGGCAGAGGATGAAGAAAAAAAGAACTGCACCCTCAAGATCCCGGTGATCAGAGATGCGGACGAGTTCCGGGGAAATCTGTATGATACCTGGATGAACGTAGAAATTGAAACCGTGAAGTAGAGATGAAAATATCAATTATTATACCAACATACAATGAAGAATCGACAATTGAAAGGCTGATGGAGACACTAGAGCCGCTGAATGAAAGATGTGAGATTCTGTTTGTAGACGGGGGAAGCACGGATGGAACACTGGCACTTTTGAAGGACCGGTATCCGGTGATTCAGTCCCCGAAAGGAAGGGCAAAGCAGATGAACATGGGAGCAGAAGAAAGCAGTGGAGATGTACTTTTTTTCCTGCACTGCGACAGTGAAGTTCCACCTACAGCATTAGAAGAGATTGAGACTGTAATGAAAAAATACCGGGCAGGGTGTTTTGGAATTGCATTTCATTCATATAACTTTTTTATGTTCACCTGCAGGGTGATCTCCAATCACAGGATTAAAGACAGAAAAGTAATGTTTGGAGACCAGGGGATTTTCATTGACCGGAAGTTGTTTTTTGAAGTGGGAAAATTTCCGGAGATGCCGATTCTGGAGGATTATCAGTTTTCACTGACCCTCAAAGAAAAAGGGATTCCGCTTGGGATGACAAGACACAGGATTTATACTTCAGACAGAAGATTCGGCGGAAATACAATCGAAAAGCTGAAAGTAATGTGGCTTATGAATCGGCTGAGAGCCATGTACCGGGATGGTGTTCCGGCAGAAGAGATTGCAAAATTATATAATGATGTCCGTTAGGGAGTCTGCTTTAGGCAGACTCCTTTGCTTATTCGGAAAATCAATAAAAGAAATAGAGAAAATCAATGATAAGTGTAAGCGATTTGATTGAATAAAGACTGAAAAAATAATATAATTATAATTTAAAGGGGAAGAAAATATGTCAGTTTATATTCAAAATTTTGTCAAATTTAAGCCGTTTTTAAAAGAACTGGTTTCAAGAGACGTGAAGGTGAAATACCGGCGTTCCATACTGGGGGTTTTATGGACACTGCTGAATCCACTTCTTATGATGACGGTTTTATCCATCGTTTTCTCAAATCTGTTTAAATTTGATATAGAAAATTTTCCGTTGTATTTGTTATGTGGGCAGGTTATTTTTAACTTTTTCAATGACGCTACGACAAATGCAATGTCAGCAATTATCGGGAGTGCATCTCTGATAAAGAAGGTGTATGTACCGAAATATGTATTCGTGATGTCAAGGGTGTGTTCCAGTCTGATCAATCTGATGGCATCCTGTGCAGCGTTATTTCTGATCATGATCGGTATGCGTGCGGAGCTTCACTGGACAATGCTTCTTTCAGTTGTGCCACTTTTTTTGCTGGTGGTTCTGGCTCTGGGGATTGGACTGATTCTGGCGACGATTGCGGTGAAATACAGGGATGTTCTGCACTTGTATTCGGTGCTGATGGCAGTGCTGATGTATCTGACACCGGTTATCTATCCAATGTCGATTCTGCCGGAATGGTTATACCATCTGGTAATGATAAACCCTCTGACCAGTATTCTGATCATGTTCCGGGATGTTGTGATCTATGGCAGACTTCCAGGTCTTATGATGTTTCTGGTGACAGCAGCAGAAGCTGTACTGTGTCTTGGAGTGGGATGCTGGGTTTTTTATAAGCATCAGGATGGTTTTATCTTTGATTTGTAGGAGTAAGGATGGAGAAAAAAGTAATTGTAAAAGTAGAAGATGTTTCCATCAAATTCAGTCTGGCATCAGAGAAATTTGATGGATTTAAGGAATATTTTATACAGAGAGTAAAGAAAAAGATTACCTATCAGGATTTCTGGGCACTGCAGGATGTGTCGTTTGAAGTCTATAAAGGAGAAACACTGGGACTGATCGGTGTAAACGGAAGTGGAAAAAGTACGATGTTGAAAATCATTGCCGGTGTCATGAAACCAACCTGTGGCAGCGTTAAGACTTCCGGTGTGATCGCGCCGCTGATCGAACTGGGAGCAGGGTTTGATTTTGACCTGACTGCGAAGGAGAACGTATTTCTGAACGGGACGCTGCTTGGATATACCAGGGAATATCTGGAGGAGCACTATGAAGAGATTGTAGAGTTTTCAGAACTGGACCAGTTTATGGATGTACCGGTGAAAAATTTTTCATCGGGAATGTTTTCGCGTCTCGCGTTTGCGGTAGCAACAATCGGACAGCCGGATATTCTGATCGTGGATGAAGTATTATCGGTAGGCGATTTCCATTTTCAGCAGAAATGTGAAGCAAGAATTAACCGGATGAAGGAGAATGGAGCTACGATTTTGTTTGTTTCGCATAATATGGAGCAGGTGAGAAATCTGTGCAGCCGGATTGTATGGCTGGAACATGGAAGAGTTCGCAGTATCGGGGATGCAGATGAGTTGTGCAGAGAATATCAGGAAGCAGAATAAGAGGGAAAAATGAGAAAAGTAAAAAAGTTGGCAGCAGTTATTGTGCTGATTCTGCTTGCATTTGTTTATGGACATGTTCATAAGACGCATGCGATTTATGACCGGATGATAGAAAATGACCAGTATGTCATGATGGATGTGTCGCAGGATCAGATATCGCAGGAATTTGTCTGTGAGGAGGAGACACTGGATGGAATCCAGGTGAAATGCCAGAATTTGCAGGAAGATCCAGAAACAGAGATCCGAATTTATCTTCAGGATTGTGAAAATGGAGAAACGCTTGCGGAATCTGTGAAGAAGGTGGGAGATATAAAAACGGGCAAATTCAATGAATTTTCGTTTGATACGGTAAGCAGATGCAGGGGGAAGGCGTATAAAGTAGTATTTGAAAAAGATTCTATTGCACTTTATACGGAAAAGACATCAGAGGAAGGAACAAATTTGAAAATAAATAGTGAAGAAAGTGAAGGAACTTTAATTTTAAAGACGGTTACATATCGGTTTGATATAGAAACATTTTGCGTATTTCTGCTGTTAGTATTGTATATCTGTGTTTTCTTTCAGTTTTTGAACTGGTTATTTTCCAGATAGTGTGGAAGTGAGAGGACTTGAAAAATGGAAAATGCTTTTTATATCGCAACATGTCGGTTTCATGTAAAAGAAAAAGACAGATTACTTATTACGGGATATTTTCTGGATAACAGACCAGATGGAAACCGGATTGAAATCCGGCTGGATGGAAAGAAACTATTTTATACAATGGATGGAATCCGTCTTCATCCGTTGAAGTTCCGTAAGATAAGAAAAAGACTTATAACCAAACAGTTTTTTCTTTGGATACATCTTCCGAAAGACTGGAGAGAAGCGTCCAGACTGGAAGTATTGCAGTCGTATCGTGGAAAAGAAGAATTGATGAAGACCTTTGCAGTCAGTGAATTGAAGAACCTGGAGAAATGGCTGGCAAACAGCATAGATAAGGTGAATACTGAAGAAAAAGGATTTTCAGTCGAGGGATGGTATTATAGCAGGAAAAATGCATCGATTCGGTTTCTGGATGAGAATCAGAATGAACTGGAGATGAAAGAAGAAAAAATCCGGCGTCTGGATGTGCTGCGAGAGTATCCGGAATGTAAAAAGGAAGAGATTGCCGGGTTTAAGGCATTTTATGAGGAAGGTATTCCGCGAAAACTGGAAGTATGCTTTGAAGAAGAAGAGAAAAATGCGGAAGAGATCATGAATCTCAAAAGAAAACTGCGACGTCAGAAAATGCTGGATGATTTTCGCAAAGTCAGAATCTATTATCGTCAGTTTGGAATCCGTGCAGCGTTTATCAGGGCGGGTGACAAATTGAGTGGGAAAAACGGTACAGAGTATGAAGAATGGCTGCGAAGACATGAGCCGTCCAGGATCAGACTGTACCGGCAGAAGAGAAAGCAATTTACCCGGATGCCGAAGATTTCGATTGTTGTTCCTCTTTACCGGACACCGGAAAGATATCTGCGGGAAATGCTGGATTCTGTAAGAGGACAGTCCTATCAGAACTGGGAGCTCTGCCTTTCAGATGGAAGCGGGGAAGATTCGTCGATTGCAGGGATTCTGGAAGAATACACAAAGAAGGATAGCCGAATCCGGGTGAAGGACAATAAAAAACAACTGCATATTTCGGATAATACAAATGTGGCACTGGATATGGCAACGGGGGATTACATTGCATTTATGGATCATGATGACCTGCTGACACCGGATGCATTGTATGAGTGTGTGGCAGAATTGAATGAATATCCGGATACAGAGCTTATTTATACGGATGAAGATAAGATTACGATGGATGGAGAAGAGTATTTCTTCCCTCATTTCAAATCGGATTTTAATCCAGATATGCTTTGTACAACAAATTATTTCTGTCATCTGGTAGTCGTAAAAAAGGAGTTATATCAGGTGGCAGGAAAGCTGAATGGTGAGTACGATGGTGCACAGGACTATGATTTTGTGCTCCGGTGTGTTGAAAATACCGATAAGATCCGGCATATACCGAGAGTACTTTATCACTGGCGGGCATGCGAGGGATCTACAGCTGACAGCGCAGAGAATAAATCCTATATTGTGGATGCAGGTGCAAAAGCGGTAAGAGCGCATTACAGAAGAATGGGAATTGAAGCAGAAGTTATTCCGACGAAGTATCCGGGAATGTACCGGACAAAATATCCGGTGAAGCAAACACCTAAGGTATCGGTTATTATTCCGAATAAAGATCACACAGATGATCTAATCAAATGCCTGCGATCGATCCGGGAAAAAAATACTTATGAGAATATAGAAATTCTTGTTGTAGAAAATAACAGCCAGAAAAAGAAAACGTTTAAAGATTATAGAAGGATCATGCATGAGTATCCAAAAGTTAAGGTTCTGTACTGGAAAGGAGAAGGATTCAATTATCCGGAGATCAATCAGTATGGAATTGATCATGCGACCGGCGAATATCTGCTGTTTCTGAACAACGATACAGAAATGATCGGCAATGACTGTATTAAAGAAATGTTGAGCTATTGTATGCGGGAAGATGTAGGTGCTGTCGGGGCGAGAATGTATTATGAAGATGGAACGCTTCAGCATGGAGGAGTGATCATCGGGCTTGGAGGAGTGGCAGGACATGCATTCCTTGGAATGGACGGAGATTCGCCGGGATATTTTGCGAGGGCGCAGGTGATCCATGATCTGAGTGCAGTGACAGCAGCCTGTATGATGATAAAAAAACAGGTGTATGAAGAAGTCGGAGGATTTGATCCGAAGTTTGCGGTGGCATTTAATGACGTAGATCTGTGTCTGAAAATACGGAAAGCAGGATATCTGATCGTATATGATCCATATGCGGAACTGATTCATTATGAGTCCAAGTCAAGAGGATATGAAGACACAGAGGAGAAAATTGAACGTTTTAACAGAGAAATTAAATTGTTTCAGACTAGGTGGAAAAAGATTCTGGAAAATGGAGATCCGTATTACAGTCCGAATCTGACACTGGATCATAATGACTTTGGACTGAATCATCTGGCAAAAGTGGAGAGGAGATAGGAGATGTTCAATAAAATGTCTCTGTATCGGGTAAAAAAA
>Ga0129313_1000762_pt1 | contig 23935 bp, 18 predicted proteins | sample O1105metagenome_FD_94436 | JGI IMG/M metagenome (GOLD analysis project Ga0129313, IMG submission 94436) | Orangutan group fecal microbial communities from fecal samples from Wisconsin, USA - O1105 metagenome | ecosystem: Host-associated > Mammals > Digestive system > Large intestine > Fecal...
AAAGTATAATCAGTACCCAGTGTACGGAGCATTACATTAAATACGGTAGTGAAATCATTGAGGCTGTATTCATTTGCCAGCATGTTGTAGTTGACGGTCAATAACAGGAATATAAGGGCAGCGAAGCCGATCCCTGCAAATAATGTATATAGGAGCTTGGCACCTATGATATGGTAGTAGGATATAGGTGTCATATATACAAGATATCCGGATTTGCTTTTTAACTCGTTATTGTATGTGGATATACCAAGCACAAGTATAAATACATATGATACAACGGTGAGCATTATCAGTAATGCCATGGAGATGACCACGGCATTTTGGTTATCTGCGATCATTCCGTACAGGAAAACTGCCTCCAGCAATCCGTATACTATAAGCAGTATGATTATAGAAGATATGTGTTTTCTAAATTCGTATTTGATCATTTTAAACATTTATTTTCCCTCCGATTTTGAACTTCAGCCTGTTTGAAATTAGCCTTCGGTACATTTAAGATCTGCATCCAGCTCTTAAGCATAAATCTGTCTGTACATGTCGGTAAGATTCATCTGGTACTGGTTTCTTAACTGGTCTGTTGGACCTGTAAGAACGCAGGAGCCGTTCTTGATGAAGATTGCTTGATTGACAATCTGTTCCATCTCATCAACCAGATGGCTTGACATTATCACAGAGGTGTTTCCTGTGATGTTGCCGCTTATGGTGCTTATGATCTTGTCCCTTGCGATTATGTCTATACCGTTTAACGGCTCATCAAGCATTATAAGGTAGCTGTCTCTTGAAAGGGTTATGGCAATCTTCAATTTTGCTGCCATACCGGTTGACATTTCACGGCATTTCCTCTTGGGATCAAGCTCCATCTGCTGAAGGAGATACATGTATTTATCCATGTTGAAGTCCTCGAAGAAATCCTGATAGTATCTGCCAAACTGTATGCAGTTCATGTAATTGAAGAAGTAACTTTCTGTAGGCATGTAGGCAATGTGAGCCTTGTCCTTGTAGCTTATGGGTCTGCCGTCTAAGGTTATTGCACCGGAGGTCGGCTTGGTGATACCGCCGAGCATTTTCATAAAAGTTGATTTGCCGCTGCCGTTAGGACCTATGAGTGCATATATCTGTCCCGGAATGATATCCAGGTTTAAATCATTAACAGCTACTACGTTGGAATAACGCTTCACAAGGTGTTCGCATCTGATCATTTCTGTTCCTCCTGTCATTGTTAGTACGGCTTACAAAGTGATGCCGCACCATTATTTTTATGTGTCATTTGACACTGTATGTTGAATATCTGCTTATCACCGCATACCATGTGTTGCTTCCATAGTACTATCTGTTTGGAATCAGGTCAAGGTAAAACTGTTTAAGAGAAGTATAAGAAAGAACTATATTTCAGAGATTTGGTATTGAGTTGATCTGTATCTGTATGCTATACTAGGACTATAACAGAGAATAATTCTTGATAAGGAGAAGCCTATGGCAACAGCTAAGAGAAATACCTGGCAGAAGCAGGTCATATACTCCGTTATGAAGGAGCTTACCTCTCACCCCACCGCAAGTGAGCTTTATGATGAGCTTGTGAAGCGTGGATATGAGATAGGTAAGTCCACAGTGTACAGAGTACTGGCAGATGCAGTTGATGATAAAAAGATGATAAATGTATATTCCACGGATGGAAATGAGCATTTTGACGGAGATACCAGAAGACATTACCACTTAAGGTGTGTAAAGTGCGGAAGGATATACGACAGCCATTTGCAGTATAATCATGAGCTTTCAAAGCTTGGAGAGCTGGCGGAACCGGGATTTACCATACTTGAGCACCATGTGGACTTTCTGTGTATATGTCCGGACTGCTCAATGGTCAAATAGTTATTTTATATATTTTTAAGCAGAAAAAAGAAAATTGTGGAGAATATTAAGTAAAAATATCCTATAAATTGATATGCGAAAGCAAAAACAACAAAAATATGAAATAACTTTTCATATGAGGGTTGCCTTTTTTAGAAAATGCTCTAAAATAGGTAAGGAGGTTTTTACATTATAATTGTTTGAATCTAATAAATGTGAAAGGTACAGGTAGTTAAAATGAGAAAGTACAAGGAAATGACTAGAGATGAATTATTGACATTGAAAGCAGCTCTTCAGGAGGAGTATAAGGAAGAACAGGCAAAAGGTCTTAATTTGAATATGGCCAGAGGAAAGCCTGGATTTTCACAGCTTGCTCTTTCGATGGAGATGTTGGATGAGATAAATAGTTCTTCAGATATGAGAACCTTACTTGGAAATGATACAAGAAATTACGGAGATCTGGATGGTATTGGTGAGTGTCGTCAGCTTATGGCAGACATGATGGAGGTTAAGAAGGAGAATATCATAGTATATGGTAACTCAAGCCTTAATGTTATGTATGACACGGTATCACGTTCAATGACACATGGTGTAAATGGTTCAACACCATGGTGCAAGCTTGATAAGGTTAAGTTCCTTTGTCCTGTACCGGGATATGACAGACATTTTAAGATCACAGAATTCTTCGGAATTGAAATGATAAATATACCGCTTAACAGTGACGGACCTGACATGGATATGGTTGAGGAATATGTAAATAATGACCCTGCAGTAAAGGGTATCTGGTGTGTTCCTAAGTACTCAAACCCAACAGGTATCGTTTATTCGGATGAGGTGGTTAAGAGATTTGCAGCACTTAAGCCGGCAGCAGAGGATTTCAGGATCTTCTGGGATAATGCATACTGTATCCATCATTTATATAAGGATAAGCATGCGGAGATCTTAAATATCCTTGAGGAGTGCGAGAAGGCAGGAAATCCTGACATGGTTTACATGTTCGCTTCAACATCAAAGATCACATTCCCGGGTTCAGGTGTGGCTGCCCTTGCAACATCAACTACTAATGTGGAATTTATAAAGAAGCAGCTTACAGTCCAGACTATCGGACATGATAAGATCAATCAGCTTCGTCATACAAGATTTTTCAAGAACATAGATGGATTAAAAGCTCATATGGATAAGCATGCAGATATATTAAGACCTAAGTTTGAGGCAGTTCTTAATGAGTTCGATAAGGAACTTGATGGACTTGAGATCGGTACATGGGTTAAGCCTGTAGGCGGATATTTCATTTCTTTTGATGCACTTCCGGGATGTGCTAAGAGGATAGTTGATCTGTGTAAGGAGGCAGGTGTTGTTCTTACAGGTGCAGGTGCAACCTTCCCATATGGTAAGGACCCACAGGACAGCAATATCCGTATTGCACCATCTTTCCCATCAGTTGAGGAGATGGAAGCAGCATCTAAGATATTTGTTCTCTGTGTAAAGCTTGCCAGCGTTGAGAAGTATCTGGAGGAGAAGTAAGACGCAATAAAAAAGTATAGAGTAATATTACATGACGGACAGGGATATATACACATGTATCAAAAAACGCATTCGCTATGATTTTGATACATGTTATATAGCCCTGTCCTGTTTTTTTATTGCTATAAATAAAAAGAACTCCATATGTTTTGGGATGGAGTTCTTTTGTCTATAAGTGCAGTTTTGTATATATACAGATTTTAGTATTAGTTTTCCTCGTCAGGAGCGTCTTCATTCTCCACGGTGGAGAGGATCTTTGCCTGCTTTATCTGGCTTGCCATTGGATTTTTAATGAATGTGGTGCTTGGACTGGCAATGACCACATTCTTTCCAAGGATTGAATTTTTATTTCTGAGGGCACGCTTTCTTGCACGTTCTTCAGGTGTGTCATCCTCAGCGTACTCAATATCTTCTTCGGGAGACTCGGCAGCAGCTTCGGAAGATTTGTCAGATGACCTGCCATCCTCTTTGTCGGTTGAACTGCCTGAGGACTTTCTTGAGACCTTTGGCGTTGCATCATTGGTCTCGGCTTCTGCTTCATCAGGATCGTCAACATCTTCACCAAAGGCACTCATTGAAGGTGGGACTGCGTCCTCATCCTCGTCAAATATATCAAGATCTGATACATCTTCTCCGGTTATCCCCTTCATGGTGTTAGGCATGTTATCCCTGTCGAGCTTCGTTAAGAGATCGTCAATTCCTGATTCCTCGTCATCTGCATCAAGAACAGAAGAGTAATCTGTTGCGATTCTTGCAGCGTCATATGCAGGACGATCCTTGTCCCTATCATTCTCAGCAGGAAGAGGATCTCTGAGACTTCTCTCAAGATACATTTCATCTATATTAAGTTTGAAATCACATTCCACATGACCTACCTCAATGCCGCAGTCATTTATGACCTTTGTGCTGTAGGCATTCTTTAACTGCTCTATGAGTACAGGATCATCATATTTGATCTGCTCAAGGATATTTGCAATTATGATACCCTGGAACTCATCGCTCCAGCCATCTGCAAGCTTAACTACGATACCCAGCTTTCTGCTCTTTATGCACATGCAGATAATACCCCTTGAACCATCCTTCATCATGATATCAGGATTTTTGTTCAGGTAGTAGGATGGAGTGTAGTAGTCATTTATCTTCTCGGGATAACTGTTGATACATGAGAAGTTGTATTCTATTGCCTCCTGTACCTCCTTAGGCAGGTTCACAGGATCTGCAAGCTTGGCATAGCAGTGGGCGATATTCCTCATTGGAAGGGCAAATACCGGAACACCGCAGCCGTCAATACCTACGGAGATCTTATATAAAGGTGTCTGGCTGATCATTGATATATATGACAGTATCTTCTTCTGTACAGGTGAGTCAGGCTTCTCGTAGTCATAAGGCTTTCCTGTAAGCTCTCTCTGTAACAGCATAAGGCTTAAGTGCTTTCCTGAACAGCAGTGCTGGAGCTTACTGCTTCCGGACACAGGACTCAGCTTGCCGCCCTCCTTCAGCTTGGCTGCCAGAGGCCCGGCAGAGGTTGAAGTAATAGGGTTCATGACCATATCCTCTTCAAATAATTCTGTTTTCTTCATTATCTCATTTAATACATAGATGTGATGGCTGCTTCCCCAGTGGGAAGAGTTGAACATTGCAACATCCTCATCTGTAAGATTAAACCTCCTGTGAAGTCCCTTGACAAGTGTAGGAAGAACCTGGACAGGTTTGCTGGCAGAACGCATGTAGGTCTGCTTCTCTATATCCCCGGTATAGGCGATGGTCTCACCGGTTGAGGAGATTATGGCAACAGAACCATAGTGTACATTTTCAACCACATCTCCGCGATATTCTTTAACTAATACTTCCGGCATTTTATTCTCCTTTGCATAACAAAAAAATACTCTGAAATTCGACTAAAAATATTATACAGATATTATAATGAAAAAACAATGTAAAGATTAGCATGGGACTGTTAAATATAAATTATGTATATTAGGAAAAAGTGTAAATTATATCATGCATAATTTACATTTTATCCGTTGAAATTGTGACTTTATTGTTAAAATGTTGAAAAAATAACCAAAAATCAAAGGTTTATAGTAAAAATGTATAAAAAAAATTGCTTATTTAGAAAAAAATGATATAATGGAGTTAAATTATGCACGAAGGGGTGACTTTATGATTAAAAAGGAAATGATAGCGATGCTCCTTGCAGGTGGACAGGGAAGCCGTCTTGGTGTTCTCACATCAAATCTGGCAAAGCCTGCAGTAGCATTTGGAGGAAAATACAAGATTATCGATTTCCCGTTAAGTAACTGTATAAATTCAGGAGTAGATACAGTCGGTGTTCTTACACAGTACAGACCACTGAGGCTTAACCAGCATATTGGAATCGGTATTCCTTGGGATCTTGACAGAAATATTGGTGGTGTGACAGTACTTCCACCATATGAGAAGAGCAATAACAGTGAGTGGTATACAGGTACAGCTAATGCCATTTATCAGAACCTTGAGTTTATTGATTACTATAATCCTGATTATGTACTGATCCTTTCAGGAGATCATATTTACAAGATGGATTATGAGCATATGCTGGAATATCACAAGTCCTGTAATGCAGATATCACACTTGCAACATACGAGGTTCCTTGGGAAGAGGCAAGCAGATTCGGTGTGGTTATCGCTGATGACAACGGAGTCATATCAGAGTTTGAAGAGAAGCCGGCTAACCCACGAAGCAACAAGGCTTCAATGGGTATATACATATTTAGCTGGAAGGTACTTAGAGAGGCACTTGTAGCACTTAAGGATCAGCCTGAGTGTGATTTTGGTAAGCATGTAATCCCATATTGCCACGGAAATGGCAAGAAGGTATGTGCGTATGACTTTAAGGGTTACTGGAAAGATGTTGGAACCCTGGGTTCATACTGGGAGGCTAACATGGAGCTTGTTGATATCATCCCTGAGTTCAATCTTTACGAGGAATTCTGGAAGATATATACCAAGTCAGACGCTATCCCACCACAGTACATTGACGCTTCAGGCAAGGTGTCAAGATGTATCATAGGTGAGGGAACAGAAATCTACGGAGATGTAGAGAACTCAGTTATCGGTTCCTGTGTAACCATTGGAGAGGGAGCAGTTATAAGAAACTCCATCATAATGAATGGTGTAACCATAGGTGATGGAGCTGTTATAGATAAGGCGATTATCGCAGAGAATGTTGAGGTAGGCAAGAATGCACACCTTGGCGTAGGTGAAGAGGCAGTCAATGAGATGAAGCCTGCGGTTTATGCATTTGGCCTTGTAACTATTGGTGAGAATTCCGTTATTCCTGACGGAGTTTCGATAGGAAAGAATACTGCAATATACGGTAAGACAGAACCTTCGGATTATCCTGATGGGGCACTTAAGAGCGGTGGCAGTATAATAAAGGCAGGTGAATAGACATGAGAGCATTAGGTATTATTTTAGCAGGCGGAAACAGCAATAAGTTAGGTGATTTGTCAGCAAAGAGAGCCGTTGCTGCAATGCCTATTACTGGTGGCTACAGAGCAATAGATTTTGCACTTTCTAATATGACAAACTCACATATCCAGAAGGTTGCTGTATTCACACAGTATAATACAAGATCGTTAAATGAACATCTTAATTCCAGTAAATGGTGGGATTTCGGTAGAAAGCAGGGAGGATTATATATCTTCACTCCAACCATCACAGCGGCTAACAGCTACTGGTATAAGGGCACAGCAGATGCTTTATATCAGAACATCAACTTCCTTAAAGAGAGCCATGAGCCATATGTTGTTATTGCGTCAGGTGACGGTATATACAAGATGGATTACAATAAGCTTCTTGAGGAGCACATCAGTAAGGGGGCAGATATAACTATCGCATGTAAGGACATTGCTCCGGAAGAAGATGATATTAACCGTTTCGGTGTTCTTAAGATGGACACAGACGGAAGGATCATAGACTTCGAGGAGAAGCCGCTTGTGGCAGGAACAAACACAGCCTCAATAGGTGTGTATGTCATCAGAAGAAGACAGCTTATCGAGCTTCTTGAAACCTGTGCAAATGAAGGCAGAAATGATTTCGTAAAAGATATTCTTGTAAGATACAAGAGTGTTAAGAAGATATATGGTTACAAGATCGATACATACTGGAGAAATATCGGAACAGTTGATTCATACTATAAGGCTAATATGGATTTCTTAAAGAAGGATGTGAGAAATTACTTCTTCAGGCAGCATCCTGATATTTACTCAAAGGTAGAGGATCTTCCACCTGCAAAGTATAACGATGGGGCAGTTGTCAATAATAGTCTTATTGCCAGTGGATGTATTATAAATGGTACTGTTGAGAACTCGGTGTTGTTTAAGAAGGTCTATGTGGGAGATAACTGTATAATCAGAAATTCAATCATACTTAATGATGTTCATATCGGAGATAATTCAGTTATTGAAAACTGTATTGTTGAGAGCAGGGATACCCTTCGTGCCAATACAGTTTATCAGGGCACTCCGGATGAGATTAAGATAGTATCTGAGAAGAATTTCAGATATGCATTATAAGACAGCCATATCTTAGTAATGTCAATTGTTCATATAATACAAGATAGGTAGACGTGCGTGAGAACTTATGGGGATTGATGTATTGTGGCAGAAGATAAAGAATTAAGGGGGTTTCACAATGCAGATTACAGATATCAGAGTAAGAACTGTTGATAGCGAAGGTAAGATGCGTGCGGTTGTTTCTATCACCATTGACAGCGTGTTCGTGATTCACGACATAAAAGTCATTGAAGGTGAAAAGGGAATGTTTATCGCCATGCCAAGCCGCAAGGCTGCAGATGGTGAGTATCGTGATATAGCACATCCGATAAACACAGAGACAAGAGAAGAACTGCAGAAGATGATACTTGACAAGTATTATGAAACAGTTTCGGCACAGTAGCTTCAAGGCATGAAGCACGAAGCGTATATTAACCGGTGTACATTATTTTTATGATGTGCACCGGTTTTTTTTTCTGCAGAAATATGATATATTTAAGTGCACAGCCCATTTGCAGATATGCGGCAGATTGAACATGAAGAAAGTGGACGCCCTGGTATTTTGCAGGGCGTGGACCAGTCAGTAATTCTAGGAGGAATATAGAATGATAAAGGCAGTTATACTTGCAGCAGGCAAGGGAACAAGAATGAAATCAGACAAACCTAAGGTGGTGCACCGGGTAATGGGCAGACCAATGGTTCATTATTCAATAAAGGCAGCAAAGGACGCAGGAGCAGACAAGATATGCGTTATAGTTGGATACAAGGCAGATGAGGTTAAGGCAGTTATAGACGAAGAGGTAAGCTATGCCATTCAGGAGGAACAGCTTGGAACCGGTCATGCGGTTAAGTGCGCGGCAGACTTCATAGGAAACGAAGGGGATGTGATCATCCTCTGCGGAGACACGCCGTTAGTTACAGGAGAGACACTTAAAAAGGCTCTTTGGGGTCACAGAATGAATGACAACGGAGTTACAGTCATATCGGCTATCCTGGATGATCCATTTGGCTACGGAAGGATAATAAGGGACGAGAATGGACTGGCAAGAATCGTTGAGCAGAAGGACGCAGATGAAGAGGAACAGAAGGTGTGCGAGGTCAATTCAGGAATGTATGTGTTCAACTGCAGTGCACTTCTTAAGGCCCTTGACATGATATCAAACGACAACGCCCAGGGAGAGTATTATCTTCCTGACACAATAGAGATAATAAAGAATATGGGAATGAGAGTTGACGCCGTTCCTATGGACAATGCCAATGAGATCCTTGGGGTAAATACTCTTGAGCAGTTAAAGGCTGCTGAGGATATCATGAAGGAAAGATAGAAGGGGAAATGCTGTAATGAAGATAATAGTCGGACTTGGAAACCCGGGGGCAAAGTACGCAGGTACAAGGCACAATGTGGGATTTTCGGTTATATTAAAGCTTGCAGACAAATATAATATAAGCCTTACGGAGAAGAAGCATAAGGCTGAATTCGGAAAGGGCATTATTGAAGGCGAGAAGGTCATACTTGCCATGCCTCAGACATATATGAATTTAAGTGGAGAGAGTGTTCGTGAGCTTATGGACTACTATAAGTGTGACTGCTCGGACATCATTGTAATATATGATGATATTGACCTGGCAGTGGGCAGGCTCCGTATAAGAGAGAAGGGCAGTGCCGGCGGACACAATGGAATGAAGAATATAATCCTGCACCTTGGAAGCCAGGAATTTACAAGGATAAGAGTTGGAGTTGGGCAGAAGCCTAAGAACATGAATCTGGCAGACTATGTGCTGTCAAGGTTCGGAAGTGACGAGCAGTCTGTCATGAATGAAGGATTTGACAGGGCGTGTGAGGCAGTAGCGGTGGCACTTGCAGAGGGAACACCGGCTGCCATGAACAGATTTAACGGTTAAGGAAATATATGAAAGCATTATCAGAGCCTTTGGAACAACTGAATAGTTTTATACAGGTGAAGGAATATCTGCAGGAGGGAAAAGGACCTGTTCATATATCCGGCACAGAGGGCAGTGACAGGGTATTTGTCATGAATGGCTGTGCAGAATCTGCAGATGTAAGACTTGTGGTGACTTATGATGAGGAGCGCGCCAACAGATTGTATGAGGATTTTCGCTTTTATGAGAAGAATGTTCTCATATATCCTTCAAAGGACGTGCTGTTCTTCAGTGCAGATATACACGGAAATGCCATAGTACGAAGACGTATGGAGATCTTTAAGAGCCTTATTGAAGGAGAGAGATGTACAATAGTGCTTACTGTGGATGCTCTTCTTGACAAGATTCCTGAGCTTTCTTATATCAAGAGCAAGACCATACCTCTTAAGGAGGGAGACACCCTTGACGTGGATAAGTTCAAGAGCAGGCTTGTGGAGCTGGGCTACGAGAAGACAGAGACTGTTGAGGGTGTGGGAGAATTTGCCATAAGAGGCGGTATCATAGATATATTCCCTCTTACAGAGGAGACACCCTACAGAATAGATATGTGGGACGACGAGATAGATACCATCAGAAGCTTTGACGTGGAGAGCCAGCGTTCTATAGAGCGGGTGGAGTCGGTGAATATCTATCCTGCCACAGAGATGGTATTATCCAAGACCAGGATAAATAAGGGTATAAAGGCCATTGAGGCGGAGCTTAAGCCCTATGAGGAGAAGCTTCGCAAGAGTTTCAGGACTGAGGCTGCCCATCGTATAAAGAAAGAGGTGGATGCCCTTAAAGAGCAGCTTACAGAGTTCAATGGGGCTATAGGTGTGGATGGATTTGTAGATTATTTCTACAGCAAGACCATGTCCCTGCTTGACTGCATACCGGCAGATGCCTGCATACTCCTTGATGAGCCAAGGCGTATAAAGGAATGTGCAGACATGTATATGGGAAATTTCAACAGTGCCATGAAGAGCCGTTTAGAGGGAGGTTATATACTTCCGGGACAGCTGGAGCTTCTGTATCCCTATGAGAGCATTGCAGAGAAATTCGCTGCAAGGAGGACGGTATTATTTTCAGCACTTTATTACAAGGATGAGATAATACCTGAGGTGTTCCATGTTGAGATAGAGGCAAAGACTGTCATATCATACAAGAACAGCTTCGAGGCACTGGTTGCCGACATAGAAAGATGGAAGAGCAAGGACTACAGGATCATACTCATATCACCATCAGCCACCAGAGGACGAAGGCTTGCGGATAATCTTATGAACGTGCAGGTTTCATGCTTCTTCTCCGAGGATAAGAAGCGAGTTCTTAAGGACAGGGAAATGATGATAACCACAGGACGATTAAGAAGTGGTTTTGAGTTCCCGGACATGAAGCTTGCGGTCATAAGTGAGGGAGATATATTCACATCCCGCACAGCAGGTAAGAGCAAGAACAAAAAGAAGAGCCAGTACAGCGGTGAGGTTATAAAGAGCTACACCGACATAAGTGTTGGCGATTATGTGATACATGAAAAATACGGTATAGGAATATATCGTGGTATAGAGCAGGTTGAGGTAGACAATGTCTACAAGGATTATATAACCATTGAGTACGCCGCAGGAGGTAAGTTATATGTACTGGCGTCCGAGGTTGACGAGATACAGAAGTACAGCGACAAAGAGGGACGTAGACCTAAGATAAATAAGCTTGGTGGCGGAGAATGGGATAAGACAAGGAAGCGTGTAAAGGGCCATGTGGCTGAGGTCGCCAAGGAGCTTGTTACACTGTATGCCAAGCGTCGTGACGGAAAGGGTCATGTGTATCCTGCTGATACAGTATGGCAGAAGGAATTTGAAGAGATGTTTCCTTACGAGGAGACAGAGGATCAGAAGAATGCCATAAATGACACCAAGAAGGATATGGAGAGCACCAAGATCATGGACAGACTTGTGTGCGGAGACGTGGGCTTCGGCAAGACTGAGGTTGCCATCAGAGCAGCATTTAAGGCGGTTTCCGACAGTAGGCAGGTGGCATATCTGGTGCCTACCACCATACTTGCGGAGCAGCATTACAACACTTTTAAGGAGAGAATGAAAGATTTCCCTATAGAGATAAGGCTTCTGTGCAGATTCTGCACTCCGAAGGAGGTAAGGGAGACCATAAAGGATCTTAAGGCAGGCAGAGTGGATATTGTTATCGGAACCCACAGGCTGCTGTCCAAGGACGTGGAGTTTAAGCAGCTTGGACTGCTGATCATAGATGAGGAACAGCGTTTTGGCGTTACCCACAAGGAAAAGATCAAGCAGATGAAGGTTAATGTGGATGTACTCACACTGACTGCAACTCCTATACCGAGAACTCTCCATATGAGCCTTATAGGTGTCAGGGATATGAGCATACTGGAGGAGCCGCCGGTGGACAGAAGAGCCATACAGACCTATGTGCTTGAATATGATCCGGAGCTTGTAAGGGAAGCCATAAGAAGAGAGCTGGCAAGAAAAGGACAGGTATTCTATGTGTATAACCGGGTAAATAACATTGATGAGATCACCAGACAAGTGAGCGGGCTGGTGCCTGAGGCAGTGGTGGAGTATGCCCACGGACAGATGAGCGAGCGTGAGCTTGAGGATATAATGCTCAGGTTCATCAAGGGAGAGATAGATGTTCTGGTATCCACAACAATTATTGAAACGGGTCTTGACATTCCTAATGCAAATACTATGATAATCCATGATGCGGAGAATTATGGACTGTCCCAGTTGTATCAGCTCAGAGGAAGAGTTGGACGTTCCGACAGGGCTGCCTATGCCTTTCTCATGTATAAGAAGGATAAGCTCATAAAAGAAACTGCAGAAAAACGGCTTAAGGCAATAAGAGAGTTTACAGATCTGGGCTCAGGTATTAAAGTATCTATGAAGGATCTTGAGATACGTGGAGCCGGAAATCTCCTGGGAGCCGACCAGTCGGGACATATGGAGGCTGTAGGGTACGATCTCTACTGCAAGATGTTGAACGACGCCATCAAAAAGGAGCGTGGCGAAGAGGTGGAGGAGCACTTCGACACCACAGTCAAGCTTCCGTTCGACGCATTTATACCATCTACATATGTTAGAAATGAATTTATCAAGCTGGATCTCTATAAGCGTATATCCCAGATAATGGATGGCAGCGATTACGATGATCTTGTGGATGAGATGACGGACAGATTCGGAGATATGCCTAAGGAGGTTGTGAACCTTATGGATGTGTCCCTTCTTAAGAGCAGGGCAAATAAGGCATATATAACCAGCATAGTACTAAACAACGGAGAATTGTCCTTTGGAATGTATAGGGATGCAAAGATAGATACCGACAAGATAGACCATATGTTAAACGGATATTTTGGCAAGATGAGATTTGTATTTGGTAAGACACCGGCATTTGTCCTTAAGGCAGGACTTCTCACGGAGAGTGAGATATGGCACCAGGTGGATCAGGTGGTGTCTGACATAGAAGGGCTTGTGACGACCTGAAAGGAGATAAAATGAAGAAGATCATTTGTTTAATATGCATATTGTGCATGGCTGTACTCTGTACCGCCTGCGGAAATGAAACAGTTGGTGAAGGGGGAAAGGAGATAGTGTTCCAGTTTAACGATGAGAACATCTATCTTGACGAGGTTTTCATCTATGCCATGACCACCAAGGAGGAGTACGAGCGGGAATACGGGGAGAATATCTGGGGAAAGACCATAGTTACAGATGATGGGATTGAGACAGACGTTGAGGAAATGGCGAAAAAGGAGGTAATCTCCAATATCGTTACAAATAAGGTGCTTATAGCCCACGCTGCCGACTACGGAATAAGTCTTTCCGTGGAGGAAGAGAATGAGGCGGATTCCAAGGCTGAAGAATTCTACCAGAATCTTACAGAAGATCAGCTGAGTGAAATGCGGTTCAATGATAGAGAAACAATTAAAAAGGTGTTAAAGGAAAATGCTCTGGCAGATAAGGTTTATGCCCGTGTTATGAAGGATAATACCTCTGAGGTTTCGGATGAGCAGGCAAGGATGACCACATTCTACGATCTGTTCTTCGAGTGCTATTACGAGGATGAATTTGGTAATATTGTTCCTTACAGTGATGACCAGGTTGCCACCCAGAAGGAAAATGCGGATTCCACATATAAGACTATTACGGAGGATTCAAACCGTAACGGAGTGAACATTGCATTCTTCGCTTCAAACTATGATCTTAAATATGCCGGAAGTCATACCATGAGCAGTCAGGAGATAGAGGATACTTATGGTGAGGATGTGAAGAATACTCTGTATGATATGCAGAACGGTGATGTGAGCAAGGTTATAAAGCTTGATGACGGATATCATATATTCCAGATGACAGCATTAACCGACGAGGACGCAACCGCCCAGAACAAGGATCAGATGAACCGCAAAGCAAATCAGGAGTATTTCGATAACATAGTAAGCGGCTGGATCGAGAAGCTTGATCCCGGTTATACCTATAGTAAGCGTGTAAATATGGACGTATACAACAAGATCTGGTTATATACTCTGTGAGCATGGGTGTACAACCAGATCGAGTTTAAAGATCGGGTTTAAAGATCGGGTTTGAATGATCTTATTTTCTTCCTGTTGAACCGAAGCCGCCTGCACCACGCTTGGTTTCCTCAAGCTCATCAACCACCTGGAACACGCCTGTGACATAAGGGGTGATGACCATCTGAGCGATGCGCTCACCAGGTTCAACTGTGGCAGCAGAGCGGGAGTGGTTGTGGAGTGCCACCATGAATTCACCTCTGTAGTCAGAGTCTACAACGCCTACCTTATTTGCAGGGGCGAGACCCTTCTTTGAAGCGAGTCCGCTTCTGGCATATATGAGACCTGCATATCCCACAGGAATCTCCATTGCAAGTCCTGTGTGTATCATAACTGTTTCTCCCGGTTCGATGGTGACAGGTGCCTCAAGGCATGCATACAGGTCTGCACCTGCTGCATACTCTGAGCCGTAGGTAGGAAGAATGGCATTTTCGTTAAGCTTCTTTACATTAATGTTGAATGTCATGGTAGTGTCCTCTTTCGTTTCATTTTTTTTATCTTGTTTTATCTTGTTTTGATTAGCTGTGCCTTGTTTGTGGTTTATTTGTGCTTTAAAAGAAAGCTCCCTTTTCATCCCACAGCACAAGCTGGCCTGTGGCAAGAGATTTCTGTACATCTATGATCCTTTGGTTTCTTGAACCGCGGAATTTCAGGTTGAGATCCTTTTCTTCTTCAATGAACTTCCCATCTACCATTATATCGAAGCAGGAGAGCAGCTCCGGAGTGAATTCCCATTCCTTGCACATCTTAGGAAGAATGTATTCAGTGAAGTCATATCCGGTGTAACACCAGATGGTCTTGTCTGGGTAAGCTTCCTTGAAGCGGCGTACCAGCGGCAGCAGTCCCATCTGGTTCACATATTCCATAGGCTCGCCACCTAAAAGGGAGAGACCGGATATGTATGATGGCTTGCAAGCCTCTATAATAAAATCTATTTCCTTTTCCGTAAAGGGCTTTCCGTAGGAGAAATCCCAGGTTTCCTGATTGAAACAATTCTTGCAGTGGTGGGTACAGCCGGACACGAAGAGTGATACTCTTACACCTGTGCCGTTTGCCACATCATAGGATTTGATATCTGCATAATTCATATGGATTATTCCTTTCACTTTCGTAACTCCCGTTGGGGGAGCTGACATCAAAAAAGTTCCGTAAAATGAAGTATGGCCCGCTTGCCCTCTACGACATGCAGACCATACAAAATTGAAATTATTAATGCACAAAATTAAAAATACGAAATTTAATCTGTTCACAAATAATAATATATCTTATATATGTAAAATATGCAAGATGTTTTTTTGAAATGTTTATTAAAAACTAATTTTACAGGTGGAGTACTCTGGCTCCAAGCTCCTTAGTCTTTCCTACATTCCAGAAGTTCTCTCCAAGGTATCCGCAGGTTCTTCTGGTTACATTCATCTTGGCATGATCCTTGTTGCCGCACTGTGGACATTCCCACTCGCCTTCATTGTTTATGATTATCTCGCCGTCGTATCCGCATACATGGCAGTAGTCAGACTTTGTGTTGAACTCTGCATACTGGATATTATCGTAGATATATCTTACAACCTCAGCAAGGGCGTCAAGGTTATTTCTCATATTTGGAATTTCTACATATGAGATAGCACCACCGCTTGATATATTCTGGAACTGGCTTTCAAATCTGAACTTGCTGAAAGCGTCAATCTTCTCACGAACATCAACATGGTATGAATTGGTGTAGTAACCCTTGTCTGTAACATCCTTGATAGTGCCGAAACGCTCCTTGTCGATACGTGCGAATCTGTAGCAGAGGCTCTCTGCCGGTGTTCCGTATAAGCCGAAGCCAAGACCGGTATCTGCCTTCCATTTGTCGCAGGCTGCACGAAGATGTTTCATGACCTTAAGGGCAAATTCCTCACCCTTAGGATCTGTATGGCTTACACCTGTCATGAGCTTAGTCATCTCATATACGCCTATATATCCAAGAGATATTGTTGAATATCCGTTGTGTAAGAGTGGATCGATGACCTCACCCTTCTTAAGTCTTGCGATAGCACCATACTGCCAGTGGACAGGGCTTACATCTGAGGTTACACCCTCAAGGGCTCTGTGACGGCACATAAGTGCATCGTAGCAGAGCTGAAGTCTCTCGTCCAACAGGCTCCAGAACTTATCCTCATTGCCCTTTGAAAGGATGGCGATCTGAGGGAGGTTAAGGGATACAACACCCTGATTGAAACGTCCTTCCCACTTGTAATTACCATTTTCATCCTTCCATGGAGATAAGAATGAGCGGCAACCCATACATGAGAATACATTTCCCTCGTAGTTCTCACGCATTTTCTTTGCTGAGATATAGTCAGGATACATTCTCTTGGCTGAACACTTGATGGCAAGCTTGGTGAGATAGTCGTATTTGCCGCCCTTTAAGCAGTTATGCTCGTCAAGAACATAGATAAGCTTAGGGAAAGCAGGTGTTACATACACACCAACCTCATTCTTTATTCCTTCGATACGCTGACGAAGGATCTCCTCTATTATCATGGCATTTTCTTCTACGTACTCATCATTCTCATCGAGGTTAAGGAAGAGAGTGACAAAAGGAGACTGACCGTTTGTGGTCATAAGGGTATTTATCTGATACTGGATAGTCTGTACGCCTGAACGGAGCTCATCATTTACACGCTCACGTACAAGAGTGTCTATGGTTTCCTGATCGATAGTGTCGCCAACGGCAGCGGAAATCTTCTTCTGGTACTTGTCGTGACTCTTTCTGAGGTATTTGCCCAGATGTCTGATGTCCACGCTCTGTCCGCCGTACTGGCTTGAAGCAACAGACGCAATGATCTGTGTAACTATGGTACATGCAACCTGGAAGCTCTTAGGGCTCTCGATGAGCTTGCCGTTCATAACTGTTCCGTTGTCCAACATGTCGCCTATGTTTATAAGGCAGCAGTTAAATATAGGCTGGAGGAAATAATCCGCATCATGGAAGTGGATAGCACCTTCCTCATGAGCCTTTGATATCTTCTCAGGAAGAAGCATTCTCTTGGTAAGATCCTTTGAAACCTCGCCGGCAATAAGGTCACGCTGTGTTGAGGCAACAGTTGCGTTCTTATTGGAATTCTCCTCCATTACGTCCTTATTTCTGTTCTGGATGAGGCTTAAGATAGAGTCATCAGTGGTGTTTGCCTTTCTGATGAGCTCACGGCTGTAACGGTAGATTATGTAAGTCTTGGCAAGGACAAATTTGCCGTCTTCCATAAGCTTCTGCTCGATGATATCCTGGATATCCTCAACCAACATTCTCTTTCTGTGCTTGGCCTCTATTCCTTCTACTATTTCTTCAATTTTCTCGTCGCTGATCTTCTCACACGGCTCAACCTCTGCGTTGGCCTTGCGGATAGCAACCATAATCTTGTTACGGTCGTATGTGACCGCTCTGCCATCTCTCTTGATTACCTGCATGGTCGTTTTTCTCCCCTTGGTTTTAACAAATAATGCCTGTTTTGCGCAAAAAAATAGCGATTTTCAAAATTTTGTGTCTCAAAAATCGTTATTAAGTCCCGGCGGTCAGAGTGCATCTCTCTGCCGTACAAGTTTGGATTATATCACCTGAAAAAGTATTTGTCTATATAGAATCACACAAAATATTGAAAAGATAAATTATGTAAACACAATATATGGTATTAGTTTAGAATATGTGATGAATAAAAAAATAAACAAAGTTCCTTGTCAAATATGCAGAAAATCACAAATGAGCCCCTGCAAATGTGGAAAAAGTATGAATTTATGGTGTAATCACTATACTTTTAATTTGAAATGTGATATAAACCTAAAATAGGTGAAGGCATACCATGTTGTGCCGGATACAGGTTTGATAAGCTTTATATAATGAAAGAAGAGGTATATTGATAATGAGAAAATTTAAGAGAACATTTGCAGTAGCTCTTGCTCTTGCAATGTCAGTTTCAATGTTTTCAGGCTGTGGAGATAAGAAGGACGGCGGTACGATCTCTGACGCAACAGCAACAGACGCCCAGTCAGCTTCTACAGAGGAGACAACATTAGCAACAGATAATATGGATCTTGACAAGTATATTTCATACTATGCAGAGAACGTAACTCTCGGAGATTACAAGAATATCGAGTACAGCTACGAGGTTGCTGCAGTAAGTGATTCAGATATCCAGAGCAGTGTGGATTCGTTCTTGAGCGAGAACGCTACATATGACGAGGACAAGGAAAGTGAAGCGAAGACAGGCGACACTGTGAATATTGACTTTACAGGAAAGATCGATGGCGTTGAGTTCGACGGCGGATCAGGAACAAATTATGATCTTGTTCTTGGAAGCGGTTCATTTATAGACGATTTCGAGGACCAGATAGTGGGACATAAGGCAGGAGATACATTCGATGTGGCGGTTACATTCCCTGACGACTACGGAAACGATGACTTAAATGGTAAGGATGCTGTATTTACAACAACTCTTAACTATATAAAGCTTACCCACACCCCTGAGCTTACAGATGAGCTTGTTGCGGAGAATACTGATTTCAGCAATGTAGCCGATTACAAGCAGGATCTTAAGAACAATCTGTACAACAGCAACAAGGAGAACGCACTTGCTGCAGTACAGAACAAGGTTATGACAACAGCCATTGATAACTCAACCATAGAGAATATTCCTGAGGATGAGGTTGCCCAGACTGCAAGTGATATTATCGCAAAGCTTAAGCAGACGGCTTCAAGCTACAATATCGAATTTACAGATTACATCAATTATGCATACGGCTATGATGACGAGGAGAAGTTCAATGAGTATGTAACAACCGTATGTCAGGAGACTGTTAAGGAGAAGATGGTTGTATGTGCAGTTGCAAAGGCTGAGAATATCACAGTTACTGACGCTGATGTGGACGCATATGTAAACAAGATGGCTGAAGACTACAGCACAGATGCAAGTACAGTAAAAAGCACATATAAGGAAGCTGACCTCAGATACTATACTCTTGCAGAGAAGGTTATGAATTTCCTTATTGAGAACGGTAAGAATACATCAAACAATATCAATCCTCTTGATGATGAGACAGAGGCCCCTGCTGTAGATGAGACTACAGAGGCTGACGCAGCCGAGGACGCTGCTTCTACAGAGGAAACAGAGACAACAACAGAGGAATAAAAAGTATGAAGAAGAGGATTATAGCTGTTACACTTACATGTGTTCTTGGTCTCTCAATGCTTGCAGGCTGCGGAAAGACAGTAAGTGATTATGACAGATACAGTGCATGTGCCACTATAGGAAGCTATGAGGGACTTGAGTATGTTCCTGCTTCAAGAGAGTTAGCTGATGATGCGGTGCAGAATAAGATAGACCAGTTCTGTAACCAGAATTCAGTGAAGTCTGAGGATAAGGAAAGTGCCATTAAGAGCGGTGACGTGGTGAATATCAACTATGTCAAGACTGTTGACGGAGAAGAAGTCAGCAGTGAAAAATCTGATGACGGATACGAGCTCACAATAGGAAATAATGTACTTGGAGATGGTTTTGACGATCAGCTTGTGGGTGTTAAGCCGGGAGAGAGTAAGACAGTAACCGTTACATATGCCGAGGACAATGCAGATACAACCCTTGCAGGTAAGACAGCAGAGTTTAAAGTGAATGTTAATTATATTTCAGTTACAACAATACCTGAGTATACAGATGAACTGGTAAATAAGGCAACAGACGGTGAGTATACAACTACAGAGGCGTACACACAGTACCTTACAGAGCAGGCTACAGATGAGAAGAACAGAGAGGCAGACAATGCTGACAGATCTTCGGTGCTTAAAGAATTGATAGCCAATACAACATTTACCAAGTATCCTGAGGACGAGGTTAAGTCATATATGAACTCTATTGTGTCAAACCTCGAGAGCACTGCAAGCCAGTACGGAATAGGTATTGAGACATACGCAGGATATATGGGATACAACAACGAGGCTGATTTCCTTAATTACCTCTATACATCTGTTGAGAATGTAATGCAGGAGAAGATTGTTGTTACCATTATTGCAGAAAAGGAAGGACTTAATGCTACAGATGATGATCTTGCAGCGTACAAACAGAGCCTTGCAGATGATTACAGTGTAGAGGTTTCTGATATAGAAACATATTATTCAGACAGTGATCTGAGATTTTACACAACAGAAAAGAAGGTCCTTGACTACCTTGTAAGCAAAGGTAAGCAGGTGGAGAGTACCGAGGAGAGTTCGGATACTTCAACCGAGACCGGGGATACAGATGAAGCAACATCGGAGACAGAGACTGTATCAGAGACAGAGGCTGCATCAGAGACGGATACTGATCAGTAGATTTTGACAGAGATATTGATTGATATATGATTGCAGTCGGCAGTGGGACTAAAAAGACAAAACCATTGTATAAAAAATCGCAAAATATAGGTTGAAATGGAAAAAAGCATATGATATAATTCTTAAGGCTTGTAGCACACGCTATGGCTTTTGTATCATAAACGCAGTTGTGGCGGAATTGGCATACGCGCATGATTCAGGTTCATGTCCACTTACGTGGGTGTGGGTTCAAGTCCCATCAACTGCATAGAGGATGTAAATAACTACATCCTCTTTTCTTTTAAGTAAGGTAAAGAATTTTTAGGAGGTTATTTTTCATGGCTGAGAAAAAGACAATAGTTACTTATAAAGGTCTCAAGGATATTGAGGAAGAATTACAGGATTTAAAAGTAAACAAACGTAGAGAGATCGCTGCAAAGATCAAGGAAGCCAGAGAACAGGGTGACCTTTCTGAGAATGCTGAGTATGATGCAGCTAAGGACGAGCAGAGAGATATAGAGAATAGGATTGAACAGTTAGAGGCAATTCTTAAGAATGTTGAAGTCGTTGACGAGGATGAGGTTGACACAGATACAGTTGGTATCGGATGTACAGTCAAGGTATTTGATTATGAATTCGATGAGGAGATTGTATATGATATTGTTGGCTCAACCCAGGCAGATATCATGAAGAACAAGATTTCCGATGAGTCACCTGTAGGAATGGCATTAAAGGGTGCCAAGGTTGGTAGTGAAGTAACAGTTGAAGCTCCGGACGGAGAGTTCAAGTACAGAGTATTGGAGATTAAGAGACAGGAGATGTAGTACATATCCATTTGAAATGAATATGTGTGACATTGACGGGTCATCAGATATATAAAGATATTTTTGAATTTTGATTATTAGATTTTAAGGTGAAGAAATGGCAGGACAGAATAACAACAATCAGGAAAAGGCACAGGATTTAAACCAGCTCAGAAAGGTTCGTAGAGAGAAGCTTGCTAACCTCCAGGCTGAGGGTAAGAATCCATTTGCCATTACAAAGTATGATGTAGATACACATGCAAATGACTGTAAGGAAAAGTATGACGAGTACGAAGGAAAGAATGTAAGCATTGCAGGCCGTCTCATGGCGAAGCGTGTAATGGGTAAGGCTTCCTTCTGTAACGTACAGGATATATCAGGAAACATCCAGTGCTATGTTGCAAGGGATGAGATCGGTGAGGAGTCATATGCAGGCTTCAAGAAAATGGATATCGGTGATATCGTTGGAATAAAGGGCTTTGTGTTCACCACAAAGATGGGAGAGATATCTATTCATGTTAAGGAGATCACACTTCTCTCAAAGAGTCTCCAGATCCTTCCGGAGAAGTTCCATGGTCTTACAGACACAGATATGAGATACAGACAGAGATATGTTGATCTTATTATGAACGAGGAGTCCAAGAAGACATTCATTACCCGTTCAAGGATCATAAGCGAGATCAGAAGATGGTTAGACGGACAGGGCTTCCTTGAGGTTGAGACACCTATGCTTGTGTCAAATGCCGGCGGTGCTGCTGCAAGACCATTTGAGACCCACTACAATGCTCTTGATGAGGACGTTAAGCTTCGTATTTCCCTTGAGTTATACCTTAAGAGACTTATCGTAGGCGGACTTGAGAAGGTATACGAGATCGGTCGTGTATTCAGAAACGAAGGTGTAGATACAAGACACAATCCTGAGTTCACACTTATGGAGCTCTATCAGGCATATACTGACTACTACGGAATGATGGATCTTACAGAGAATCTCTTCCGTCATCTTGCAGAGACAGTATGCGGAAGCAGCAAGATCACATACAACGGTATCGAGCTTGACTTCGGCAAGCCATTTGAGAGAATTACAATGAATGACTGTATTAAGAAGTATACAGGCATTGATTTTGATACAGTTAAGAGCGATGAGGAAGCTAAGAAGCTGGCAGACGAGCACCATGTAGAGTATGAGGATCGTCATACAAAGGGCGATATCATCAACCTTTTCTTCGAGGAATTCTGTGAGGAGAAGCTGGTACAGCCTACGTTTGTTATGGATCATCCGCTTGCTATCTCACCACTTACCAAGAAGAAGCCTGAGGATCCTGAGAAGGTTGAACGTTTCGAGCTTTTCATCAATACATGGGAGATGTGTAACGCATACTCCGAGCTTAATGATCCTATTGATCAGAGAGAGCGTTTCGCAGCTCAGGACGCAGCATTTGCAGCAGGCGATGAGGAAGCAAACCATACAGACGAGGATTTCTTAAATGCTCTTGAGGTTGGTATGCCACCTACAGGCGGTATCGGATATGGTATCGACAGACTGGTAATGCTCCTTACAGACAGTGCAGCGATCCGTGATGTACTGCTTTTCCCGACAATGAAGTCATTAGATGGTGTAAATAAGAAAAATGATGTAAATAATACAGCTTCTGAAGCACCTGAAAAAAATGTAAAAACTGAGTCTGAAAAGATTGATTTTTCTAAGGTAAAGGTAGAGCCTTTATTTGAGGAATTTGTTGATTTTGATACATTCAGCAAGTCAGATTTCCGTGCAGTAAAGGTTAAAGAGTGTGTTGCAGTACCGAAGTCAAAGAAACTGTTACAGTTTACTCTTGATGACGGAACAGGCACAGACAGAACCATTTTAAGCGGTATTCATAGCTTTTATGAGCCGGAAGAACTGGTTGGAAAGACGCTTATCGCTATCACAAATCTTCCACCGAGAGCTATGATGGGCATTGACTCTTGTGGTATGCTTCTCAGTGCTATTCATGAAGAAGAAGGCGAAGAAAAGCTTCATCTTCTGATGGTAGATGACCACATTCCGGCAGGTGCAAAGCTCTATTAAGATAAAAAACTAAAAAAACAGCGATTTACATCAAACTTACATCAATTGATGCAGAAAGCGGTGCAAGCAAGAAAAAATCGCATAATTAGTGAAATGAGTGGGCAATTCCAATCGGAGTTGCCCATTTTTAAAATAAACAGAAAATGGAGGAATCTATGAAACATAACAACATTATAATCATGTTTGTATTAGCACTTGTGATTAGTTTAACCGGGTGCGGAAATACAAATAAGCTTTCCGAATATGACATGACCGGAATTAGCTTTATAGAATATACTGACATAGATACAGTATGCGAAGATAAAGAACTGATAACTGCTG
>Ga0129313_1000763_pt1 | contig 23916 bp, 19 predicted proteins | sample O1105metagenome_FD_94436 | JGI IMG/M metagenome (GOLD analysis project Ga0129313, IMG submission 94436) | Orangutan group fecal microbial communities from fecal samples from Wisconsin, USA - O1105 metagenome | ecosystem: Host-associated > Mammals > Digestive system > Large intestine > Fecal...
CCTTATCACCGTCGGGAAAATGCTGGAAGCGAGATCAAAGGGACGCACCACAGATGCCTTAAAAGGTTTAATGAAGCTGGCCCCGAAGACCGCTGTGATCGAAAAGGACGGCGTTGAGACTACAGTTCCGATCGCCCAGGTTAAAAAAGGCGATATTTTCGTGGTCCGTCCCGGTGAAAATATACCCGTGGATGGTATCGTCTTAGAGGGAAACAGCGCAGTAAATGAATCTGCCCTCACCGGGGAGAGCATTCCGGTGGATAAGGCGGCAGGTGATCCTGTCTCGGCTGCGACATTAAATCAGTCCGGCTTTATCCGTTGCGAGGCATCGAGAGTCGGAGAGGATACCACACTCTCCCAGATCATAAAAATGGTCAGCGATGCGGCGGCAACAAAAGCGCCCATCGCGAAGATCGCCGATAAGGTATCCGGCGTATTTGTACCTGCCGTGATCACGATCGCGATCATCACGACCATCGGCTGGCTCCTCGCAGGCGAGACCATGGCCTTCGCCTTAGCCCGAGGAATCTCCGTTCTCGTCATCAGCTGTCCGTGTGCTTTAGGACTTGCAACGCCGGTAGCCATTATGGTGGGAAACGGAATGGGAGCAAAGAACGGAATTCTCTTTAAGACAGCAGTTTCTCTGGAAGAAACGGGAAAAGTAGAGATCGTTGCCTTAGATAAGACAGGAACCATCACAAGCGGGGAACCCCGCGTGACAGATCTCGTTCCGGCAGAGGGAGTGGGCGAGTCAGAACTTCTTTCCATGGCATACGCTCTCGAGAAGAAGAGCGAGCATCCGTTGGCGAAGGCAGTCCTCTTAAAGGGTGAGGAAATGGGGCTTTCCGCAGCTGATGTGACAGATTTTGCGGCACTTCCCGGAAACGGACTTTCTGCGAAATTAAATGGAAATACGATCTACGGCGGAAACATGAAGTTTATCGGAACTCATGTGGCTGTTCCGGAAGATATGAAGAAGAAATCCGAAGCTCTCGCGGAGAGCGGAAAGACTCCGTTATTCTTTGCGGAGAATGAGAAGCTTGTGGGCATCATCGCTGTTGCGGATATGATCAAGGAAGACAGTCCACAGGCAATCCGGGAGCTGCAGAACATGGGAATCCATGTAGTCATGCTGACCGGTGATAATGAGCGCACCGCAAGGGCTGTCGGAAAAGAAGCTGGTGTCGATGAGGTCATCGCCGGGGTTCTTCCGGACGGTAAGGAAAGTGTGATCAGAAAGCTCAAGGAAAAAGGAAAGGTTGCCATGGTCGGCGACGGGATCAATGATGCTCCGGCCCTCACAAGAGCCGATATGGGAATCGCGATCGGAGCCGGAACCGACGTCGCTATCGATGCGGCGGACGTTGTCCTTATGAAGAGCCGCTTATCCGATGTCCCGGCAGCGATCCGCTTAAGCCGTGCGACGCTTACGAATATCCACGAGAATCTGTTCTGGGCATTTTTCTACAATGTGATCGGGATCCCGCTTGCCATGGGACTCTGGATCCCGGTATTCGGCTGGAAACTGAATCCGATGTTTGGTGCCGCAGCCATGAGCTTATCCAGCTTCTGCGTTGTATCCAACGCCCTGCGCTTAAATTTCTTTGATATCCGGCGTTCCGACAGGGACAAAAAGATAAAAACAAAAATCCATAACAATAAAGAAAAGGAGAGTAACATGATGGAAAAGACATTAAAAGTTGAAGGTATGATGTGTCCGCACTGCGAGGCAGCTGTAAAAAAAGCACTTGAGGCCATTGACGGCGTATCCGTTGCAGAGGCAGATCACGTAAAAGGAACCGCAACGGTGACACTCACAAAAGATGTTCCGACCGAAGTGCTTAAAAAAGCCATCGAGGATAAGGATTACAAGGTGATCGGTTGAGAGTTGACTGCAAAAAATGATTGAATATCAGCTGCCCCGGGATGAAAGATTCCCGGGGTGGCTTTCCTGCTATATAGGCAAATGCCTGTGAGGCAGATCAGAGAAGAAAACATGATATCGTAGGAACGTAAAATTGGGGAGGTTGTGCATGGAGAAAAAATCATGTTGCTGTGCCGGAGAAGCGGAGACAGTAAATGTAAATATGGAGACAACAGGGGTAACAGGAGCAGAAGTAGCAGTAAATACGGTGACTGCCGAAACAGAAACACCGTCCGATGACGCTGTCTGCCACTGCCGCCACAAACATAGAACAGAAAAGGAAGAGAAAGATCTTCTGACGCGCTTAAACCGCATTGAGGGGCAGGTCCGTGGCATCAAAGCTATGGTTCAGGACGAACGCTACTGCCCGGATATCCTGGTTCAGGTATCTGCCGTCCAGTCCGCGTTAAACGGCTTCTGCAAAGTCCTCTTGTCCAACCACATCAAGACTTGTGTGGTGGAAGATATCAAGAATGGAAATGAGGAGACCGCGGTGGCGGAGCTCTGCGAGACGATCAAGAAGATGATGTAGACATTACCCAATCGTTCGATAAGTGAAAAGCGCGAAGCCGAGAATACAGAGGGACGCAATGATCTCGCTGATGATCCGCACAATGGTATTTGGGGTGCCGGTGCCGGCGATTCGGTGGATGATCCGGATACTCACAGTGATCGCTGCAAGAATGATCAGTGTGAAATACGCAGTTCGCAACGGAATGACATTGAAAGCGCCGAGACCGGCAGCGATCAGCATGGCAATGGAAAGAAGGATTCTGATTGCTTTCATAAAAACGCCCCCTCTGGATATAAAATTACGGGAAAATTAAGTTGAACGCATATGAGCTCTGATGTGTGATCCCGGTCAGCGCAGGCTGACAAATTCTTTCCAGGATCACAGCATACCTTCGCAGTGCGTTTCTCTCAGATGGAGATGATATTCCCGCTCGGAAAGGTTGTTATGCTCTGGCCCTTATAGAAGCGGGACTTCTCGTTTGAGATAAGCAGATGCGATGAGTTCTCTTTTTGATATTATAACACTATTCTGCTCAAAAAGAAAACTTTTCTGTAAATATCTTTTCGAAAATTTAATCCGTCAGGCATGTGTGACAGATTGAAAATGGGAAGAAGAGTAGAAAATGTAGATAATGTAGAAAAAATGCAAAAAATAGAAAAAAATCAAAAAAAGCAGTTGACATTTTCATAAATCTATATTATACTTACGTACGTAATCGAGACGAGGCGTGGCTCAGTTTGGTAGAGCGCTGCGTTCGGGACGCAGAGGTCGCAAGTTCGAATCTTGTCGCCTCGACTTACAAATCTAAGGCCTGTTGGTCAAGCGGTCAAGACGACGCCCTCTCACGGCGTAAACCCGGGTTCGATTCCCGGACAGGTCATTTGCTGTTGCATTATGCAGCAGCATTTTTTAAAGGTGCTTCCGTGGCTCAGTTGGTAGAGCAACGCATTCGTAATGCGTAGGTCGCCGGTTCGAGTCCGGCCGGGAGCTTACTGATGAAACCCTTGTGAATCAAGGGTTTTTGTTGTTTTATAAGAAGATGAAAGCCGTCCGAAATGGGCGGCTTTTGCTGTCTCAAGGGACTGTTTGGGGACCAGGATTTTAACACTATGCTTTTTTTATTAAAGTATCGGATAAAACATCAGAGGCTTTCCGGTCAAACTCTTCCAGAGCGTGGCTGTAGATATTCAGCGTGGTACTGGTGTTGGTGTGTCCAAGCCTTCCGCAGAGTGCCTGTATGAATGAATTGCGGAAGGGGAAACTGGTTGCGCTGCCGATCGAAAATTTGAGCATGATGCGTGAGACACGGATCATCTATGAAAAGGATTTCACACATCTGGATCTTTTACAGGAAATTACACGGATCTATCATGAAACAGCGCGGAATTACCGGTAAAAACGGCTGTGAAGAGTGTCGGTCCATTCTTCACAGCCGTTTGACTTGATATGGAAACAAGTCAGTGAGTCAGCTTTTTCAATTCTTCATAAAATGAAGGATAGGAGATATCTACACAATCCGCATCAAGAATCTCTGTTTCCCCATCCGCAGCGAGAGCTGCAATTGCAAAGGTCATGGCAATGCGGTGGTCCTTGTGGCTGTCAACAACGGCACCGTGGAGCGGTTTCCCGCCGTGGATGATCATGCCGTCATCGGTTTCCTCGACATCGGCTCCCATGGAACGGAGATTTTCGACCATGATGGCAATGCGGTTGGATTCCTTGACTTTTAACTCGGCAGCATCCCGAATGACCGTAGTTCCCTCAGCGAAACATGCCATCATGGCGATCGTTGGAAGCTCATCAATGAGGGTTGGGATAATATCACCTTCAATGACACAGCCCTTCAGGGAGCTTGTACGGACTAAAAGATCGGCTGTCGGCTCTGCGTTGTCATGATCCTCGTTTAAGAGCGTCAGATTGGCTCCCATGGCCTCACAGACCTTGATGAGCCCGGCTCTCGTTGGATTGATGCCTACATTCTTAATAAGAACTTCGGAGTTCGGCAGGATCAGGCCTGCGGCCACGAAATACACGGAAGAAGAGATATCTCCCGGAACATCGATCCGGTTTCCGAAAAGCTCGGTTGCCGGCCAGATCGTCACGGTGGTTCCTCTGGATTCCAGCTCCGCACCGAAGAACTTTAACATAAGTTCGGTATGGTTTCTCGACACCTGCGGCTCGGTGACACTTGTGAGTCCGTCGGCATAGAGCCCTGCCAGAAGAAGCGAGGATTTTACTTGGGCGGACGCAACGCTGGAAGTGTAGTGGATCCCGGCAAGCGGCTTTCCACAGATCCTTAACGGTGCACAGTCATTTCCGCGAACACTTTTAATATCGGCTCCCATCATAGATAACGGCTCGATAATGCGTTTCATGGGGCGCTTCTGGATGGATTCGTCACCGGTCAGGGTCACATCGAAATTCTGTGGGGCGAGGATGCCGGAGATGAGTCTTGTTGTAGTACCGGAGTTTCCGCAGTCCAGAGTTTCGGCCGGTGCGGCCAGTCCATGCATACCCTTTCCATGGACAGTGACAATGCCGTTTTTATTTTCGATGTCGATTCCCATCTGATGGAAACAGCTGATCGTGGAGAGGCAGTCGGCGCCCTCCAAAAAGTTATGGATCTCCGTGGTTCCCTTTGCGATGGATCCGAACATGACACTGCGGTGGGAAATGGATTTATCGCCCGGGACTGTGATCTCTCCCCGGACATGGTCTGCTTTATGTAATATCATAGATAAATTCCTCATATTTGATGTTTATGTATACGGATACGATCCTGATGCGTGCCTGGTTGAGACGAGGAAGCGGTAGACCGTATCCATCCATGGAGCATAGATGGATATGGACGGATAACCGGATAAAACCGCAGGCACTTATTTTGTCAGGATATAATTATGACTTTTCAGAAGCTCTGCCGCCTCATTTTTTTTATCTTCCCTATAGAAAGAGATCCTCAGCGCACCCTCGCCTTCTTCGCGGCTGTGATTGATGCCGATATTTTTGACACTGATCCCCTTTGCGGCAAGGATCGCGGCGAGAACGGAGATGGATCCCGGCTCGTCGAGAATATCCACACTGAAGGAGTGATCCCGCTCGATCGGTCCCTGTCCGCGGTTGGGAAAGGTTGAGCGGTATGTACCTGACTCCTCGAACATCCGGTAGATCGCGTCGCCGTTCCGGTTTTCGAGAGCTGTGCAGATGGATTCCAGGGAAGCGATATACCGCTTTAGAAGTATCAGGATATTTTCTGTATTTGTCATGCAGATCTGTTCCCACATGACAGGGGAGGAGGAGGCGATCCTTGTGATATCCTTAAAACCTCCCGCAGCCAGCCGTTTCATGATCTCATCACTGGAATCGTTGTCATGGACGAGATTTACGAGACTGGATGCCACAAGATGTGGCAGATGGCTGATAGCCGCGACGGAAAAATCATGCTCGTGATAATCAAGAACGAGCGGAAGCGCACCGATGGCCAGAGCAATCCGGCGGATCCGCTCGATCTGTTCCGGCGCGGTCTTTTTTGTAGGTGTTATAATATAGTAGGCATTCTCCAGAAGATGGTCTGTGGAACTCTCATAGCCGGTCTTTTCAGAACCGGCCATCGGATGTCCACCGACAAAGACATCTTCGTAGCCTAAATGCTCCACAGCGTGATGGATATCTGACTTTGTACTTCCGATATCAGTGATCAGGGCGCCCGGCTTTAAGAATGGACGTACCTTTTCGAGATACATGGCATTGTATTCCACGGGAGCGCAGAGAAAGATCACGTCACATGCAGAGAGTGTTTCGTCGATCCCGTCAAGAATGATATCAATGGTCCCTTCCTTCTTTGCCTGCTCAAGCTTTGAGCGGGTCCGCATATAGGCCATGATCGTAATATCTTTATTTGCGCGGCGAAGACCTCTGGCGATAGAACCGCCGATAAGGCCAAGGCCGATAAAACCAAATGTAGAATCAGACATGATGCAGTTCCTCCTTTGTCCCTTCGATTTTATAACACGGGAATATGAATGTCAACAAGAAAAATCAATACTTTAAAGTGATAAAATACGTGAACACACTGCGCGTGAGTGTCCCCAGCACTAACGTGCCAATGATGCGCACTCTCGCGAAGATGTAGATTGTCGCAAGCGTCCTTACAAGACACAAGAATGTGCCAAGGTACATTTTTTTCAAAAAAAATTGCCTTGGCATCCCGTTTGGAAGAACCGGAAAAGAGAAAAAGAACCATCTGCGATCCGAAAAAATCCATAAAAATAGAATGCATCCGTTGATTTTGATGGATTTTCGTGCGAAACCGCCATATTTTCCAATATAATCAAAAAAAGACAGAAAATATTTTGTGCAATTTCGATATTAAGCTTGAAAAATTCGAAAAGTTTTGGTAAAATATGACCATAGGTAATAAGCAGTATAGCCAAAACATCTGAACTCCGTAATTTGCGGAAGTCTTTTGAAAGAATGGAAAAAAAACATATACGGGAGGGATTCATATGGATATTTATGGAACAAAACAGATCCGAAATGTTGTACTTTTAGGTCACGGTGGCGCCGGTAAAACGACAGTAGCCGAGGCACTGGCTTATCTGACCGGCGTTACAAAGAGAATGGGAAAAGTTGCTGATGGTAATACGATCAGTGACTATGACAAAGAAGAGGTCAAGAGACAGTTCTCGATCTCCACAACGATGGTTCCGATCGAGTACGAAGGCGCTGAGGGAAAGATCAAGATCAACCTTCTCGATACACCAGGCTATTTCGATTTTGTGGGCGAGGTGGAAGAGGCTGTCAGTGCGGCTGACGCGGCGATCATCGTTGTAAACTGTAAAGCAGGAATCGAAGTTGGTACAGAAAAAGCATGGGATCTGTGTGAAGAATATAAACTCCCGAGAATCATATTTGTTACAAACATGGATGATGACCACGCATCCTTCCGTGAACTGATCTTAAAGCTTGAGAAAAAGTTCGGCAGAAAGATCGCTCCATTCCAGGTTCCGATCCGTGAGAATGAAAAGTTTGTCGGCTTCGTAAATGCGGTTAAGATGCAGGGCCGCCGCTTCACAACTTTTTCAGACTATGAGGACTGCGAGATTCCGGAATATACAAAAAAGAACCTCGGAATTATCCGTGACGCCCTGATCGAGGCTGTTGCTGAGACAAGCGAAGAGTACATGGAACGTTATTTCTCCGGTGATGAGTTTACACAGGACGAGATCTACACTGCGGTACAGACCCATGTGTGTGACGGCACGATCGTTCCGGTCATGATGGGTTCCGGTATTAACTGTCAGGGCTTCAATGCATTATTAAATGCGATCGATCGCTATTTCCCGTCACCGGATAAGGGCGAATGCGTCGGCGTCGATGTATCAAACGGCGAGCATTTTACCGCGAAATACAACGATGAGGTATCCCTCTCCGCAAGAGTCTTCAAGACGATCGTTGATCCGTTTATCGGAAAATATTCCTTAATGAAGGTATGCACGGGTACATTAAAGCCGGACAGCACTCTCTACAATGTAAACAAAGACGCGGAGGAGAAGATCGCGAAAGTTTACGTGTTAAGAGGTAAAGATGTGATCGAGGTTTCGGAGTTAAAGGCCGGTGATATCGGTGCTGTTGCGAAGCTCTCCGTGACCCAGACAGGTGATACGATCGCTTTAAGAACTGCTCCGATCGTATACCACAAACCGAAGATTTCCACACCGTATACATATATGCGCTTTGCTGCAAAGACAAAGGGTGACGAGGACAAGATCTCCAGTGCACTCGCGAGAATGATGGAAGAAGACCTGACGCTCCGCGTTGTGAATGATACTGAAAACCGTCAGAGCTTACTTTACGGAATCGGTGACCAGCAGCTTGAAGTTACTGTCAGCAAGCTCCTTGGCCGCTACAAAGTCGATGTGGAGCTCTCCAAACCGAAATTTGCGTTCCGTGAGACGATCCGCAAGAAAGTGGAAGCTCCTGGCCGTTATAAGAAACAGTCCGGTGGACACGGACAGTTCGGCGATGTTAAGATGTCCTTCGAGCCATCCGGCGATCTTGAGACTCCTTATATTTTCGAGGAGAAGGTGTTCGGCGGTGCAGTTCCGAAGAACTACTTCCCGGCAGTTGAAAAAGGCGTACAGGAATGCTGCACAAAGGGTCCGTTAGCCGGTTATCCGGTAGTCGGCATCAAGGCAACACTTCTCGACGGCTCCTACCATCCGGTAGACTCCTCCGAGATGGCCTTCAAGATGGCTGCAACCCTTGCTTTCAAGAAGGGCTTTATGGAAGCCGGTCCGGTTCTCTTAGAGCCGATCGCCTCCGTAAAAGTTATCGTTCCGGATAAGTTCACCGGTGATGTCATGGGTGACTTAAACAGAAGAAGAGGACGTGTTCTCGGAATGAACTCTCTCCATGGCGGAAAGCAGGAGATCGTTGCGGATGTACCGATGTCCGAGATGTTTGGCTACAATACAGACCTCCGCTCCATGACAGGCGGTATCGGCTTATTCTCCTACGAGTTCAGCCGTTACGAGCAGGCTCCTGGCGATGTTCAGAAGAAGGAAGTGGAAGCAAGAATGGCAGGAGGAGAGGTGGAAGCTTAAATGGTTCCCGCTTGTCTGAAAACCGAATAGAAAATGACTGCAGGGATCAGCTGAAAGGCTGATCCCTGTTTTGCGCCGAAGTTCCTTCAAAGAAGCTGCCCGGTGGCAGAATCTGCCACAGTTTTCCCCCGACTTCCATCTGGACAGAAAGAGAGAAAAATGGTATAGTTATAAACTGATAAGCTACAAAATCTGCCGGATCGCAAAATTGCAAATCAGATAAAGCTTTGCGCTATGACAAAATACTCCGGCAAAAAATGAGGAATTAGAATGAGAAAATGGTTTTTGATTATGGCTGCGGCGGTGATGCTCTGTTCCGCCTGCGGCAGAAAAGATGCCTCGGTGAATGGCGCGACTCAGGAAGCTCAGGCAAGTTCAACGGAAGCGGAGAGCCTCTATAAAGAAGGAACTCAGTACATCGGGGAGGAAGATTATGAGAGCGCGATCGAATCCCTGTTAAAGTGTATTGAACTGGATCCGAATTATAGTAAGGCATATATCCAGCTTTCCAAAGCTTATATCGGATATGAGGAGTACGATGATGCTCTGGCGATCCTACAGCAGGGATATGAAAAAACAAAGGACGCATCGCTGGAGAAGGAGCAGGATAACTGTGTGCGCTCGATCTGTCAGGTACTTACCGATAATGAAGATTACGAAACTGCGATCCCATGGCTTGTAAAGCTTCAGGAGATCGACGGAATTACCGTGGAAAACTCCCTTCAGCTTGCGGAGGCGTATTCCATGATGGATGATTATGAAAATGCAGTGAAGATTCTGCAGAATGCGGATCAGAATGATGAGAGCATTAAGAATGCCCTTCTGGAGGCCAGAATCAATTATGGACAGTACTGCTATGACGAAGGGATGAATGACCAGGCGATCGAGACTTTAAAGGCTGTGATCAATGAGGCACCGGATCGGATCGAGGCGTATTCCATGCTGATCACCGTATATGTGGATGCGGGAAAAGTTAAAGAGGCGGAGGGAATTGTCCAGAGCGGCCTTGAACGGTTTGTAAACCAGAATTCCACTGTGACGGATGACCAGCTTGATGAGTTCTTAAATTCTGCATCTTCCTATTATCTGGAGCTTGAAGATATGGATGCCTGCTTGAAATTCTGGGAGAAAGCGGCTTCCATGAGACCGGGAAATAAGAATTATAAGGAAGAATTGGACAGCTACCGTTCCGCTGCTGCGGATGAATCCTACGCGAAGGCGGATGAACTTCTGGAAGCCGGAAACGTAGAAGGAGCTTCCAAGTATTATAAGCGGGCCTTTGCTCTGGCACCGGCCAATTATGACGCGGGTGTGATCAGCGGCGGAGATTATACATACTGTCTGAATAAGGATGGTTCCTGGAGACTTGGCTGGTACACAGACGAGACCGGTGGCTCCTACTACTTTAACCCGGCGGCAGGACGTCTCTATGCGAGCGCAGTGACAGGATATCAGCAGCTTGACGGTGCGGTTTATTATTTTGAAGATGACGGAAGAATGTTGGTGGATGATACAACACCGGATGGGCGGTTTGCTGATGTGGACGGAAAGCTTCTGGATCACAACCCATACGAGGACGCTTCTGAGGAAGAGACCGACGCCTCAGAGGAAGAGACCGATACAGATGAAGAGGAAACTGCCGGGGAAGAGACAACGGCGGCTTCTGTAAAAGAGACAACAGCAGCAATGAAGGAGACTGTGAAAGAGACCACAAAGGCAAATCCACAGCCGACACAGGCGGCAGCCGTGAACTCCGGAAATCTGAAACTGAATGCCGATACCCTTCAGGAAGCATCAGATAAAGGCGGAACAACAACCTATGAGAAGGAAGAACTCTTCGACGGATCAACCGGAAAACTGACAATGGGCGATGTATATAGCTGCCTCTCCAAGTACGGAAAGACTGAGTGGGTATCCCAGAAGCTTCCGTATGAGCTGAAGGTCGGAAACTTAAAAGTATGGATTCTGCCTGGTGATAACTGGAATACAACAGGACTTGTCATCAAGGATGCATCCCAGTATTTTGACGTGTTAAAGAAAAAAGCGCTTCCGGACAATGTACAGTTCGCGGTCGAGTTTGATTCCTCAGCAGCGGATAAACTGTCTATCAGCAAGGTGAGAAGCGTAAACGGAAACTAAAATTTTACAAGAAATTCAATCAAACAAGTGAAAACACGCTTCGCGAGTTTCCCCTTGTTATCGCGACAGTCGCCAAGGTCTCGCGCAAGCGCGGACTTTGGCTCGTTGTTCGCGTAAATAAGAATGCCGTCCGGAATCCATAACGGAAACCGGACGGCATTCTTTGATTCTTTGAAATTTAAAATTACAGAAGACCTTCGTTGTATTTTCTGATGAGCTTCTGGATCTTGTCTGTCGGGGACAGGGAGTTTCCAATGGAAACATCGTGGTTTAAGGAGTTGATAATGGCAGCGATGTATTTGCTCATATCAGCTTCCACATACCATTCCTTTGTGAAGAGCTCCGGGGAACGGTAGTTTAAGTTTGTTGTGACAACGCTGTCGATGTAGCCCTTCTGGTAGAATTCATCGAATTTTTCGAAACCTGCGGTGAACAGACCGAATGTGCAGCATACAACGACTTTTTCAGCCTTGCGCTCCTTTAACTCCTTAGCGGTATCGAGCATGCTCTCGCCGGAAGCGATCATATCGTCAACGACGATCACAGTCTTTCCCTCCACGGAGCTTCCGAGGAACTCATGGGCAACGATCGGGTTTCTTCCGTTGATGACCTTGGAGTAATCCCTTCTCTTGTAGAACATACCCATATCTACACCGAGGTTGTTAGCGAGGTATACGGCACGGCTCATAGCGCCTTCATCCGGGCTGATGACCATTAAGTGGTCTTTATCGATCTTTAAGGTATTGTCATGTTTAAACAGTGCTTTTACGAACTGATAAGTCGGCATAAAGTTGTCAAGACCGGATAACGGAATCGCGTTCTGGACACGCGGATCATGTGCGTCAAATGTAATGATGTTGGATACGCCCATGTTTACTAATTCCTCAAGTGCCATAGCGCAGTCTAAGGACTCTCTGTGTGTGCGCTTATGCTGGCGGCTCTCGTAAAGGAACGGCATGATCACGTTGATACGGTGTGCGGTGGATGCTGTGGCGCCGATGATTCTCTTTAAATCCTGATAGTGGTCATCCGGGGACATGTGGTTTACATATCCGGACATCTTATAGGTGAGAGAATGGTTTGTAACATCGACCATGCAGAAAATATCAGTTCCGCGTACAGACTCGTTTACGATACCCTTTGCTTCACCGCTTCCGAAACGCGGGCATGCGCAGTCGAGAAGATAGGAGTCAACATCGTAGCCACGGTACTGTAAGTTGCCCTGGCGGCGAATTAATTCTTCCGTATCGTTGCGGCGGAAGTTTACAATGTGGTCATTCACTTTCTGTGCAAGATCGCGGCAGCTCTCAAGAGCAGCGATCTTAAGCGGTGCAAGCGGCAGACGGTCGTTGAAAACGTACTGGTTAGACATGTCAGATAATCCTCCGATTTTTTGTGTAGCGGCCCGGCCGGATCCTTTTTGCGGTCGGACTGTCAGATCATATTTTTTGCCAGCATTTCCTTATTTATACGGATATCTGCAGGCATTCCACGCCGAGTATACCATTTTTGGACATTTTTCGTCAATAGTTTCATATAAATTAAGAGGAAAAAGAACATCGTTTCTTTACAAATCCCGGGAAGATTGGTATGATTGTGTTTAGAACCATGCAGGAAGGGATAAGAAAGTGAAATATCAGGGACATAAAATTATGGCAGTTGCCCCGGGATCCATCGCGGAAGAGCTGGAACTGGAACCGGGTGACGTACTGCTCACCATAGACGGGGAAGAACTGGAAGATATCTTCGATTATGACTATATGACGGATGCCGAGAGTTTTGTCATGGTCGTGAGAAAAGCGGATGGAGAAGAGTGGGAGCTGGAGATCGAAAGCGGTGGGGAAGACTTAGGGCTTACTTTCGAGAACGGACTCATGAGTGATTACAGATCCTGTTCAAATAACTGCATCTTCTGCTTCATCGACCAGATGCCGCCGGGAATGCGTGAGACGCTCTATTTTAAGGATGACGATTCAAGACTGTCGTTCCTTCAGGGAAACTACATCACCCTGACTAATATGAAGGACAAGGATATTGAGCGGATCATCCGATTCCATCTGGCACCGATCAATATTTCCGTGCAGACGATGAACCCGGAGCTCCGCTGCAAAATGCTTCACAACCGGTTTGCCGGAGAGGCGTTAAAAAAGATCGATCGTCTCTACGAGGCAGAAACGGAGATGAACGGACAGATCGTTCTCTGTAAAGGCGTAAACGATGGAAAGGAGCTGGCCTACACGATCGAGCAGCTCTCGAAATACGCACCGGTCATGCAGAGTGTATCGGTGGTTCCGGTCGGACTCTCAAAGTACCGCGACGGACTTTATCCGTTGGAGCCGTTTACGAAGGAAGATGCCTGTGAGGTGATCGATCTGATCGAAAAATGGCAGACGATCAACTATGAGCGCCACGGGATCCATTTTATCCATGCCAGCGATGAATGGTATATCCTGGCGGAGCGGGAGCTGCCGGAAGAGGGACGATATGACGGGTATATCCAGCTGGAAAACGGGGTCGGAATGTTGAGACTGCTCCGGGAGGAAGTCATGGACGCTCTGGATGAAAAGACGGATGATGGGAAAAAGGAAGAGATTTCCATCGCTACGGGACGTCTGCCGTACCCGTATCTGGCAAAACTTGTGCGGGAGATCGAAAAGGTCTATCCGGGACGAAATATCCATGTCTACCCGATCAGAAATGACTTTTTCGGAGAGTCGATCACGGTGGCGGGGCTTATCACGGGACAGGATCTGATCGCCCAGCTGAAGGATAAAACTCTGGGTGACAGGCTGCTTCTCCCGGCGGTCATGTTTAAGAGCGGCGAGGAAGTCTTTCTGGATGACATCACAAAGACTCAGGCGGAAGATGCTTTACAGATTCCGATAAATATAGTAAAATCAAGCGGATATGACCTTGTGGACGCAATTCTCGACCCGGAGGCGGCGAGAGAGCAGACAGCGGAACATGGGGCGTATGAGCTTACCATGAAGGATGCCGGCCTTACAGAGGACGGGGAAGTGATCCCGGACTGGGACGGCGAAAATGAACCGTGAAACAAAACAGGCGGCAGCAGGCTGTAGAGGGTGTGCGACAGGATCTGCAGGCTGTTTTGGAAAGTGAACGAAAAGATGGCGGAAACTCCGCCGGAAGTGAGGAGAATATATGAGTAAACCAGTAGTGGCGATCGTCGGCAGACCGAATGTTGGAAAATCCACACTCTTTAACGTGCTTGCCGGCAGTACAATTTCGATCGTAAAAGACACTCCGGGTGTGACAAGAGACCGTATCTATGCGGACTGTACCTGGTTAAACAACAACTTTACCCTGATCGATACAGGCGGAATCGAGCCGGATTCCAAAGATATCATTCTGGCACAGATGCGGGAACAGGCACAGATCGCGATCGATACTGCGGATGTCATCATCTTTATCGTAGATGTCCGTCAGGGTCTTGTGGACGCGGATTCCAAGGTTGCGGACATGCTTAGAAAATCGAAAAAACCGGTGGTCCTTGCGGTCAACAAAGTGGACAGCATGGCAAAATTCGGAAACGATGTATATGAGTTCTATAATTTGGGAATCGGAGATCCGATTCCGGTATCCGCAGCGTCAAGACTTGGGCTCGGCGAGCTTCTCGACGAGGTTGTAAAATATTTCCGCGAGGATCAGACTGACGACAGCGAGGATGACCGCCCGAGAATCGCGATCGTCGGAAAACCGAATGTCGGAAAATCTTCTATTATCAACAAGCTTCTCGGTGAGAACCGTGTAATTGTATCCAATATTGCCGGAACCACAAGGGATGCCGTCGATACGGAGATCGTGAGAAACGGCACGGAATATATCTTTATCGATACCGCGGGATTAAGAAGAAAGAGCAAGATCAAAGAGGATATCGAGCGCTACAGTATTATCCGTACGGTGACGGCAGTGGAGCGTGCGGATGTGGTCCTCATGGTCATCGATGCCGTTGAGGGGATCACCGAGCAGGACGCAAAGATCGCCGGTATCGCCCACGACCGCGGAAAAGGCGTGATCGTCGTTGTCAACAAGTGGGATGCGATCGAAAAGAATGACAAGACGATCTACGAGTACACGAGAAAATTAAAAGAGACCCTGTCCTATATGCCATACGCGGAGTATCTCTTCGTGTCTGCACTGACCGGACAGAGAATGGAAAAGCTTTTCGAACTTATCGATATGGTCCGCGAGAATCAGACGCTCCGTGTCGCTACCGGTGTATTAAACGAGATTGTGACAGAAGCAGTCGCTATGCAGCAGCCGCCGTCCGATAAGGGCAAACGCTTAAAGATCTACTATGTGACCCAGGTTGCGGTAAAACCGCCGACCTTCGTGATCTTTGTAAATGATAAGGAGCTGATGCATTTCTCCTACACAAGATACTTAGAGAACAAGATCCGCGAAGCTTTCGGATTCCGCGGTACCTCCTTAAAATTCATCATCCGTGAGAGGAAGGAGAAGGATTAAGCAATGGACAGAGTGCTTTGTCTTGTTATGGGTTATGTGTTTGGACTGTTCCAAACCGGATATCTTTATGGTAAGATAAACCATATCGACATCAGAAATTACGGAAGCGGAAACTCCGGAACGACTAATGCGCTCCGGGTTCTCGGAAAAAAAGCCGGACTCATTGTCTTCGCAGGTGACTTTTTAAAGACTGTGTTCGCATGTCTTGCAGCCCGCCTGATCTTTCAGGAAAGCCCGGATACGGATCTTTATGTCCTGTATGCCGGTCTCGGTGTTGTCCTTGGACATAACTTCCCGTGCTACTTAAAATTTAAAGGCGGAAAGGGAATCGCCTCCATGGCCGGGATCCTTGTGTCCATGGACTGGCGTGTGACACTTGTCTGCGCGGCACTGTTTTTGGGGGCGGTCATCCTTACAAGATATGTGTCCCTCGGATCGATCCTGGTAGTGATCTCGTTCTTTATCCAGATGCTGATCTACGGAACACGGGGGGATTACCGTGTCTCCGGGGGGAGAATTATGGAGTTTTTTGCTGTTTCCTTTGTCCTGATGGCGATGGCAATCTGGAGACATAAGATGAATATCAAGAGACTCTTATCCGGCACGGAAAATAAGCTCTGGGGTGGAAAAAAGACAAAATAAAGGTTACATAAGAATATCAGCCAGAACAGGGCGGAGAAAAAAGGAGTTCCTGAACATGGAAAAGATTGGTATTATCGGTTCCGGTACTTGGGGAACCGCAATAGCGGTACTGTTAAAAAATAACGGGCATGAGGTTACACTGTGGTCTGCGATCCCGGCGGAGATCGAGGAGATGGCAAAGACCAGGACCCACAAGAATCTCCCGGGTGTCACACTTCCGGATGGAATCATCTATACCGCTGATCTGGAAGCAGCAATGAAGGATAAGAACCTTCTTGTAATGGCAGTTCCGTCTGTATACGTGCGCAGCACGGCACAGAAGATGAAGCCGTTCTGCAGGGACGGACAGCTCATCGTTGATGTAGCGAAGGGAATCGAGGAGGGAACACTTTATACGATGACCCAGATCATCAAGGATGAACTCCCAATGGCGGAGGCGGCCGTTCTTTCCGGACCGAGCCACGCCGAGGAGGTAAGCCGCGGACTTCCTACGCTTTGCGTTGCGGGATCCCACAAGAAAAATATCGCGGAGTACATCCAGGCCACATTTATCAGCCCGGTATTCCGTGTATACACGAGCCCGGATGTACTGGGAATCGAGACCGGCGCTGCATTAAAGAACGTCGTAGCTCTGGCTGCCGGTATTGCTGACGGTCTCGGATACGGAGATAACGCAAAGGCAGCTCTCATCACCCGCGGAATGGCAGAGATCGCGAGACTCGGCGTCGCCATGGGTGGAAAATACCAGACATATGCAGGACTTTCCGGGATCGGTGATCTGATCGTGACCTGCGCCAGCATGCACAGCAGAAACCGCCGTGCCGGTATCCTCATCGGAAAAGGATATACGATGGAAGAGGCAATGAAGGAAGTCCAGATGGTAGTAGAAGGCGTTTACTCCGCGAAGGCCGCAAGAGCCCTCGCACAGAAATACAATGTTTCCATGCCGATCGTGGAGCAGGTGAACGAAGTCCTGTTTGAAGGAAAACCTGCGAAGGAGGCCGTAGCGGATCTGATGCTCCGTGACAAGAGAATCGAGCACAGCGACCTTCCATGGGAATAAAAAAGAATGTGCCTTGGCACATTCTTGCGCCTCGCGCGCTCGCTTGCGACAGTCTACATCTTCGTGCGAGTGCGCATCTTTGGCACTGACGGCATAAAATCTCCCCCTCGTGCATACACTGCAACAGTATATGCGAGGGGGTATTTTTATGGATGATTTCCATGTGTACAAGGATATCGAGGCGAGGACGGGCGGAGAGATCTACATTGGGGTCGTAGGACCTGTTAGAACCGGAAAATCCACATTTATCAAACGTTTCATGGAGCTTCTTGTTCTTCCGAAACTTCCGGACGGTCAGAAGAAGGCACAGACGAGAGACGAATTGCCCCAGAGTGCCGCAGGAAAGACCATTATGACTACAGAGCCGAAATTTATTCCGAAGGAAGCGGCGGAGCTCGACCTCGCTGAGGGGATCAGGGCAAAAGTACGACTGATCGACTGTGTTGGATTTATGGTGAAAGGCGCTGCGGGACATATGGAAAATGGGGAGGAGCGGGTCGTGAAGACGCCTTGGTACGACTATGAGATCCCATTTACCCAGGCGGCGGAGATCGGGACGAGAAAGGTGATCCGGGACCATTCCACGATCGGAATCGTTGTAGCCTGTGATGGGAGCTTTGGAGAACTTTCACGGGAAGATTTTAAGGAAGCAGAAGAGCAGACGATCTCGGAGTTAAAGGAGATCGGGAAGCCATTCCTGATCCTGTTAAATTCCACGAGACCCTACGCGGCGGAGACGAAAGCTCTGGCGTTAAAGTTGGAAAATCAGTATGGGGTCCCGGTGCGGACGGCGAACTGTGAACAGTTAAAGAAGGAGGATGTAGAGGAAATACTAAGCACCGTGCTGTTGGAATTTCCGGTGACAGAACTCGATTTTGAGATTCCCAAATGGGTAGAGATCCTTCCGGACGACCATGCGCTGAAAAAGGATATGATCGCGGAGGCTGAAAAACTCCTGATGACATCGGTCCGGATGAAACATGTGCCGAAGGAGACTGTGCCGGAGAACGGTCAGCCTGTGAAAAAGCTGGTCACAGACGAGCTGGATCTCGCGAGCGGACGGGTGACGATCCGGGTTCTGGTGGATGATGGAGTATATTTTGAGGTTCTGAGTGATATTTCCGGATTACCGGTTCAGGATGAGTACAGCCTGTTTCAGATCTTAAAAGAGTCTGCCGCGATGCAGGGAGAATATGAGAAGGTGAAAAATGCTTTGGCAGAGGTGCGTCAGAAAGGCTATGGAATTGTTCTGCCGGATAAGACGGAGATCTCCCTGGATGAGCCGGAACTGATCCGCCACGGCAGCAAATACGGGGTGAAAATCCACGCTCAGGCACCGTCCATAAACCTCATAAAGGCCAGAATCGAGACAGAGATCGCCCCTATAGTAGGAAACGAGCAGCAGGCAAAGGATCTGATCGCGTACATAAAAGACGGGGAAGCAACGGAGGAAGGCGTATGGGATACGAATATTTTTGGAAAGTCAGTGGAGCAGATCGTGGAGGACGGAATGCAGGCAAAAATTTCCCAGATGACGGAGGACTGCCAGATCAAGCTTCAGGATACTCTGCAGAAAATTATTAATGACAGTAATGGCGGAATGATTTGCATAATTATCTGAAATTTGCTATAATAGATGCAAATAATACAGCTGATTTACAGAACGAAACAATTCGGAACATTTTTGTATGCGGCTGTAAAATATAACAGGGCAAGCGGCAGGAATCTGAAAAAGAAGAGTATGAAGAACAAAGCGGTCCAACAGTGATATGTGCCGGACTGAATCATTAAGGGAAAAGAATGACTGGGGCTGCAGATTCGCCGCGAAAGGAGGAGTTCCATGAAACTGACATTTATCGGTGCGGATCATGAAGTGACTGGCAGCTGCCATTACCTCAATGCGGCTGGAAAGAACATCCTTGTGGATTACGGAATGGAACAGGGCGGAAACGTCTATGAGAACGCGGAGCTTCCGATCCCGTTCTCCGATGTGGACTATATCTTTGTCACTCATGCCCATATCGACCATTCAGGTCTGCTTCCGCTGATCTATGCGAAAGGCTTTAAGGGGCAGATCTTTGCGACTCAGGCCACCTGCGATCTCTGCAACATTATGTTAAAAGACAGTGCCCACATCCAGGAGATGGAGGCTGAGTGGAAGAACCGGAAGGCGAGGCGAGCCGGAAATCCGGAGGTTCAGGCGCTCTATACGGTAAACGACGCGGAAGGGGTTCTGAAACACTTTGTCCCCTGCCATTACGGCGATATCTTAACGATCTGTGACGGGCTGAAGGTCCGTTTTACGGATGTGGGACACCTTTTGGGATCTGCGTCCATTGAAGTCTGGATCGATGAGGACGGTGTACAGAAAAAGATCGTCTTCTCCGGCGATATCGGAAACAAGAATAAGCCTCTGATCAAGGATCCGCAGTACACGGATGAGGCAGATTATGTGGTTATGGAGTGCACCTACGGTGACCGTTCCCATGACCGGACCCACGAGCATATCGAGGAGTTCGCGAAGATCATCCAGAGAACTTTGGACCGCGGAGGAAACGTTGTAGTTCCGGCCTTCGCAGTGGGCAGGACGCAGGAGATCCTTTACTTTATCCGTAAGATCAAGGAGGAGGGACTCGTCACCGGACATGACGGCTTCCCGGTCTATGTGGACAGCCCGCTGGCTGTTGAGGCGACCCATGTGTTCAATAAAAACATTTCCGAGTGCTTTGACGAGGAGGCGATGGATCTTGTGAACCGGGGCATCAATCCGATCGGATTCCCCGGACTGAAGCTTTCCGTCAGCAGTGACGATTCCAAGGCTATAAACTTCAATTCAGAGCCAAAGGTCATTGTTTCCGCGGCAGGTATGTGTGATGCCGGACGAATCCGCCACCACTTAAAACATAACCTCTGGAGGCAGGAATGTACGATCGTATTCGCCGGATATCAGGCGATCGGAACGCTTGGGCGAAGCCTGATTGATGGTGCGGAGGTCGTAAAGCTCTTCGGTGAGACGATCGACGTGGAAGCGGAGATTGTGCGGTTAGACGGACTTTCCGGCCACGCGGACAGGGAGGGACTTCTCACCTGGATCAATGCGTTCAAAAAGAAACCGGACCGTGTATTTATGGTACATGGCGATGATCTTGTGTGCACGAAATTCGCGAACCTCCTGCGGTCGGATTATGACCTTGTCGCGGACGCTCCGTTCTCGGGATCGGAGTTTGACCTTGCCGCAGGCGTATGGATCAAACAGACTGTCGGTATCCCGATTCAGAAAGAGACAGCGAGACAAAAGGAGAACAAGTCCATCTTTGCTCTTCTTGTGGCAGCGGGCGAGCGCTTGATGCGGATCATCCAGAAAAACCGCGACTGTGCAAACAAGGATATCAAGAAATTTACGGCGGAGGTCAATGCCCTCTGCGAAAAATGGGATCTTTGACCGCGGCATGAACCGGCAACGCCCGGAGATCCCTGCGAAATAAGACATCTGAGAGGAATAACAAAAAGAAATGAACGTGACACTATATACGGACGGAGCGGCCCGTGGAAATCCTGATGGGCCGGGCGGCTATGGCGCAGTGCTCCAGTTTGTCGACAAAAATGGAGTACTCCATGAGAAGGAACTGTCTGCGGGGTATGTGCGGACAACCAATAACCGGATGGAACTGATGGCGGCGATCGCAGGACTCGAGGCATTAAACAGGTCCTGTGAGGTGGATCTCTATTCCGACTCCAAGTATCTGGTGGACGCTTTCAACCAGAAGTGGATCGACGGCTGGGTAAAGCATAACTGGGTACGCCCGAAAACGGGACCGGTGAAGAATTCAGATCTCTGGAAGCGGCTGCTTGCCGCAATGAACCCGCATAAGGTGACGTTTCACTGGGTCAAGGGCCACGACGGACACCCCGGAAACGAGCGCTGTGACCGGCTGGCGACTAACGCCGCGGACAGTGGGAATCTGCTGGTGGATGAAGGCCTAAGTGGCTAAAAAGGCAGCTGCTCTGTGCCTGCGGCACTCCCGCATCTGCATATCCGCTTGATGACACTTTTTACAAAAGTCTTACAATATATTACTAATTTGCGTTTTTTGTTCACAAAAAACTCTCGATATGGTATCTTTCTATTAGAACAGGAATCACTGGAAAAGATCGAGAGGACATGTATGAGCAGACGCAGAATATGGTTGATTATCATTGGAATCCTGATAGCCGGGGTATCCGCCACATGGGCAATGGAAAAATTTGTTTCTTCCCATGGGGTGAATACCGCGGCTGTCGTCGGTTTCGAGGCATCTGCGATACAACCGGACGCGGGAAGTCCCGAAAATCCTTATATGGCGGAAAATTGGATGAAAATGGCGGAAAACGCCCCGGAAAGTACTTCTGAGGCAGATACGGGTGTCTCATCTGCGGCGGATTACGGTCTGGTGATGGAGGACAGAGAAAAAGAGATGGCAGAAGAGGAAATGGCTGCCAATGCGGCAGATGATACGGTTGCGGCAGATGATACGGAGACGGTGAAATCTCCGCTGGCACCGGATCATGCCGGAACCGGAAAGCCGGAGGAATCTCCTGTGACCGTGTACACGCGCTCAGATCTTGAGGAACGCCTTGAGGCGGTCAGGACTGAGACGGAAAAGTATCAGGATGATCAGGCCGCGAGCCAGCCGTCCCGGTACGCTGCGGCAGAATATGTGAGAAATCTCTGGGACAGAGAGTTGAATCTGATCTATTCAAGCATTCACGGAGAGATGGATGAGGCAGCGGCAGAAGCATTCCGCCGGGAGGAGATCGAGTGGATCAAAAAACGTGATCTCGCGGCGGACAAAGCCGGCACAAAATCCACCGGCACACCGGCTCAGAGTATCGAGTATGTCCGCACATCGGCCAGCGTGACCATGGACCGGTGCTATGAACTGTTGGAAAATTATGGAGATTATCTGGAATCAGACAAAAATTAGGGAATTCTGCGTCGGCGCATCTGAAATTTTAAGAGTCAGATGCGCCGTTCTTTTGCGGCATCCCCTGTAAAAAGCTGATTTGGAACATAAAAAACATCTTGCCAACAGAACGAGAAACGATTATAGTATAAATTATGAGAATCTGCGCAGAAGACCGGCGCACCGGCTTTACGGGCAGATCCAGAAAAATAATATTATAGAAACTGTACAAATGTGTCATTTTAACACAGGCGTCTGAATTTTAGACAGCCGGAAAAGGAGGCGTTTTTATGTCCGCATTTTTCGCATCATTCATTTCAACAGCTGTGGAGGCTGTGATTCTGGCCGCGGTTGCCCTGGCGGGTATCGTTCTGGGTAAAAAATTCAGAGATAAAAAAAGTACACAACAGTAACCAGGAGGCAGTACCATGCAGAAATATGGTGTAAACGAACTGAGGAGAAAGTTCCTTGAATTCTTCGAGAGTAAAGACCATCTTGCGATGAAGAGTTTTTCCCTCGTTCCGCACAATGATAACAGCTTACTTTTGATCAACTCCGGTATGGCACCGTTAAAGCCGTACTTCACGGGACAGGAGATCCCGCCGAGACGCAGAGTCACCACCTGTCAGAAATGTATCCGTACCGGTGATATCGAAAATATCGGTAAGACAGCCCGCCACGGCACATTCTTCGAGATGTTGGGAAACTTCTCTTTCGGCGATTACTTTAAGACAGAAGCGATCCATTGGGCCTGGGAGTTCCTGACAGAATGCGTAGGAATTCCGGCAGACCGTCTCTATCCGTCCGTTTACCTTGACGATGATGAGGCTTTCCGTATCTGGAACGAAGAGATCGGTATCCCGAAAGAGAGGATCTACCGTTTCGGAAAAGAAGACAACTTCTGGGAGCATGGCGCAGGTCCGTGTGGTCCGTGCTCTGAGATCTACTATGACCGTGGAGAGAAGTACGGTACCGGTCCGGAGGACGTTATGGGCGGCGAAGGGGATCGTTTCATGGAAGTATGGAACGTTGTATTCTCCCAGTTTAACAATGACGGACACGGAAATTACACCGATCTGATTCAGAAAAATATCGATACAGGCATGGGACTTGAGAGACTGGCTGTTGTCTGCCAGGATGTGGCATCCCTTTTCGACGTCGATACAAACCGCGCTCTGATGGACGAGGTGGGCGCTCTTGCACACTGCAAGTATGAGGAAGACGACAAGAAGGACGTTTCCCTCCGTATCATTGCAGACCATGTAAAGAGCTGCACCTTTATGGCATCTGATGGAATCATGCCGTCCAACGAGGGCAGAGGCTATGTGTTCCGCAGACTGTTAAGAAGAGCTGCCCGTCACGGACGTATCCTCGGCATCGAGGGACGCTTCATGACGAAGCTTGCACAGGTTGTGATCGATCTCTCCAAGGACGGATATCCGGAACTGGAGGAGAAGAAAGATATGATCCTCCGTGTGATCGATCAGGAGGAAGAACGTTTCGCGAACACCATCGACAAAGGTCTTGAGATTCTGGCGGATCTTGAAAAAGAGATGGAAGCAAAGGGAACAAAGATCCTTGCAGGTGAGGACGCATTTAAG
>Ga0129313_1000765_pt1 | contig 23871 bp, 25 predicted proteins | sample O1105metagenome_FD_94436 | JGI IMG/M metagenome (GOLD analysis project Ga0129313, IMG submission 94436) | Orangutan group fecal microbial communities from fecal samples from Wisconsin, USA - O1105 metagenome | ecosystem: Host-associated > Mammals > Digestive system > Large intestine > Fecal...
GGAGATAGCTACCATGCAGGCTTTGTGTGTTCTCATATGTTAATTGGTGATATTTACGAGGCTATGAGAGTTGGTACAGAATTTGCAACAGAGACATTGTCTCATTATGGTGGCTTTTAATTCAATTTGTAAGGAGAAACAATATGATAGGGTTTATTATATGGTCACTTTTCGGAGTGTTTATAATTGGATTAGGAATAAAAGATATGTTTTCTAAGAATCCGGTTGTGAAGAAAAGTAAATAAATTCAAGTTTGTCAAATTGAGGAAATACAGAAAACAGCATAAGAATAATCAACAGGCAGGTAGTCTTATAACGAGACTGCCTGCCTTCTTTTATGCCTGCAAGTGCCATTTCTCAAGGGGGGTGTTCAAATGCCCCCCTTTGAACACCCCTAGGGGAAATAAGGTTAAATTGTATCAAGTTCAGTGTTCCAACGAAGACAGAGGGACACTCTTTGTGACAAAAAGAACGTCCCTATAAAGACATTCTCCCTTTTCTGTGTTATAATAATGCGTAATTTATATATTTACAGGTAGAAAAGGGGGCGGGGGTTATGTTTCATTATTTTTTACAGTTGAATTTTTCGACGATTTTAATATCCTTTTTTATGTTGATTTTCGTCAATGTAAATCCTGTATTTCAGAGAAAGGTAATTCGGTTGTTTTCCATTGCGATAAGCTCAGTACTGTGTCTGGTTATCGTTGACAGTATAGAATACTGGTGTGCGGCACTTCCGTATCCGACAATGCTGCGTGTGGCAGTATCTATTATTGGGTATGCGCTTAGACCAATCAATATATGCTTTGTGATCATTCTTTCCTGTGGTAATAGAGTGTCGCAAAAGTTTAAGAAATTTATTGCGCTTCCGGGAATTCTGAATACGTTGATCGCTTCCACTGCGTTATTTTCAGGTGTTTGTTTTTCCTACTCGGATAAGAATGAATTTGTGCGGGGGCCACTTGGATATTCGGCATTTACTGCCTCCGGTTTTTATTTAATTCTGTTGGTTATCCTGACTAATAAGTTATATAAGACGGAGCATACATACGAATCGCTGATCGCAATTTTCATTGCGGTGACGAACACGATAGCTGTCATTCTGGAGGCGTTTTTCCATTATGACGGACTCATCAATACCACGGGAGCTGTGAGTATTGCATTTTATTATATGTATTTGACGACACAGCAGTTCAAGCGGGATCCACTTACGCGTGCGCTCAACCGTCGGTATTTTTATCTGGATGCGGATCATTTGATGGAGAGCAAATGTCTGACAGCGGTAATTTCCATTGATTTAAATGATCTGAAGAGGTTCAATGATGAGAAGGGCCACGCGGCCGGGGATACGGCTTTGTGTACGATTGTAGCATGTATTCAAAATATACTGCCGAGGGGATGCCACCTGTATCGAACCGGTGGTGATGAGTTTATGATCTTATGTTCACGGGTTTCAAAAGATGATATCCCTGCTCTGATCGATCATATGCGGAGGGAGCTTTCTAAGACTCTTTATTGCTGCGCCATTGGTTTTGCCACGCCGGATGCAGACGAGGATTTTGAACATATATGTTCTATTGCAGATGCAGCCATGTATGCAAATAAAAAACAATTAAAAGGCGAAGATACGATTCGCTAGTAATTAAAGTAGCAGAAGATGGATGCCTTAAATGTTAGATATGGGAGAATTGAATGACCACGCCACTGGGAGATATAGAAATATGCGGGAAGCCGGCGGGAGAATATGGCGAGGAATTATATAGAAAGATAAAAGCCGGCTTTTGAAAGTAGGAGCAGACTCAGCTGCGTATCTGCCTTGGTGTTATACCATATTTCCTTTTGAACATCCGATTGAAATTCGACAGATTTGAGAATCCGCATTTCTGTGAGATTTCAAGTATCGAATCATTGGTTGATGTGAGCATTGCGCGTGCTTCTGTGACACGGAAGTCATTCACATATGAGATAAAGCTCATTCCGGTATGAATCTTAAAAAATTTCATAAAATGCGATGGACTATAGTGGCAGAAATCTGCAATTTCTTCGATGGATATATCTTCATAATAATGCGTGGAGATATAGCGAATGATACTTTTCAATTTCTCTTCATGCTTATCACTTTGCGTAGTCTCGTTTACTTTTGGCGGGTGCGTAATCAGCAGGTATATAATTTGGATAAGCCCCCCTTTGATAAAAAGCTGATACGCATAGGCTCTTTCATCGCTTTTCTCATCTAATAAATCAACAATATTACTGATTTCCCTGTATAACGTGTGTCCGGGTGTCAGATAATGACGAATCTGGATATCTCCGTTAAAAAAAGGATCGATAAATTTTTGCTGCGTCACGTCATCTGCATCAAAAGCAAGAAAGTGCTTTGAAAAAAGTATATTTTCATATTCCATAGTTAAATCCTGTTTGCCTTCAATGGAATGAAGCATTCCGGGAAGAACGATTACGATATCACCGGATGAAACCTTATATCTCTGAAAATTCAGGATTACCTTGGCTTAGATAATAAGTCGAGAATGAATATGCCTTCTTCGGTTGGCAGTAATTGGAGATGGCGGGTAGACAGCAAAGAGTTAAGTAAGACTTTAGCTAAGGAGATAAAAGGGATTACGGTTCGTTATGAACGCTGCAACTAATTTATAACTGAAGATTTTTGAATGCGCCCCGGGTTTTATGTTACCAGGGGCGTTTTTTCATAATTTGATTATTATATAAAATGGGGTGTTTTGATGAAGAAGATTGCGTTACTTGCAGACGGCTGGAAGAGATTGATTACATATGCGTGGGTTAAGGGAATAAATACATTTAACGAAAAACAATCGGAACCGATAGAAATCTGTCATTATAATTGTATGGGTAATTGGAGTGATGATTCTGCTTTAATCCTCAGATTACGACGGTAGCACATAAGCGTGAGACATTAGCCAAACATTGCATGGAGATTTTCGAGAAGATATGGAAGGGAGAGCCGGTTGAACAGTGTCACTATATTGAACCGGAGATTTCCTATACGGAAAGCTGCGGTTGTCCTTTTTTGATACCGGTTGATTATCGTGCGGTTGCAAGAAGAAATATCATAGAAAATGAAAAAAGACGGTTATTTGAAGAAAAACGTGTCGGATTGGAGTCAAGACTTTCGAGTGCGCGGGATTTTGAAGAAATATTCCGGGACGCGGGAGAATATTTCAAGCAGCTTGAATGCGATGGAATAACGCTGGTTGTGTATAGCGATGATGCAGTAAAGTCCGGGGAGTATGAAAACTTTGATTCTTATTGGGAAAGAAAAGAGAACGAGCCCAATAACGATGTATGGATGTTCACGCCATTTCATTACCGGGATTGTTCGATTGGATTCAGTATCTTAAAGAACGGAAAATTTTTATATGATAACCCATATTTTTATGATATTCAAAGTCTGCTTAATCGTGTGATTTGGGAGATGTATCAAAGACGGTGTTATATTGAGGCAAATCGTAAATTGGATTTTCTGTATAAGCGTGATGCATTAACGGGAACCTATAATCGAATGGCTTATTTTGAGCTGGCAGAAACAATTTCAAGAAATTGTCGCATATTAAATCAGGATTGTGTGGTGGCATTTTTTGATTGTGATAATTTCAAAACAATTAATGATGAACAAGGTCATGATAAGGGAGATGAGATCCTTAGGAAGATAGGAGCTATTCTGTCGGATACATGCAGCAGGAAAGGCGGTGCTTTCCGCTTTGGCGGCGATGAATTCGTTGTTTTGTATCCACTTGAGGATGATGAGACAGCAGATAAAATAATTAATCGCGTGAATAAACGTTTTGACGATGAGGGGATTCAGGTGAGTATAGGCACCTGTATCATGGCTGCAGATACGTCGAACAAACAGAAAAGCCTGCAGGATTATCTTAATATGGCGGATCAGGCTATGTATGAGAATAAGAGAAAAAAGAGGATGTTGCATGGATCAGTGTAGAGGCAGGAGAGACCTGTATTTGCATAGATAGATGTTTTCAGCGAACCGCTTACTCTGGATGGGTAGGCGGTTTTTATTTATTATGGACGTATTGCAGAAAATAGTGCAAGTGGAACAGCGACAGTTACTATTCCATCTGGTCTGGCAGTTGGAAGATATACCCTGAAGGTGTTTTTCGAGCAATATAACGGAGATTATAGGACTGATTATGTCGTTGACGACCATTTTTTTGCTGTTCGCTCCAATTAGTTGAAATATTATTTTCACAATGATAAGATGTTAATACAACATGTTAGTGAAACAAAGCGTGCTTTAGAAAAGGGGGGGGATAACTTATAGAAGAACGAAGATAACGCTTAGTAACGCGATTGGAAAAGCTGTAATATGTAAAGCTGATAAGATTTGTATTGGAATTGTGTATAAAGTAAAAATGCCTGATTTTCTGATGAAAGGCAATACACTCTTGAAAAGAATTATGATGATGATAGGCAAAGATATTATACGAGGAGGGATATTATGAAAAAAATGGTAAATAAAGTTAGGATATTAGCATTGGTTGTATCAGCATTGATCATAAGCTTAGTACCGGTAATTAGTTCAAAGGCTAATTCAACAAATTGGAATGTATATTATGTAGCCGGCGGTGGTAATAAATACGAGACTAATGTTTTCGTATATACAAGTGGTGGTGGTTATACGGCAGAGTGTACTGGTGTATCGGGGAATTGTACTGCCAGACAGGCTACAATTACAAGCACAAATTATACTTTAAATAAGACAGTTGCATTTACTAGGACATCAACACTCAGTTTTAATACTACAAAAACGCCATCCACAACTTACATATATTTTAAAGTGAGGTTATCATGTAGTGGTGGAAGCTCTGCGAGTTTGGCAGGTACAATAAAAGGAAAGTAGGTGTAGTCCATGAGAAAAAAACTAGGCATTGTGTTGGCATTATGTTTTCTTCTCTGTGGCTGTACTAAGGAGTCAGGAAATGAGCCACAGGTTGGGTCTCCTGACTCCTCTTTGTTACAGGTACAGAATGAGGCAAGTGAATGTGAGAACAAATATGAAACCTTAGATATAGGGAATGCAGAGATAATAATACCGGAAGCTGATACTTTGTATAAGGCTTATTTTGATATAGGGGATTATGATCAAGATGAGGTTGAACAGTCTTATATTGATAATTTGAAAAAGTTATCAAACGGCGAGGAAATAGACACAGACAAGATCGTATACCATATGTGGAGATCAGAGGAAGAGGGGCCGGAATATGTAAATTATAATGAGGCATCGGAAAATGAACATAAGTTTAGAGAAAGTGCACTGCTTTATAATCATAAAGGATTTTCTGAGGTTCTTTACAAGTCTTCGTATATGTGTGAGATGGCTGATTATAAGAGAATATTGGAAATTAAAGGAGAAGAAGACGAAGAAAACATATGGGGATACAGAGTTCTTGATATGGGGACATTGGAGAAAAATTATGATGTTTTGCACGAGGATATCTCAGAAGTGTCCTACAATTTGTGTGATGGACCGATGAATCTCAAAGAGGCTGTTGATTATATGGAGCAGCATGTAAAGAATGATTATCGTTTTGTTGGTTCTAAATTGTTGGATTATAAGGTATATAAGGTGAAAGTTATGAAACTTAAGGATGGTATCTACTACTACCAGTTTCATATCCAACCTGAGTATAAGGGCATTCCGCTTAATAAAGATTACGCACCACAGGTTATTAGTGGAGAAGAAGATAGTGATGAAGATATAGAACGATTTGGAGTAGAGTATGTAGCCTCAATGGTAGAAAATAATAAGCTTAACTATGTATGGTCCTGTGCTCATTCTTATGAAAATGTAGAAGAACTTGAGAGCTATGACAAGGTGCTCTCGCTTTCGTCAGCTTGCATTGCCGCGTCGCAGCAGTTGTCAACCAGTACCAAACTAAAGGTAGGAAGAATAGAACTGGTTTATGATACTGTATTTAAGAAAAAGGATGGAGTTATACAAGGTGTTGAGATAAAGCCTATTTATCATTTTGTCATAACGAATCCTGATGTGTTGGGATATACTGCAATATATATTGATGTGGATGCCATTACAGGCCAGGTGCTGATAACAAAAATGTAGGTAAAACATGAAGAAAATAAATATTGAGAAAACATTAATGATTTTAATATCCATTGCGGCATATGTAGTCCTGTGCCTTTTTTCACCAATGGAAATGCCCAGTGGTGATAAGGGAACGATAATGGCAGTTTTATGTAAGTATAATAAAAGTGAACTGATTGGGTATGGAGACTTTTATTCCGTTGGTACTATACTGGATTCTTTTCGAGATATGCAATGGTACGTGGTTCTTCTTCCTGTAATTGTATCGTTGTATCCGATTATTTTAATGAAAGAAAAATTCTTCAGTAATTCGTACTATTATCGGGTTACAAGGGAGGGGAGAAAATACTATTCTGGAAAAACTTTGGTGTAAGCAGTAGGCTATACAACTGCTGTAAATAACCTTTCGTTAATTTTGTTTTTTATCATAATATGTATGAAATTTCCTTGCATAGATATTTTAGAAGGAAAAGAAATGTCTGGTAGTATTTACATAGTCCATATGGCGAAAATATGTTTAATGACAACATTAGTGTCGCTGTTATTACTTTGTATTTCTTTGGTGATTATGAATATATCGGGGGATGTTTTCTTTGCTATAACACTACCTATGTTGATATGCTACATAGGTTACAAGGTACTAAATATTCACATGATATATATCAGGAAAATTTATGGAATGGATTTCCCCAATAGAGTTCTTCGAGTTGAGATACTTAATCCGGCGTATTTAATTAATGCTGATCTTGCATTTGAAAATACGTTTGGTGTGAATGTTGCGGTTTTATACTGTGCTTTATTAATCGTAGTGCTTGCTATGATCTATGCCATTTATCGTTGGATGAACAGAAAGGTGTATGGATAATGATGAGTATATTTCGTCAGATTAATAATTGGATTCATGACTTTATATTTAGCAAGAAAATGATCGTGTGCATCATGACTTATATCTTCATGATGGAGGATGTAGTTGTACCCATGGCAAAACTGGCTAATGAGGCAGGTGTTAAATATAGTATATTTGAGCCATTTGTTTTGCTTCTGTCACATTATGATCACTTTCTGATAATTCCAATTTTGTTTATTGTGGTTATGTCAGATTTCCCGGCAAAAGAAAATGGATGTATATTCGCCATCACCAGAATGGGTAAAACAAGGTACATTATAAGTCAGATTATTTATGCCTTTATGATAGCACTTATTATGATTTTCTTACTTGGAATAATGAGTATTCTGTATTCTTCCGGAGAAAAGACTACGAATTGGAGTGAATACATGACCAGCTTTCATTTGAGCTTTCCGGAACTCTACCAGGCAAATAATCAGTTGTTTGTGGAGAGTAGCACAGTGAATCAGGGAACAGTGTGCAGTGTCATTTTTAATAGTATATTGCTCCTGTCAGCATTTTTAACTTTATTTGCTGAGATATTATGTTATTTCAAACTGAAGGGACATAGATTTGTTGGAATAACAGTCAGTCTGGGGATTCTGATTATTGGAACCCTGCTTAATGGACTGCACTTAAAAATAAAGTGGCTTTTTCCGGTAAGTCATGTCATATATGGAGAGCATTTTGATGTGTTTCTTCGGAAACCTATATGTGAATTGTGGATTTCATATATATATTTTATTTTGTTGATTGTAATAATGTCAGTGGTGAATGTAGTAACGATTAAGAAATGCCAAATAGGAGATGAAAGATAATGATAGAGGTAAAGCATTTGTCGCTTGATTATAAAAGTAACAAGATACTTGACGATGTAAATCTTTCTGTGAAGAATGGAGAGATATGTGGTCTTGTTGGAAGAAATGGTTCTGGAAAAACAGTACTTATGAAATGTATATGCGGTTTTATACCGATAAAATCAGGAGAGATTGTTGTTGATGACAAAGTGGTAGGCTGTGATGTGGATTTTCCGGAAAGCATGGGGATAATAATAGAGTATCCGGTGTTTGCTGAAAATAAAACAGGACTTCAGAACCTACTTCTTTTGGCGTCAATTAAGAAAATTGCCGATAAAGAAACTATTATTGAGTATATGAATAGATTTAATCTTGATCCCCACTCGAAAACCAAGGTGAAAAAATATAGTCTTGGAATGAAGCAGAAGCTTGCGATAATACAAGCGATAATGGAAGATCCGGATATTCTTATTCTTGATGAGCCTTTTAACAGCTTAGATGAGGGAAGCGTTAAGCTTGTCCGTGATATACTTGTGGAGGAAAAAGAAAAGGGAAAGGTAATAATTATATCCTCCCATAATAAGGAAGATATTGAACTGCTGTGCGATAAAGTATATAAAATGTAGAAGTGTGTGTAAAGGCAATGTTTTATCTTCAGCATAAGAAGCGAGAGGAAAGGACAGATCAAATAATTTCATACATGCATTGACCTGAAAAGTTGCTTCCGTTTCTGGATTTTGAAATTGGATGATTTTCCCGATCATAGTGTGACGCACGCATTATGACCGGGCTTTTTTATGTATGGCAACGAGTCAAGTGCAACATGCTTGCATGATTGCATTTGACGACTGCTAATCAGCGGATAAAACTCGCATAGCGTGTTTTATCGCTGTATGGAATGAAAATGCAGCATTTACGGTAAAATATAATTGGATGGCAGATAGAAAAATAGGCAAAAGCTATGCAGAAACAGCAGAATATGATAGAATACCAATCGTGTGAAAAATTACGTCAGCTCTTTGCCAGAGGAAGCACCAAGTGTCGAAGGCACATTTTAAATGGGCTGATGTTCAATTTAGGAGACAGATAAATGAAACGAATTGTTAAAATGTGGAATAGTGTATCATTGATCGCTAAGATCATAGTAGGAATAGTGATCGGTGCAATCCTTGGAATACTGGTTCCGGGTGCCACCGGGATCGGGCTGATAGGTACAATGTTTGTACGGGCACTTAAGGCGATAGCCCCAATCCTGGTATTTGCCCTGGTTATAAGTTCCATTGCAAATGCAGGAAAGGGAAATGGACAGCAGTTCCGCATGGTTACTGTCATGTATATATTAAGTACGCTGGTCGCTGCGGTTGTGGCAGTCAGTGCAAGCTTTATCTTCCCGGTTAATATGACCCTGGATCTTGAGTCATATCAGGCAGATGTGGTTCCCTCAGGAATAATGGAGGTTCTTCAAAATCTCCTGCTTAATATAACAGATAATCCGATCCATGCAATGCTCGAGGCAAATTATCTCTGCATATTGGCATGGGCACTTATGTTTGGACTTGCCATGCGTCGGGCAAATAAATCCGTGAAATCTGCACTGGTGTCAATTTCAGATGCAGTTTCTACAGTAGTAAGATGGATAATCGGATGTGCCCCATTTGGTATTATGGGTCTGGTTTTCACAACTGTATCAGAAAGCGGCCTGTCTATCTTCAAGGAGTACGGAAGATTGTTGCTGGTGCTGGTAGGAGCAATGCTTACAGTTGCCCTTATCGTCGATCCATTGCTGGCAACTATTGTGCTTAAGAGAAATGCATATCCCCTTGCATGGCGTTGCCTCAGGGAGTCAGGAGTTACGGCCTTCTTCACCAGAAGCTCCGCTGCAAATATCCCTGTAAATATGTCCCTATGCAAACGTCTTGGACTTGATCCTGATGTATACTCAGTGTCAATACCATTGGGTGCTACCATAAATATGGACGGAGCTGCCATAACTATCACTATTATGGCTTTATCCGTTGCACATACCATGGGTGTGTCAGTGGATGTTCCTACAGCACTTATGTTGAGCCTTATGGCAACTCTGGGTGCCTGTGGTGCGTCGGGGGTTGCCGGCGGTTCACTTCTTCTTATTCCTATGGCGTGTTCATTATTTGGAATACCGCAGGATATTTCAATGCAGGCAGTGGCAGTTGGTATGATCATAGGCGTGGTTCAGGACTCATTGGAGACAGCCATTAATTCATCAGGCGATGTTTTATTCGCCGCTACAGCAGAGTATCGTCAGTGGCAGAAAGAAGGAAGAGACTTCAAGATAGGAGCTATTCTGGATCCGGACGAGTAAAAAACGACAATTTACGGCAAATGATGTGGTTTTGCGACAAACTACGATCAATGCGAAATATGGTTAACTATAATGAAGATAGCTGACCACCGCTTTTATCAGTGCTTCAGGCAAAAAGATTTGGTTAGAGACTTGGTTATAGTAATAGTAATAGAAGTGAATGGAGGGTTTGTTATGAGAAAGATAATAGTTTTATTTTCATTTGCAGCAATGATGTCATTGGCGGCCTGTGGAACAGGCAGTGCAAAAAATAGCGATAGTACAGCCACTGAACAAATAACAGAAACGACAACGGATACAGAAGAAAGCGAAGAGGCAACAGAAGGCATAACAGAAGCGAATGATTCCGGAACAACAGAGACACCCGGCACAGAAGAAGAAACAACGGAGCAAATTCCGGATAATGAACAGGGTGATTCCAATATTTCCATGCCGGTTTTAGATGAAATCGACCAGCTTGTTACAGTTGGAACAGCAGGTTCTTATCTGAAAGCAGTACAGGCTGCAGTGAAGCTTATGGATTGGGGAGTCGGAACCGGTCTGGGAGCAGATGAGATAAAGGACGCTGCATCCGCATGGATGGCAGGCAAGAGTGAGGCAGAGCAGGAAGAATTTGTTCAGAAAATGGAGATGGTTGATGATGCTTATATTAAATTATTAGGCACGAATGAAGATGAGGTTAAGGATCTGCTTGAATCTGCCGGATGCAGTGATGCGTCATATCCATGGAGTGATGGTCCGATAGATAGTGTTGAAGCAGTATTGGCTGGTGTAGGATTAAGATAGATAATGTTATAGGGGCTCTCTCCTTTTTCTGTATTGACTAGGGGAGCAGCCCTTTTGTTTATGGAAAAGTCTGCTGAACAGGATCAGCAGGTTCCCACGATCAGAGGACGGCTCTTGTCCTTGAAATCAATATGTGATTGATTAAGATATCCTGTGTCCATAGACAATCAAGCCCGGCTGTGATAACCTTTTAATGAAGATATGAGATAGAGATTAAAAATATTTGAGATAGCATAACAAGGTATGGCTATGCAAGGTTATGAGAATTATTAATATAAAGAAAATGAAGGAGGTTGCTTATGATCGTACCACGTTACTATGAAGACCTGAAGGTTTTACATGAGAATACAATGCCAGCAAGGGCATATTATGTGCCGGCGTCAAGAAAGATGGATTGCCTGGTGGAGAACCGGGAGTGTTCCGACAGGCTTATACTTTTAAATGGACAATGGAAGTTCAGATATTTTGAAAGCATATATGATGTGAAGGACGCCTTTTACGAGAAGGGCTATGACCTGACGGAGTTTGGTGAGATACCGGTTCCGGGCGTGTGGCAGATGTATGGCTATGACAGACACCAGTATACGAATATCCGCTATCCGTTTCCATTTGACCCGCCATATGTGCCACAGGATATTCCCTGTGGGGCCTATGTTCATACATTTGCATATGAGAAGGACGAGGCGGCACCGAGGGCATATCTGAATTTCGAGGGTGTGGACAGCTGTTTTTATCTGTGGGTAAATGGCTCCTATGTGGGATACAGTCAGGTGTCCCATGCCACCAGTGAGTTCGATGTGACGGAGCTTTTAACAGATGGGGAGAATACGCTGGCGGTTCTGGTGCTCAAGTGGTGTGATGGCTCGTATCTTGAGGATCAGGACAAATTCAGGATGAGCGGCATATTTCGTGACGTGTATATCTTAAAGAGACCGGAGAAAGCCATCAGGGATTATCATGTGACAGCGGATGTCTCAGGTGAGGCAGCAGAAGTTAATATAAGCGTTGATTTTTATGAGCCGGTGGAGACAGAGATCACAATAGAGGACGCCAAGGGACAGGTGGTTGCTAAAGAAATATGTGGGGATATTGCCAGCGTGACACTTAAGATCAATGATCCTGTGCTTTGGAATACAGAAGAACCATATCTTTACAAGCTGGTATTTGCCACTGCAAATGAAGTGATAACCGACCACCTTGCCTTAAGGAAGGTAGAAATCAAGGACAGGGTAATATACCTTAACGGACAGAAGATCAAGTTCCGTGGAGTGAACAGGCATGACTCGGATCCTGTGACCGGCTTTACCGTGGGTGTAGAGCAGATAAAGAAGGATATGTCATTGATGAAGCAGCATAATTTCAATGCCATAAGGTGCAGCCATTATCCAAATGCTCCGTATTTCTATGAAATGTGCGACAGATACGGATTTATGGTGTGTGCGGAGGCGGACATTGAGGCTCATGGCCCTTACATGTTGTATCGCAGGGAGGACACAGATTACAACAGGTTCAAGCGTTGGAATGAGAAGATCGCTGATGATCCGGCATGGCAGGAGGCAATCCTTGACAGAGTGAGGCTGATGGTGGAGCGTGACAAAAACCGTCCTTCAATAGTTATGTGGTCCATGGGAAATGAAAGTGCCTACGGATGTAATTTCGAGGCTGCCCTGGCGTGGACTAAGAAATTCGACCATAGTCGCATAACCCAGTATGAGAGCTCCAGGTATCGTAATTATGATGTGACCTACAACTATGAAGATCTTGATCTCTACAGCCGTATGTATCCGTCCCTTGAGGAGGTACAGGAGTATCTTGACAGGGATGGCAGTAAGCCGTTTCTTCTTGTGGAGTACTGTCACAGCATGGGAAATGGTCCGGGAGATTTCGAGGATTATTTTCAGATGATCCAGGCAAATGACCTTATGTGCGGTGGCTTTGTGTGGGAGTGGTGTGACCATGCGGTTGCACACGGCAAGGCAGAGGATGGCAGGACAGTATATTATTATGGCGGAGACCACGGCGAGGATATACATGACGGTAATTTCTGTATGGATGGGCTGGTGTATCCCGACAGGAGGCCTCACACAGGACTTCTGGAGTATAAAAATGTATATCGTCCGGCAAGGGTTGTTTCATACGATCAGAATACCGGCGAACTGGTTCTCCACAATTACATGGACTTTGATAACCTTGAGGATTATGCAGATGTTACCTACGAACTGACAAAAGATGGTGAGGTTATTGCAGCAGGTAATATAAATGATATCGGCATAAAGCCACACGGCAACGGGACATGTAAGCTGTTGTTAGATATCCCTGTAGCTGGCAGGGTGTACCTGCGTATATTCTATGCCCTTAAGAAGCCTCTTCCTCTCATGGATAAGGGGCACGTTCTGGGCTTTGATGAGATAAAGCTTGAAAATGCAGATGAGAGAAACCGGACTGCTGTGGCGATACTTGACGATAGTCAAGAACAGCAGAAGATAAAAATTACCGAAAGTGATACGGAGATGGTGATAAGCTCTGGGGATTTCTCTTATACCCTTGACAAGCGTACAGGATTGTTCAGCCAGCTTGAATACGCAGGCAAGAAGTACCTGAACCGGCCAATGGAATTAAATATCTGGAGAGCGCCAACTGATAATGATATGTATATTAAAGCCCTGTGGCAGCGTGCCCATTATGATAAGGCTTACACAAGAGCCTATGAGGTGACTGTAGGAGAAGGCATGGAAATCAGCTGCCATGTGGGAATTGTTGCGGCAACGGTTCAGAAGATAATAGATGCCCGGATCACATGGACTATTGATCCTTCAGGAAAGATCAAGGCAGATATCCATGCAGAGAAGGATGAGGAGTTTCCTGAGCTTCCGAGGTTTGGAGTGAGGCTGTTCTTAGATAAGACATTTGCCGGGGTAGATTACTTCGGAATGGGACCACAGGAAAGCTACCGGGATAAGCATAGAGGCTCAAGCCATGGACACTATCATGGTGATGTGATAGGTATGCATGAGGATTACATCAGACCGCAGGAGAACGGAAGCCATTACGATTGTGACTATGTGAAGCTTGAGCAGAAAGCTGATAATGAACAGGAAAATGATAAAACAAAAGTGGACAAAGCTGAGAATGTTGTGGAGAAAGCAGGTAATGCTGTGGTGAGTTGTATGGGATTGGCAGTTGCTTCACAGAATACATTTTCCTTTAATGTGTCACCTTACACAGAGGAGCAGCTAGCTGCGGCGGGACATAATTATGAGCTTACAGAGTGTGGCAGTACGGTGCTGTGCATAGACTATGCATTAAATGGTATCGGCTCAAATAGCTGCGGTCCGGAGGTGGCAGACAAATACAAATTTAACGAGAACAAATTTGATTTCAGTTTTGTACTGGTTCCTTATAAGTTCTAAATAGTATCTATAATAGAGGATTACGAGAGAAGGCATAAGTGAACCGGAATTTCACCATTTGCCCTAATGTGATATATTATTGTATAATATATAAAAATGCTTACAGCCTTAAATGCATGTAGTGCATATATTATGATGGTGTATACAAGGCTGATAACACGGACTGCTGTCCGGATGATCGAGGTGTAAAATGGGATATTTAATCAGTGAAACCACAAAGGAAGAAAGAGAGAAGATAGTTGCGGACTCCCTCGGATATATTGAGGCAAATTGCGATGGCTGCATGGCTGGACTGGCTGAAATGTATCAGGAGTATATCGATGGCAAGAAAGAACTCCGTGAAATAAATATGGAGTTCAATGCCAGATACGTTAAGGACGACGACATGCCGGGAAGATCAGGTTGTGGCTATGCCAGATAATCACAAATAGTGAAATAATAGTGAAAAATAGTGAAAAAATAATGGAATTATAATGGACGGATGGATGGAAGACTATTATGAAAAAATACAATTTCTGGGGCTTTGAGCATGCAGATGTTCATGCGGTAAATGATGAATATAAAGGGATAGACACACCCTATGACCTTTACGACGCATTGTCAGAGATCTGGTGTGCCAAGACCTGTGCACCGAGAATGAGACAGAACTGGACAAAGGAAAATAAGACATTGGGACAGTGCTCCATCACAGCCTTTCTGGCACAGGACATATTTGGCGGAAAGGTATATGGTATCTTGAGACCCGGTGGAAATTATCATTGCTACAATGTGGTGGGAGATCAGAGATTTGATCTTACCAGTGAACAGTTCGGGGATGAAGTGCTTGATTATGAGAACAACCAGGAGCAGTTCAGGGAGGTTCACTTCGCCAAGGAAGAGAAAAGACTGAGGTATGAGTATCTTAAGGCGGAGTTGAAGAAGAAAGCAGAAGGTAAATAAATACGGCTCAGGGAGGAAACTACAAATGGCAGAACTGGAAAACAGTAAAGATTTAATAAGTGTATTATGGAGTGGGGCAGATATACTCAGGTCCAAGATGATGCAAATGAATATAAAAATTATCTGTTGGGAATAGTTTTTTATAAATATTTGTCGGATTCATTTCTTATCAAAGCGTATGATCTTCTTTATGATGAGAAGCCGGAGACTATGAAAGCCGCTTTAGAGGCATACAAGGAAGCTCTTGAGGAGTGACTGTATATGTCCGTTTATTATACAGGATAGCAATAGAATTCAGTATATTGAAGGCTTGAAGGAATATCGTGAAAAGGAAAAGGTAGATACACTGGTTAAGTTAATGGAAAAAGAGACCGAAGATTATTACCAACAATGTAAGTACTTTATGGAATGACAGCCTAAAAAAGAGAGTTTTTAGAAACTCTCTTTTTTAGGCTGCAAAATTAAGCTTTTGGCGGAGAAGATGGGGTGATTTCGTAAAGTAAAACTTCCACTGGTGAATTTTACACCAATCAGAGCCTACTCAATATTCATACCCATACAAATATGACATATATTTTTTCCCGATCATTATCGTAATCTCCATCAAGAGTGCTCTTAATATTGACAGATTTTATTCTCCATTATTGTGATTTGATAACGGAAATATTAATGCAGAATAACTTCTGTTATGATATAATAATTCGGAGTGTTAAATATAGAGATGCTGTCACGAATAAAAAGGATTTTTATTCAATAATGCGTATCTGTATGCTTCAAAAGAAGAACGGGCTACGATGGATAAGAAACCAAAGTAAAGAATATGTGAATTTACTTGAAAAATTCTTGGGTAAACCGATGGAATAGAAGGGGTTGGATATGAAGAAAAAGTTTCATTTTAAATTGTCTACTACGCAGACAATCATGCTCAGTTTTTTCTTGGCAATACTTGTGGGGAGCGTATTACTTGCATTGCCAATTAGTTCAGCTAATGGCGAAGCAGTTCCATATATAGATGCACTATTCACAGCAACAACCTCAATATGCGTAACAGGACTTGTTACACTTCCAACTGTTTCAACATGGAGTCTTTTTGGACAGGTTGTTATATTGATTTTAATACAAATTGGCGGGCTGGGTGTTATTACTATCATGTCAGGGCTTATGATTAGTCTGCATCGGAAAATAGGTATCAAAGACAGAATGCTAATTCAGGATGCATTTAATCTGAATACATTATCAGGGATTGTAAAGTTTATAAAAAAAGTTCTTGTTGGTACATTTGTTGTGGAAGGTACTGGAGCAATTCTGTATATGACAGTATTTGTGCCTGAGTACGGTGCAAAAGGAATATGGATATCTATATTTAATTCCATATCAGCGTTTTGTAATGCAGGAATTGATATCATATCCGAAAATAGTTTATGTGATTATGCATTAAATCCGATGATTAATATTGTAACGAGTGCATTAATTATTCTTGGTGGAATTGGATACATCGTCTGGTGGGATGTAATAGGAGCATTGAAAGATATACGAAATAAAAAGTTAAAATTCTTTTCAAATTTGACATTACACAGCAAGATAGCTCTTTCTGCAACAGGAGTACTTATAGTTGTTGGAGCGGTGTTTTTCTTTATCTTTGAATATAATAATCCACTTACTATGAAGGATTATTCTTTATTTGACAAAATACAGGCTTCGTTATTTCAATCTGTAACTACGAGAACTGCCGGATTTGCAACAATACCACAACAGAATCTGACGAATGCCTCTGCTACTGTTTCGTTATTGTTGATGTTTATTGGCGGTTCCCCGGTAGGAACAGCAGGTGGAATCAAAACTGTTACAATTGCTGTGCTAATCTTTGCCGCATTTAGTACGATAAAGAACAAAGAAGATGTAGTACTTTTCCAGCGAACAATCCCAAAACAGGCAGTTAGTAAAGCTGTTGCAGTGGTATGTATGTCGTTTATGATTATGTTTATATCAACACTTCTTTTATCAGCAGTTACAAATGCGAATGCACTTGACATTGCTTATGAAACAGTAAGTGCAACTGCAACAGTAGGTCTTACAAGAAACTTGACCCCAATACTGAATATATGGGGAAAACTGATTATTATTGTAACCATGTATCTTGGACGAGTTGGACCTATATCACTTGTGATTGCGTTTAATACAGCGAAAGAGAAAAAAAATATTATTAAAGAGCCTACCGAGGAAATCAGTATTGGATAATCTATTGTGAAAGGATGAAGAAAATGAGCATAAATAAATCATATGCCATACTTGGACTTGGCAGATATGGCAGGTCTGTTGCAAAAGAACTTGTGGAAAACGGAGCGGAGGTACTTGCAGTTGATATTGATGAAGATATTGTGAATGCGGCAATATCCGAAATCCCATATTGTAAATGTGCCGATGTTACAGATGCCGAAGTAATTAAACAGCTTGGTATTGCAAATGTTGATGTAGTGATAATTGCCATAGCAACAAATTTAGAAGCAAGTGTTATGGCAACCCTGTTATGCAAGGAAATAGGCGTTAAAACTGTTATTGCAAAATGTGCAAGTGAAATGAATTGTAAGATATTAAGTAAAGTGGGAGCAGATCGCATTGTATTTCCAGAAAGTGAATCAGGAATCAGATTAGCCAAAAATCTTCTGAGTTCTGGTTTTATTGATATTATAGAACTTTCAAAAGATGTTTCCATGGTAGAGCTTGAAGTGAAGCCGGAATGGGAAGGAAAAAATTTATCAGAATTAAATCTAAGAAGAAAATATTCTATCAATGTTGTAGCTATTATTCAGGACAAGAATATCTGTGTTAATATTGATCCGGAGATGCCTTTGAAAAAGACAATGAGGCTTATAGTGATTGCAAATACAGCAAGACTGGGGAAGTTGAAGTAATGACTATTTTTGGAGGTTGAACAGATAAAAAAACAGAATGTTGTATTTGCCTTCCTTTTGTTAGGGGTGCTAAGGATGATTAGTTAGATAATTGAGATTTTAGCGAGGTGATTATGTTGAACTCACATAGAAAGAAAATGCTTCCGCCGATTGTGGTATCAGTCATTATCATACTTTACTATGTTGTTTATTTTGGCATTTTAATAACACTGCTTGAGGGTATATGGAAATATGTTTTATGTATTGTTCCTCTTATTTTTTCGGCAGTAATGGTCAAGGTTTGCATAGAACGAATAAAAGAAATTAAGGAGGGCGAAGAGGATGATATTAGTAAATACTGATTACATCAGCGGAAAAGAACTGGAAATGTTGGGACTTGTAAAAGGTAGCACAATCCAATCAAGGCATGTGGGAAAGGACATTATGCAAAGTTTTAAAACTCTGGTAGGTGGAGAATTAACTGCTTATAATGAGATGATGAACGAAGCAAGAGCAATTGCTACCAAAAGAATGGTTGCAGAGGCTGAGGCACTTGGTGCAGATGCCATTGTGAATATTCGATATGCTTCTTCTGCTATTATGCAGGGTGCCGCAGAGGTGATTGCGTATGGTACGGCAGTAAAATTCGCTACCAGGTAAGCGAATTTTAACATTAATAAATATAAAACTAATTATCTGATGAAAGGGGCGAGATAATCGCCCCACAACCGCAAAATAGCCCTATCCTGAACCGACCTCCAATAGTTAGATTTTTTGGTCTAACTTCTGGGGGTCGGTTCACCAGATGGCTATTTTTTTACCCTTTTTTGGGTAATGGATGTAGAAAGGTGAGAAAATTGAAAATCCAAAAGGTCGATGACAAGCCTATGGTGATTCATACCAAGAAGAAAGCAAAGCTTCATACACATGAACCAAAAAAGCTTTTTAAGGAAGCCGTTGATAATGCGGTAAAGCTCTACTCGGCAGGTGGAACTACGGTAAATGATGTACTCCTCAGACACTGCAGAAACTGCGGAATATCAGAAATATCCATACATGGATTAAGACATACCCACGCATCACTTTTGCTGTTTGCAGGAGTATCTATAGCCAGCGTTGCCCGGAGGCTGGGGCATGCCAGTATGACCACAACTCAAAAAACGTATCTGCACATTATTCAGGAGCTGGAGAATAAGGATGTAGATTTGGTAATGCGGACGTTGTCTGGATTATAAAAGCTGTTATAATATATGATACACTTAGATGCTTGCGCTGATTTTAAAGAGGAAACGATTATGAAAATGACAACCCTATGCTACATAGAAAAGGATGGATGTTACCTTATGCTCCATCGCACCAAGAAGGAAAAGGACATAAACAAGGGCAAATGGATAGGCGTCGGTGGACACGCAGAGGCTGCAGAGACCCCGGAGGAGTGCCTGCTCCGTGAGGTGAAGGAGGAGACCGGACTTATCCTTACTTCCTACAGATTTAGAGGACTTATCACCTTTATAAGCAGTGAATGTGAACCGGAGCAGATGTGTCTGTTTACTGCGGATGATTTCATCGGCGAAGTTCAGATATGTGACGAGGGAGACCTTGCCTGGATAGACAAGAAGAAGGTTCCTAAGCTTCCAACCTGGACAGGAGACGCCATATTCTTAAAGATCATTCTTGAGGATGAGCAGAGATTTTTTACTTTGAAGCTCAGATATGAAGGTGATGAGCTGGTGGAGCATGAGGTTAGATATTACTAGTATTATATAGCCTCACCCTATAACCTATAATAAAAAATTCAGATTATACAAATACTGCCTTAAATGGTAGTATTTTTTTATCAGATAAACCTACTAAAATGCTAGGAATATAAGTAGAAGACATACATATATACAAAGACAGATAGAAGATAGGTATACATGTATTTAAGCACAGAAAGGATACATTATGAGCAAGAAAAACTGGATAAGGCGTTTCGAGCCTCTTACCGGAGAGCGGCTTGTTGAGGTTGCTCTGGAATCAGCAGCCTGGCTTGAAACCTACGGACATATAGATAAAGATAAAGAATATTGGGATGTGCTGCCTGGAAAGCAGGTGGATGAAGACACTCTGCTTTTGAAATCCACAAGCCTTTATGGCGGGGCGGCGGGTATTGCGTTATTTTACCTGAGACTTTATGTTGCAACCGGTGATGAGAAGTGGCTTAAGAAAGCCAGGGCCGGAGCAGCATACGTTATGAAGAATTACAAAGGAAAAGAAGATTTTACTACTGAACAACCTTATCTGCAGGGGGCTTATATAGGATATCTGAACGGTCCTGCAGGTGGCGGATATCTGGCGTCGGAGTTATATAGGATCACAGGAGACCAGGAGTATAAGACATTTGCCGTTAGGGTTACTGATGATTGTATCTTGTCTGCAAATGAAGAAAATGGCAGATTATTCTGGTACGGCGATTACGGGATCATCGGTGAAGGCGGTCTGATATTGTATCTTGTTGATTCCTATGAACGCTACGGGGATGAGAGATATATACAGGCTGCGGCTAAGGCGGCAGCCTACATACTGGATAAGAAGGAGCCGGCACCTGACGGCGGTTACAGGTGGTATGTAATGCCTACAGAGACATTTCCAACTATCGGCAAGCCGGGGGGATATTTTCCGGGATTTGAATATGGTGCTGCAGGTTGTGGATACATTCTTGCGGAGGTATATAAACACGGGACAGGCAACATGGAGGTTAAGGCACCATTACCTTTGTCAGAATACATAGAAGCTGCAAAAGGGGCTGCAGAGTACATAATGAACATTGCCGATTACTCAGAGGATGGTGAGGCGGCTCTTGTGAGGTACAACGACACATACCTCACAGATCTTTATTACTTGGGAGTGTGTCAGGGGCCTGTGGGAACCTCAAGGCTGTTCTACAGCTTATATGAGATCACAGGTGAGGAAAGGTACAAGGATTTTGTGGTGAAGCTTACCAACGGACTTCTTGCCACAGGAGCACCGGCGAAGCATTCGGAGGGATATTGGCGTACCAACTGTTACTGCTGTGGTGCAGCGGGAATGTTGGAGCATTTTCTAAACGTACACAAGCTTACAGGGGATGACCGATACCTGAGTGCGGCTTATGATGCGGCAGAGACCATCATAGGTGAGTCTACTTACAGGAATAAATTAAGAAACTGGTACACGGCATGGAACAGGCACGAGCCGGAGACCTCAGATCCGTACATAGGACTGTATCATGGATCAGCAGGCTGTGCGTCTTCACTTATAGCATTTGCCCGGTATATAAGCGGCGGGGATTACCTTCCGCCATACCTGGAGGATCCATACAAAGATTTATACAGAAAGTAACTAACGAAAGAGAGGATATATTATGAGCAACATTATAAAGAATATTGAAGAACTGGTAGGACATACACCATTATTTGAATTTGTAAAATATCAGGAAAAGAACAACATAGAGGCACATCTTCTTGGCAAGCTGGAGTACTTCAATCCATCAGGCTCCATAAAGGACAGAGCAGCACTTAACATGATCAAGGCGGCAGAGGAGAAGGGAATACTCCATCCGGGAGATACTATTGTAGAGAATACATCAGGAAATACAGGTATCGGACTTGCTGCATTTTCAGCCAGCAGGGGCTACAAGCTTACTGTATTCCTTGAGCCGGGACAATCAGAGGAGAGACAGAAGATGTTGGAGGCATATGGTGCAGAGCTTAAGAGCATGTTTGATGTGCCGGGGGTCCCTGAGGCATTCGCAAATGGAACCTTCTCAACAGGCTTTTATCAGGAAGCAATCCAAAGATACTGCGATGCACAGCCTACACCACATTATTTCATAAACCAGCTTGCAAATGAAGCCAACCCGGGAGTTCATTACACAACCACAGGCCCTGAGATCTGGGAAGATACTGACGGCAAGGTTGACATCCTTGTGGCAACCAGTGGTACTGCCGGAACCATAACAGGTTTATCAAAATATTTCAGAGAAAAAAATCCTGATGTGAAGATTGTTGCCGTTCAGGCAGATGTCACATCAAGACCGGGAGGATCTGAGGATCCACAGACTATAGATGGTATTGCACCATTTGGCGATCCGGGATTTCCTGACAGCGCAAAGGCTCCGTTCATCGTTGGATTTGACTATGATGAGTGTGTAGATGTTAAGGGTGAGGACGCCTACGCTGTAGGACGTGAGATTGCCCGGACAGATGGTGTGTTCTTAGGTCAGTCGGCAGCCGCAGCCATATATGCAGCGACAGTGGTAGCTAAGAGACCTGAAAATAAGGGCAAGAATATAATCATTGCCCTTGCAGACAACGGAATGAAATATTTAAGCACAAACATGTATCCACTAAGCCATAAGGTCCAGTAGTAATCCTAAGGTTATCATGTGGGTATGCCCCAGGCAGTGTGGCAGAGTATAGAACATAAGGCGAGCAAAGTAATTGTGATCCGTTCATAGCTTCATAATTGTAATCCATTCATCACTTCACAATTGTGGTCCACTCATAGCTTCTTAAATTGACCATGATACATAATGGTGGTACAATTCATAATAAAAGCAGGTTGTGCCAATAAATAATTTAGGTGATGGGGTATGAAGAGACAGAAAAAAATCAAAAACAAAATATCCTGGAAGCTGATCGTAACGTCAGTGCTTGTGGTGATATTTGCCATGTTGATGGAGTTTGGAATACTGGTTTATATTAATAATAAGAGTTCTGAGAAAACATCCAAGGTACTCCTTGGTCAGGTAATAAGTATTATAGACGAGAACCGGAGAAATGAAGAGGAGATGCTGGCTTCGCTTAAGAACGACTATATGATCCGCGCAAGGGCAGTTTCTTATATGATAGATTCAAGACCGGAGTCGGAGCATGATGTAGGTGAGCTTAATAAGATGGCAACCCTTATGTCAGTTGACGAGATACATCTCTTTGATGCAACAGGAACCATATACAGCGGAACTATACCTAAGTACTATGGTTATAATTTTGATTCGGGAGACCAGATGAGTTTTTTCAAGCCTATGCTTAAGGACAAGAAACTGACCATGTGCCAGGATGTTACCCCGAATACCTCAGAAGGTAAGGAAATGATGTATGCCATTACCTGGAATGAGGAAGGAACACATATGGTGCAGGTTGGCATTAAGCCTGTGAGGCTTCTGGAAGAGGTTAAGCAGAATGAGATTTCTGCAGTTGTAGGAAATATGCCAACCTATGAGGGTATGCATATATACGTGGCAGATGCAGATACAGGTATTATACGTGGCGCCACGGAAAGTAGTAAGATAGATCGTACAATAAGCAAGGCTGATTATATAAATGATGTAATAACAGATGGGAAAACTATCAGTTTCAGCTACTGGTATGAGGGTGAGAGGTATAACAGTGTAGTTAAAAAGAGTGGGGATTATCTTATAGGTATCCTGTATGAAACGGCTATAAATGACAAGAGTAATCTGGCAGTTATGGCAGTGATGGCTGCGTACCTGATAATAACAGTGGTAGTCCTGTATCTGGTTGTCAGGAGACTGCTTATGGCGAGGGATGAGCGTGATGAGCAGATCAGGCTGTCCAACACCGATGAGCTTACAGGCTGCCTAAACAGACGTGCTTACGAGGACTACATAAATAATAAGTTAAGCTGGACAGATAAGTTCGTATATGTATCAATGGACGTTGACGGACTTAAGATGGTAAATGA
>Ga0129313_1000769_pt1 | contig 23816 bp, 25 predicted proteins | sample O1105metagenome_FD_94436 | JGI IMG/M metagenome (GOLD analysis project Ga0129313, IMG submission 94436) | Orangutan group fecal microbial communities from fecal samples from Wisconsin, USA - O1105 metagenome | ecosystem: Host-associated > Mammals > Digestive system > Large intestine > Fecal...
TAGTATTTCAGCTTTTAAAAACGCATTCCATACAAGTATTCCATACGAAAAATATAAAAGGCTATATATAGGCAGAAACGAGGCTTTATAAACATTCGAATCCCTCTCTGTCCGCTCTTTTAAGAAGCCTGTATTTAGCAGAAAACGCTAAATACAGGCTTTTCTGCTGCCTATGCAAATGCAGTCAAAAATGCGCGTGTGATAATGAAACTGCATAAAATCACACGAAAATGCAGGGGCAGTCACACGATAAATCACACGAATAAACCTGAAAGGCTATTCTAATTCTATGCAAAGCTCGTCTGTCAAAGACGAGCTTTTGATTTTAAACAAGACGAAAGGCAGCATAACGATACAAAAAAGACCAGCTCCATACGGAGCTGGTCTTTTTATAATTTCATATTTGTTGTTGCTAATGATAGGTATATTTTACCAGTTTTCATATCGTTTTCCTGTATGCAACGCTGTCATTCTCTGCATCTCCTCATCTGTCAGTTCAAAGTCGAATACGCTGATGTTTTCAAGGATATGATCAGGATTCTGCGAACCAGGTATCGTAATATATCCTGCCTGCAAATGCCAGCGAAGGATTATGTGAGCTGAAGTCTTTCCGTGAGCTTCGGCGATCTCCATGATTGTTTCATTTTCAAACAAATCCTGCGTATGACCTCTTCCGCCGAATGGATACCATGATTCGACTACTGTCCCATACTTTGATACATATTCTTTGAATTCCGTATTCTGATAGAAAGGGTGGTTCTCATTCTGTACCACCGCAGGTTTGATATTCTCACCTGCAGTAACACGCTCGTATTCTTCCGTAGTATAATAATTGGAAATACCGATACTGCGGAGCTTTCCGTCTCTTACGCCTTGACACAGAGCCTTATAGACCTCCATATCATTGCTGCCGGACTGATGTATCAGCATAAGATCAATGTAATCAACGTTTAGTCTTTTAAGCGAATCGTCTATAGACTGATATGCCCTCTCATAATTGGAGGGCATTACTTTTGTTGTGATGAAAACATCTTCACGTTTGACTATACCTTCGGATACAGCTCTTTTCAGACCGTTGCCTACGCCTGTTTCGTTTCCGTAATACTGAGCCGTGTCGATAAGACGATAACCGTCTTTCAATGCTGTATAGACTGATTCTTCAACTGTTTCATCGTCCTGCGTCCAGGTACCGAGCCCGAGTATTGGCATTTCATAGCCACTGTTCAGCAATACGGTCTTGCTGTCAAAATCAAATTCTGTTTTCATATTTTTCTGTTCAAGTATCTTTTTTCTCATCAGAACTATATCAAAGGTACTCCATATACCATCATTATCAAGATCATAATGTTTATCTGTCAGGTCATTTTCTATTGGTTTCCCAAGGATAAAATCGCTGAGATTGCGTATATCATGCACTGTATATATGACCTTTGTGGGGGCGAGCTGAAAAGAAACAGTTACTCCGCCGCTTCCAAGTGCATCTGTCAATCCGGTTGTATCCTTGATATGACCAATCTTAGTGTAGGTGTATGATGTGTCAAAGCTCTTGTAGAAAACAACAAGGCAGTTATCACCATACAGCATAATATCACCTGCAGTTATCCTACCGACTTTTTCTGGAGCTGACGGTAATTTCGAATCAAGATAATAATACTTCTCATTGCTGTTAAGTTCTGACATATCAAGTGTCATGGGCAGAAACTCCTTCAATGCTGTAACGGTATCATTATTTTCAAGCGTGATCTGAAACTCTTTATCTCCGACAGAAATGTTCATGATAGGCTCGGATTCTTTCACTGTCTGTTCTTTAAATTCCGTAGCAGTGGCTGTTATGGAACTTCCTTTGTTTGTTGGTAAGGCGTCTTCATATGCTCCGCAGCCGCTGAACATAAGCATGACAACAGAAAAAAGAAATGATGTAAACAATCTATTTTTCATCATATATACTCCTTATCACTTTCGCTGGACTTCCGACTGCTATCATATTTTCGGGAATATCTTTTGTCACCACCGAACCTGCACCGATGACAGCATTATCTCCGATCGTAACTCCCGGAAGAACTGTTGAGTTAGATCCTATCCAGACATTTTTGCCGATATGTATAGGCTTGGGTATCAGGTCATGGCGTTCTTCGGGAAGCAGTCCGTGATTAAGCGTTGCAAGCACCGTGTTATGACCAATCAGCGCACCGTCACCGATGTAAATGCCGCCTTGATCCTGAAACTTACAACCCGAATTGATGAACACGCCCTTGCCAAGATGAATATTCTTTCCGCAATCGGTGAAGAACGGCGGGAAAAGTCCGACCTCGACGGGCTCGCCGATAAGTTCCGACATAAGCTCGTTTATCTCATCGGGCGTATGATAACGGCTGTTGATCTCCATAGTAATGCGGATAGCCTCCTGACTCAGCTCATGCATGATCTGATGCACATTGCTCTCCGCCGTGACCTGTCTGCCACTGTTTATGTATTCGAGAAATTCCGATGTTGTCATTTATATTCCTCCCACCAATGCTCGGTAAATGAAGCTATATCATCATAGTTCACGGTCTGACCTATCCTCGGCGTTGCAAGGCTCATGCCCTGCTCGTCTGCCGCTTTTACAGCTCTCTGCGGTGGTTCGTCCCATGCATGATTTGAGAGCGAATATGCGCCCCAGTGAACGGGTATCAGCCAATTTGCGTGAACGTCCTTTGCAGCCTGCACGGTCTCCTCGGGGAACATATGGGTAGTCGCCCAGCCCTTGTCATACTGTCCCGAATCCGCAAGCATAAGGTCGGGTTCGCCAAGTTTTTCATACACCTGTTCAAACAGATCGTAATAGCCCGTATCGCCCGTGTAATAGAAATTGTGAGAGCTGTCCTTGATATAAAGTCCGCCCCATAACGTGGCATTGTTTTTCAGCGGATTTCTACCGGTATAGTGTTCCGCAGGGGTTACAGTGTATGAAATGCCTTCAAGCTCGATACTCTCCCACCAGTACAGAGGGTGCAGCTTGCTTTCGTCAATGCCCCAACCTTTCAGTATCACATCAATACCGAGTGGAACGATATAATTGCTTACCTTACTGTCTATTGCCTTGATCGTGTTGTAGTCAAGGTGATCGTAATGGTCGTGGGATATGAAAAGCACATCTATTTCTGGAACGCTGTCTGTATCGAGGGCATACTCTGCAAATCTTGCCGGACCTGCAAAGCCTACGGGCGAAGTCCTGTCGCTCATTACAGGGTCGATAAGTATGTTCTTATCACCCATTTGCAGCAGAGAAGAAGAATGTCCGAGCCATGTGATCTTCATTTCTCCCGGGGTTGCACGCTCAGAGGAGTCGGGCTTTTTGGCAGGCAGCTTGTTTTCGGGAACGTTCCTATCACTCTTTGGCGAGGCTTCACCTGTCATGACTTCAAAGTCAAGTTCGTTATGGAACTGCTTGTCATAGTACAGGTCGGTTTTTGCTCCATATTCTTTTTGCTTTTCCTTATCGGGTGTATCTCCTACGGAAGGATAAAATTCAAGGAACAGCAGACCGATAACAAGTATCACAGCAATGATGATGACGATTATCAGGAGTACCTTTCCGCAAATTTTCAGAATCTTCATAAGATCACACCCTTCATGGAATTTATACGTTTCTGCCTAACTCATAGGCTGCCTTTAAGTATTCTTCACTCTGCTCCGCTTCTGCAGGGACGTTGAGACCGCCGCCCGAAAGCACTTTTACAAGTCTTGCTTTCTCAAAGCAGTCCACCCAGCCCTGCAAGCCGCCCTTAGCTGTCTGACAGACCTCATCGCCGTCCTCAGCAGAGTCAGTGATAAGATACACATCTCTGAACTTGTAGTCGGACGGATAAAGCGGATTACAGCGGTCAAGCAAGGTCTTGAGCTGACCGCAAAGCTCATAGTAGTAGATCGGATTTGCAAAGATAAGCACCTCGGCATTGCCGACTTTCTCGCATATTTCCGAGGCATCGTCCCTGATAACACACCGCATTGTTTTCTGACAGGCAAGACAGCCCTTGCAGAAATTCAGTGTTTTGTCTTTCAGCGTGATGAATTTTACATCGTGACCTGCGTCCTCTGCGCCCTTTGCCGCCTGTCGGGCAAGTATTTCGGAATTGCTTTTGTTACGCAGGCTCGATGATATGACAAGTACCTTTTTAGACATGTTTTTCTCCTTTATTTAAGATATTCACGGTAGAACTCTTCAATCTTATCAAACGGGATTGCGTCTTTTCCACCGCCGTCATAGAGGTCGGTATGAACCGCATCAGGAATGATCATGAGTTCCTTATTGTCAGCATATTTGCTGTCCTTAGTCATAGCTTCATAAGCGTCTCTGCTGAAATAGCATGAATGGGCTTTTTCACCGTGAATAAGGAGAACAGCGCTTCTGATCTCGTTGGAATAAGTATTGATAGGTTGATTCATGAACGACATACAGCCGATCACATTCCAGCCACCGTTGGAATTGAGCGAACGGGGATGATAGCCACGCTCTGTCTTGTAGTAGCTGTGGTAGTCTTTCACAAAGAAAGGTGCATCGTCCGGCAGAGGATCAATTACGCCGCCACCGAGGACATATTCACCCGACATATAATCGGCAGTACGCTGTGCGTTAAGAGCTTCTTTCGTCGCAAAACGTGATTCTTCGTTATCGCCTTCATCAAAATAACCATTTGCATTGACTCTGGACATATCATACATTGTAGCTGTAACAGTTGCCTTGATACGTGTGTCAAGTGCTGCAGTATTTATCGCCATGCCGCCCCAGCCACAGATTCCGCAGATTCCTATCTTATCAGGATCAACATTATCCTGTACTGAAAGGAAATCAACTGCTGCCTGAAAGTCCTCTGTATTTATATCAGGAGAAGCCATGTATCTTGGCTGACCTCCGCTTTCTCCCGTAAAGGAAGGATCAAAAGCGATAGTCAGGAAACCACGCTCCGCAAGTGTCTGTGCATAAAGACCGCTGCATTGTTCCTTGACTGCGCCAAAAGGTCCGCATACTGCGATAGCAGCTAATTTCCCGTCGGAGTTCTTCGGAGTATACATATCAGCCGCAAGTGTAATTCCATATCTATTGTGGAAAGTAACCTTCTGATGTTCAACCTTGTCAGACTTCGGGAAAGTCTTGTCCCATTCCTGCGTAAGTGTAAGATTCTCCATGAAATTCATTTTATTTCCTCCTTTTTCTGTCATATCAGTGCTGAGCTGCTCGGTTGGATCAGCTTCTGTCTGTGAGCTTTTAGGTGTATCAACGTTATTCTGTGTAGAATTGTTCTGAGAATTGCCGCATCCAGTAAGTAATGCAGTACATAGGCAGATCATTATAGCCGCCAATCTGATCTTTTTTTGTTTCATAATAATACTCCTTTTAAGTGATGTGATACGTAAAGCTTTACTGATATGATCATGATCGTTTTATCGTGTGGGTGAAGTAGTCAAGGCAGTCTATACAATAATTATACTTATGGACTCTGTCGAGCAGTGAAAGTCTGTGCTTTGTAAGCAGCTTATCAAGTGCTGTGTACTGCTTCTGTTCGATCAGCTTTATACACTCAGATATCTCGGCTTCTGACATACCTGCATCGGTCAGGTTGCGCCTTATTCTGAACAGGTCCATTTTGTCTGCCATGATGTTCACCTCCCTGTGTTTTAATTCTAACACAGTTAAAGCAAAATAGCAAATACTTTATAAGTAAATCAAGATATGCTTGACAGGCATATCACAAGATGATATAATATAGCCATACCCGAAAGGAGGTACGGCTATGGAAATTCGTGTATTACGCTATTTTCTTACTATCGCAAGAGAAGGAAGCATCACATCGGCTGCTGAACAACTGCATATCACACAGCCTACGCTGTCAAGACAGATCAAAGACTTGGAGGACGAGCTTGGACAGAAGTTGTTTCACCGAAGCAGCCACAGCATGAAACTGACACAGGAAGGGTTCATATTCCGAAAAAGAGCCGAAGAAATAGTTGCAATGGTGGATAAGACATCCGCTGAATTTCTTTCTATGGATAAACCGATTGCAGGTGATATCTATATCGGTGGCGGTGAAACTCTTGCAGTAAGTCTTATTGCTGACCTCATTTCAAAGCTAAGGACGGAATATCCAGATATACGATATCATCTTTACAGTGGCAATGAAGCTGATGTAACTGAACGGCTTGACCGTGGTTTGCTTGATTTCGGTATTCTTGTTCAGCCTGCAAATGTTACGAAATATGACTATATACACCTGCCTGCTGAAGATATATGGGGAGTTGTTATGCGTAAGGATTCTCCGCTTGCAAAAAAGAAAGCTATCGCGAAAGCAGACATTATAGATTTACCGTTGATTTTTTCTCGTCAGGTATTGAACACCAAAAGTGAAAACAACGCTTTCATTCAATGGTTCGGTGATGATTTTGATAAACTGAATATAGTCACTACCTTCAATCTGATGTATAATGCTGCACTTATGGTAAAATCCGGGGTTGGCTACGCTGTAGGTATAGACGGTATAACCAACACAAGTGACGAGAGTGAACTATGCTTCACCCCTCTCGTTCCGAAAATGATCTCGGGACTTGATCTTATATGGAAAAAGTATCAGGCTTTTTCACCTGCAGCAGAATTGTTCCTTGAAAAATTACAGGATGCTTTCGGATGAAAGAGATTTGGAGCTGACAAAAATGCCGACTCATTCTTAATTCACATATACTTCTCTTCATATCCCATAATGTGGCGATATATCACATTACCCTAAAAATGAAAGTATTCGCATTGCAGTTTCGTGTACAGCAAAAACAGGTGTTATGCACACGAAATGCACACGACTGAAAGGCAGTATAACGATAATAAAAGAAGCCAGCTCCATAAGGATAAGAATTTATGAATTGTTATTATTGGGCAGCCTTGCGGCTGTCTTTTTTTGTTTGAACTATTGACCAAATTATGAGCGTATGTTATAATGGGATCAGCAAAATAGTAATTATTAATATCACAGTTTTTTTATGTGTGAGAACTGGTAAAGGAGCTTTTAAATGAATATTGATAACACACTATATACAGGAAGAACGACTGAGCAGAGTACTGACGTTGAAATGGCAATATACGATAAACTTGATGATCTTGGCATTGAGTACAAGAGAGCAGACCATGACCACGCTGATACTATGGAGGACTGCCTGCTGATAGAATCTGTTCTTGGAGCTAAGATTTGCAAGAATTTGTTTCTCTGCAACCGTCAGAAAACGAGCTTCTATATGCTTCTTATGCCGGGAGATAAGCCTTTCAAGACTAAGTTTCTTACATCGCAGCTGAACTGCGCTCGACTATCTTTTGCTGAATCTGACAAAATGCAGGAGTATCTGCATACTATCCCTGGCTCAGTATCAGCACTGGAGCTTATATTTGATACCGATAACAACATACAGCTCGTCATAGATAACGACCTTATGAGCGATGAATACATTTGCGGACATCCCGGTATCAATACATCAACAGTCCGCCTGCTCCGTGACGATATGCTCAAATATGTTCGTGAAACCAAGCATGAGCCTACATTTATAGATCTGCCGGTTGAATGATAGTTAAAGCCTCCCGAGGGAGGCTTTTTTGATATAAAGTATGCTTGTGTAATTTGCTATAAAAACAAAATCCGATATAGTAAGTAATGACGAAAATTCAAAAATGTTCAGATTTTATATTGACACCGTGTCAGAATAGTGCTATACTAACTATAGTGACACGATGTCAGAATAGATTGTCCAACGTATAATGGACAATATCCATGCGAAAAAACACTGATCGTGACGAGGAAGAAGGAGAATGTACTATGCCAAAAGGTTCACCGGAGCTGACAGCTTCACGTAAGGAAGAGATCGTGAACGCCTGCGAAAAGCTCTATCAGACAATGAGCTTCAAGGAGATCACAATAAAGGATATAGGTGCTGTGACATCATTCACAAGGACTTCTATCTACAACTATTTTCAGACGAAAGAGGAAATTTTCCTTGCCCTGATGCAGCGTGAGTACGAGCTGTGGGCTGAGGAAATGAACGAGCTTGCAAAGGAAAATGAAACTATGACCACTGAGAAGTTTTCATCAGCACTTGCACACTCTCTTGAAAAACACGAGCAGCTTCTGAAGCTCCTTGCCATGAATCACTACGATATGGAGGAAAACTCTCGCCCCGAACGGCTGACGGAGTTCAAGGTCGCTTACGGTGCTTCTCTTGATGCAGTGAGAATATGTGTCAGAAAATTCTTCCCCGAAACGGACTGCGAAAGCTTTATCTTCGTATTCTTTCCGTTTCTGTTTGGTGTATATCCGTATTCGGTGGCGACACAAAAACAGCTTGACGCCATGCGTGATGCAAAAATGAAATTCAGGATGCACAGCATATATGAGATAATTTATTCCTGCGTGATGCAGCTATTAGGAGGTACAAAATGAAATACACAAAACTTTGTAACTCAGATTTGAACGTTTCGAGGATATGTATGGGCTGTATGGGCTTCGGAGATGCGTCAAACGGTCAGCACTCATGGACGATAGACGAGGAGCACAGCCGTGAGATCATCAAGCGCGGGCTTGATCTCGGCGTAAACTTCTATGATACCGCGATTGGTTATCAGTCCGGAACCAGCGAGCAGTATGTCGGCAGAGCACTGCGTGACTTTGCAAAGCGTGATGAAGTTGTGGTTGCAACAAAGTTCCTGCCGAGAACTCCTGCGGATATTGAAGCAGGTATCAGCGGACAGAAGCATATAGAGCGTATGATAAACAAGAGCCTTGAAAATCTCGGAATGGACTATGTTGACCTGTACATTTATCATATGTGGGACTGGAATACGCCTATCTACGATATACTCGATGGTCTGGACCGTATCGTCAAGGCAGGAAAGGCAAGGTACATCGGAATTTCAAACTGTTATGCATGGCAGCTTGCAAAGGCAAATGCTCTCGCTGAGAAAGAAGGCTTTGCAAAGTTCGTCAGTGTACAGGGACATTACAATCTTATCTTCCGTGAGGAGGAGAGAGAAATGGCTATGCTCTGCGCTGAGGACAATATCGCTATGACACCATACAGTGCCCTTGCAAGCGGCAGACTCGCAAGGCTTCCCGGTGAGACCTCAAAACGTGCCGAGGAGGATAGCTACGCTAAATTCAAGTATGATGCCACGAAAGAACAGGATGAAGTTATCATCCGCCGAGTTGCAGAGCTTGCTGAAAAGCACGGCGTTTCAATGACAGAGGTATCCCTTGCGTGGCTGCTGACAAAGGTAACATCCCCCGTTGTCGGTGCGACGAAACAGCATCACATTGAGGGTGCTGCAAAGGCAGTCGATTTAAATTTGACTGCTGAGGAAATCGCTTATCTCGAAGAACCCTATGTCCCTCATGCGCTGGCAGGCGTTATGGCGCAGAACAAGCCTGCAAACAAGAATGACAAACACGTCTGGGGTACGGGCAATCAGAAAATCTAAGGAGGAAATCAATATGAACAATTTACCAAAGATCGCTCTCGGTGCGTGGGCATGGGGAAATGACGGAACATTCGGCGGCAGCCTGACAGCGGATACTCTCCGCCCCATATTTGACAAGGCGATGGAAAACGGCCTGAACCTTTGGGATACCGCATATGCTTACGGTATGGGCACTTCAGAAAAAGTGCTTGCAGGCTTTATAAAGGACTTGCCGAGAGACAGCTATCTTATATCGGATAAGTTCACACCTCAGTGTGCTGACGGTTCATCTCCAACGGCTATGAAGGATATGATCGAGATGCAGCTGAAACTCATGGGACTTGACCGCTTCGATATTTACTGGATACACAACGTCTGGGACGCTCCGAAATGGACGGAGGAGCTTGCAAAATACTTTGAGGGTAAAGACAACGTGCCGATAATCGGTGTTTCTAATCATAACCTTGCGGAGATCAAACAGGCAGCGGAGATACTTGCGGCGCGCGGTCTGAAACTCTCGGCTGTACAAAACCATTACAGCCTTATCAATCGTTCTTCAGAGGATTCGGGAATACTTGACTACTGTAAGCAAAATGATATTACATTCTTTTCATATATGGTGCTTGAACAGGGCTCACTTTCGGGCAAGTATGATACTGCTCACCCAATGCCCGCAGGCTCCGCAAGAGCTGACAGCTATAACCCCATTCTCGACAAGCTGGAGATCATGAACAAGGCTCTCGGCAAGATCGCTGAAAAATACGGCGTAGGAATCGCACAGGTTCCTGTTGCGTGGGCGATCGCAAAGGGTACTCTGCCGATCATCGGTGTAACAAAGGTCAGTCATGTTGAGGACGCAGTGAAGGCAGCCAATATCACGCTGACTGCCGACGAGGTAAAGGAGCTTGAAAGCGTTGCCGACAGTCTTAGTCTGAATGTTATCCGTTTCTGGGAAAAGGAAATGAAATAAACAGGTGAAATGTATGAAAAAGATTATTCTTTCAATGTTAGCTGCAATGTGTATGCTGTGCATCACGGGTTGCGGAAATACAGACCTCAGCTCCGCTCCGGCAGAAACTGCCGTACAGCAGGAAGTGCAGACGGATCAGTCCGCCGAAGATACTGAAGCAGGAAAGCCAGATGAAGAAAAGGCTGTTACCGAACAGACTGAGAATCAGCCGGAAAAACCGGATACTACTGAGAGCAGCGGAAAGGACACGATAGTTGTGTATTTCTCTGCAACAGGCACCACAAAGGGAGTAGCAGAGCGTATCGCAAGTGTCACAAATGCCGATATTTTTGAGCTTATTCCTGCTGAGCCATACTCTGACGCAGACCTTGACTGGAACGACAAGAACAGCCGCACGACAATCGAGATGAACGATCAGAAGGCACGTCCTGCTATCGCAAATGATACAGTTAATCTGGACAGCTATACCACTGTTTACATCGGCTACCCGATCTGGTGGGGTGATGCGCCCAGAATAATGAGTACATTCGTTGAGGCACACGATTTTGACAGCAAGACTGTAATTCCCTTTTGCACCTCTGGCGGCAGCGGCATCGGCAGGAGTGGAAGTAACCTTGCATCGCAGGCCGGCAGCGGAAAATGGCTTGATGGAGACAGGCTTGATGCAGGCATATCCGAGAGCAAGATACAGGACTGGATAAACAGTATGAATTAAACAGGGAGGGCTGTTATGCAGACAAAGACAGGTATCATCAAAAGAATAGTCGATGCGGTGCTGACAGTCCTTTTGCTGTTTCTTATGGCATATCAGGTGACAAGCGATGTGCTGCATGAGTGGCTGGGTATCGGTATGACCGTAACGCTGATACTTCATCATATCCTCAACCGCAAATGGTATCAGTCTGTTTTCAAGGGAAAATATACGCCCTACCGTATCACTATGACGGTAGTGAACACTTTTATGCTTGCAGCTATTGCACTGACGGCTCTCAGCGGAATGGCTATGAGCGGACACGCAGTTCCGTTTATGTATGGGCTTATCAATGTTATGACAGCAAGAAAACTTCACCTTGCAATGTCCTATTGGTCATTTATCCTTATGGGTATCCATATAGGTCTGCACATGAAAGCAATGACAGCAAAGCTGCCAGACAATGGCAAAATTGTTTTCAATGCTATCCTCACAGGCTTATCAGGTGTGGGACTATGGCTGTTTCTGAAAAGCGGTATCATAAACTATATCACGTTCCAAACGCACTTTGCTTTTCTTGACTACACTACGGCAAAATGGCTGATCATTCTGCAAAACCTTGCAATGCTGCTGTTTTTTGTGCTTGTGGGGTATGTGTTGTCGGAGGTTACCACAAAGGGCAAGGATAAAAAGTATTCTCTGAAGCCGCTGATATGTTTTTTTATTGCTGTTATCATTGGTATTGTGCTGAATCTTGCAGTGAAAGAAAGCAGCACCGAAAACGGCTTGTGGAATTCAAGTTGGCAGACTTCACAGAGCACATCTGCTCAGACTACAGCGAAACAAAAGGAACCTGATACAACCGCTCAGGATCATACGACTGTTTCAACCGCCGTAAATGACAGTTTTATACTGATTGAGGGAGGCAGCTTCAATATGGGCAGTCCCGATTCGGAGAACTGGCGCATTGATGATGAAACGCTCCACGAAGTAACGGTTTCAGCGTTTTATATAGACCCTTATGAAGCCTTGCAGTCCGACTACGAAGCACTTATGAGCAGCGATCCAAGCACCTTTGACGGTGAAGGTCTGCCTGTTGACAATATCTCATGGCTTGAAGCGGTGAAGTATGCCAATGCAAGAAGCAAGGCGGCAGGACTGACACCTGCGTATACGATCGGTGACGGTGAGGTAGTGTGGGACAGGTCGGCTAACGGTTACCGTCTGCCCACAGAAGCGGAGTGGGAATACGCATGCCGTGCAGGAACGGAAACACCGTTCAATACAGAGCATTCGCTCAGTGCCGATGATGCAAATTTCTACGGGCATTATCCTTACGAGATAGAAGAAAACTATTTTGATGATGAGGTACTTGAAGCCCGTCCCGGAGAATATCGGCAGACTACTGTTGCAGTCGGCAGCTTTGAGCCGAATGCGTGGGGCTTGTATGACTGTCACGGAAACGTGAATGAATGGTGCTGGGACTATTACGGTGAATACGATACCTCACAGACTGTTGCCCCTACAGGTACTGAAAGCGGCACTCGCCATGTTTACAGGGGCGGCGGCTGGAATGATTTTGCAAAGAATATGCGAAGTGCCTACCGTGCCGCCGGTCAGGCTGATATGAAAAGCTATAATCTTGGCGTAAGGCTTGTCAGAAATGCTGATAATGCACCTGACAAAAAACTGACAGCGAAGGAAAATGTAAAGCCCGAAAAGGACGGAAAAGTCCTTATCGCCTACTTTTCATGGAGCGGAAATACCAGAGATATTGCTCACAGTATTGACAGCCGTATTGATGCCGATATTATTGAACTGACACCCGCGAAGCCTTATTCTACAGACTATATCACTGTCCTTATGGAAGCACAGGAGGATCAGCACAAAAATGCCCGTCCGGAGCTGAACGAGCATATCGACAATATGGAGCAGTATGACATTATCCTGCTGGGCTACCCCAATTGGTGGGCATCTATACCGATGCCGATAGCGACCTTCCTTGAAAGCTACGACTTTTCTGGAAAGACTATCATTCCGTTCTGCTCACACGGAGGCGGACGCTTCGGACAAAGCCTGACAGCGATAGCAAAGCTTGCACCAGATTCTGATATAGGTGAGGGCTTATCAGTGCATTATTCAGGCGGCAGTACACTGGACGATGACATATATGAATGGCTCAGAGAAAACGGCATTGAAGAAAAGTGAGGTGCAAAATGAAAATAGTAATACTTATGGGAAGTCCCAACAAAAAAGGCTCAACAAGTATACTTGTTGACAGCTTCAAAAAAGGTGCAGAGGAAAGCGGTCACAATGTCGAAGTGATAGATGTCTGTCATGCAGATATCCGTCCCTGCACGGGCTGTATTGCCTGCGATTACGAGGGCGACTGCGTTCAGCGTGATGAGAACGAGTATATCCGGAAAGCACTGCTTAGCTGCGATATGGTGGTGTTCGCTACTCCGCTTTATTACTACGGAATGAGCGCACAGCTGAAAACAGTGGTTGACCGTTTCTGTGCATACAACAGCAGTCTGAACCGCAGACATCTGAAATCTGCACTTCTGACAGTTGCGTGGAACGCCGATGACTGGACATTTGATGCACTGACAGCTCATTACCAAACGCTGGTGAGGTACATCAATTTTGAAGACAAAGGTATGGTACTTGGCTATGGCTGCGGAAGTCCGTCTATGACACGGTCGAGTAAATTCCCCGAACAAGCATACAAATTTGGAAAATCATTATAACGGAGGTAATCTTATGAACAAGCGATTAGTAGCATATTTTTCCGCAAGCGGCAACACTGCAAGGCTTGCAAAGAATCTGGCAGAAGCAGCAGGCGCAGATCTTTATGAAATACGCCCTGCTGTTCCCTACACAAGTGCAGATCTGAACTGGCAGAACAAGCAGTCACGCAGCAGCGTTGAGATGATCGACCACAGCTCACGTCCTGAGCTTGCTGATAAAAACGCTGATATTGCAGCATATGACACGATCTATGTGGGATTCCCTGTATGGTGGTACATTGCCCCGACCATCATCAATTCCTTCCTTGAAAGCTATGATTTTTCGGGCAAAAAGATCATTTTTTTGCCACATCAGGCGGCAGCGGATTTGGAAAAGCTGTTGAGAACCTGAAGCCCAGCGCTCCTGATGCTGAGATCATTGAAGGTAAGGTCAATCCTTCCGTTAAGGATATTGAAGCTCTTTCAACTACATGAGTAAGTATTCCTTCTCTGACTCCATTCGTGATCACGCAACACTACCTCTTAACTTTGAACCGGTGCCTGTGGATCTCCGTGTTGACAGAGATACAATGGATCGTGAGTTTGATATCTTGACACGTGACCTTCCGGATTCTGATATAGCTGAGCTTTCTAAGCGTGTTAACATGCAGGCTATCATGTACAATGAGAAACGTATTCATATTATAGTATTTAAGCAGTATATGTAGGAACTATCAAAAGTTCAATAATTAAAATATAACAGCTATAGCAGAAATGGTTTTCGTTCAGAATAATTCTATTCCACTCATTTATTCCACACGAAATTATAAAAGGCTATAAATTGACAAAAACAGTGCGTTACAAAAATTCGAATCCCTCTCTGTCCGCTCTTTTAAGAAACCTGTATTTAGCAGAAAACGCTAAATACAGGCTTTTCTCTTGCCTGTAGAAAACAGTTTTAAATGCATTTTTGCAGTCGCGTGTGCAGCAAAAACAGGCGTTATGCACACGAAATGCACATGAAATGCACACGACGAAAGGCAGTATAACGATACAAAATAAGCCAGCTCCATACGGAGCTGGTCTTTATATAATAAATCAAGTCCTCCTGCTGTCAGAGGATGAAGAAGCGGCAGTTTGAAGAGAGATTTCTTCCTACTGATTGACCTTTCTCCGGTGGTATGGTATAATGGTAAAAACAAATGACCGAGGTGTTACCATGAAACGCAAAACAGCCAAAGAAATACTCGCCGAATCATTCCGTGAGCTTGCCGAAACAGTGCCAATAGATAAGATCACCATTAAGGATATCGTGTATAACTGTGATTATTCTCCCGCTACATTCTATCGTCACTTCAATGACAAGTATGATCTGATCGCTTATGACTATGTTCAGCGCACCTCGGAGATCATAGTTAATTTCGGTACGGAAGGATATGAGTGGATATGTATCGTGACCGACTGTATGCGATTTTTTGATGAAAACAGAAAATACATGAAGAATCTCCTTCTGCATACAAGCGGTATGGATTCATTTGTTCGATACTTTGCAGATGCAAATATAGGGCATATCACTGATTGTATTTTGAAAAATTCATCAATGAAGGAACTTTCTCATGACCTTGAAGTATATGTAAGGGTGTATATTTTCGGTACAGCACAGCTCACCTGTCAATGGTTGCTTGAGGAATTTGACAGTACCGCAGATCATCTTGCGGAGCTGTTTGAAAAGGCTGTACCAGAGCCGTTGAAAGAGTATCTGAACATAAAATGAGAGATTTTCGCCAGAATGTCTCATAATGAGATATTCGGGCATTATTATAGCTTGCATCCGCTGTGTTTTCGGAATATAATAGAATCATAGATCGCATACAAAATGACAGTATGCGACAAATGAAACACAGGAGGTATATATTATGGACGAAAAGCAGCAGATACTCGAAGCAATGAAGAAGGCAGGCGAACCGCTGAACGCAGGAAAGATCGCAGAGTTAACAGGTCTTGACCGCAAGGTCGTTGATAAGACTATGACCGCAATGAAAAAGGACGGTTCTATCGTATCTCCAGTAAGATGCAAATGGGAGCCTGCTGAAAAGTAATCACAACAATATGGGGCTGTCGGTCGGTTGTCGGCAGCCCTTTGCGCAGAAATGATCCGAAAGGAGCTATATTATGGAAATCAAAGCAGTTAAATTCAGAAAAGACGGATTCTATTCTCAGCCATTCGTATTCGGCGGTGAGGACGGTGCAGATAAGTTTGACAAGAATATCCGCTATCGCGGCAGTTTGCAGAACTACCTGATTGACACGGGCAATGAAGTTATCCTTGTTGATACCGGACTGCCTGCTGGAACACCCGAAGAAGTCCCCGACGAGAACACTCCCCTCTATACGGGCAAGGATATTTGCAGCTATATGAATACTTTCAAAGCACTCGGCTACAAGCCTGAACAGGTCACGAAGATTCTGCTTACTCACAAGCACGCTGACCATTCAGGTGAGCTGAAGTCTTTTCCGAATGCGAAGATATATGTGAACGCAGATGAAGTCTCCGCTGCTGAATTGCAGGGGCTTGATAACATCGTGCCTGTTCATTTTACGGATGGAGCATATCACAACTTCCCGGAAAGTCAGAAGATCGCAGAGGGCATTTATCTCATCAAGGCAAAAGGACATACCAATGGCAACAGCATTATTATAGTCGAAAACGACGGACTGTTCTATATGCTCCACGGCGATATTACCTATGTGGACGAAGCACTTTATGAGAACAAGCCGTCAGTAGTATTTGATGATCTCTCAGCGGCAAGGGAAACACTTGACCGTGTGCGTGAATTCGTGAAGAATAATCCCACTGTATACTGTGGTACTCATACGCCGCAGGGTTATGAGAACCTTGAAGCAAAGCGTATCATGGATCTGAATAATCCCGTTCCAACTGTACTTGCAGAGGTAGATTTCTCTGCACAGCAGGCAAGCGGCAAGTATGTCTGTTCCATCTGCGGATATGTGTATGATCCTGCTGAACATGACGGTGTTGCATTCGAGGATTTGCCTGATGACTGGAAATGTCCGAGATGCAAGCAGGGCAAGGACAAGTTCAATAAGGCTTAACAGCCATCCACAAAAATCTTAGCAAAAGGTGGCTGAAAGCCTATGAGTAATGAATTATCAGAAGTATCAACTGTAAACGATACATCCAGAGAAAAGACCATTGTCAAAACAAGTATCATCGGAATCATCGCTAACGTATTCCTTGCGGCTTTCAAGGCTGTGATCGGTCTTATGACACACTCAATTGCCATAGTTCTTGATGCGGTCAACAACATTTCCGATGCCGGAAGTTCGTTCATCACGATCATCGGCACAAAGCTTGCAGGTCGTGAACCGGATAAAAAGCATCCGTTCGGCTATGGTCGTATTGAATACCTGAGTGCTATGATAATATCTGTCATCGTACTATATGCAGGTGTTACTTCATTTATTGAATCGGTCAAGAAGATCATTTCGCCGCAGACTCCCGAATATTCAATCGCATCGCTTGTGATTGTCGGCGTTACTGTTGTGGTAAAGATCGTGCTTGGCAGATATGTGAAAAGCGTAGGTACGAAGGTCAATTCCGATTCCCTCATAAATTCGGGTGAAGATGCTACGCTTGATTCAATCATCTCTGCTTCTACACTTGTAGCAGCCGTAATATTCATGATTTTCGGTCTGTCACTTGAAGCGTGGCTTGGTGCTATCATCTCGCTTGTTATCATCAAATCGGGCTTTGAGATGCTGAAAGATACGATCTCGCGGATACTCGGCGAACGCAGTGATTCTGACCTTTCAAAGAGCATCAAGCAGACAGTCACTGAGTTTGAGGGCGTTGAAGGTGCATATGACCTCGTGATGAACAACTACGGTCCGGATGCGTGGAACGGCTCTGTTCATATCGAGGTTCTCGATACCTATTCAGCAGATCAGTTAGACCGCCTGATCCGTGAAATTCAAATGAAAGTATACAGCCAGCATCAGGTCATTCTTACCGCAATCGGCGTGTATTCGATCAACACCAAAGACGATGAGTCAAAAGCCATTGAGCAGAAGGTTCGTGAGATCGTATTCGCGCATGAACATGTTTTGCAGATGCATGGTTTTTATCTGACAAGAGAGACTAAAAGCATCCGCTTCGATGTTGTAGTCAGCTTTGATGCACCAAATCGTCGTGATACATATAAGCAGATCATTGAAGATGTGCAGAAAGCATTTCCTGATTATCAGTTACAGATTACTCTGGATACTGATTTTTCTGAGGAATAATGCACACGACAAAATGCAGTATAACGATAATAAAAGAAGCCAGATCCCTTTACGGGAGCTGTTGTTTTTGTAAGTAATAAATTTATTGCTTACACTCCGACTATCTGGAGTTTCGGTTCAAGTCCGGTGTGACGGTCAGCGTGGAAAAGTGAATATAGTAATATGATCCCCCTCATCAGGCAGGAAGTTGATATGCTCCTTGCTTGGTGAGGGGGATTTTTTGTTTATGCATTCGTTTGGTGCTTCTGTCGGGAATAGCGAGTGATACTTGTTACGATCATAAGAATCAGATCAAGATCAATTATTGTGAGTGCAATTAATGCGGAATAGGAAAGCCACACTGCAACGAACAGATAATTGTATCCGATCATATACGGAGCGGCGAAACATAATACAAGTAATGCCGACAGAATGATCAGCCTGAGACACAGCCTGATTTTTTCTTTTTTCATATTCACGACCTTTTTCGCAAGCCGCTTTTTCTGTGTCAGCAGTAAGACTACGAGCAACACAAGCAACAGCAGGAACACAACGGCGATCGGGGCTGCGATTGAATCCAACGAAGGTGAGGCGCTCATATGTTCGAATTTTCCTTCCGTCATAAGCTTATATGCGCTTCGTGCAGCATTGACCGGGCTGTCTGATGAGATATTCGTTGCCGCAAATGTCCCGATGTTTCGTTCACGATCAATGTAAAGCATCGTAGAAAAGTTCGGGTTCCCGCCGGAATGCTCCATATAGCTGCCGTCTTTCTCCTGCATCCATCCGTTCAGATAATAACAGTCAGCACCTTCCACCGCATTGATGTAGTGTGATGCATCCTCTGCACGGTGAGATTTTTCAATTGCCTTTTCAAGCTTTTCGGGGAGTTCCAGTTGTCCAAGCTGCGCCTTGATCCACAAAGACATATCTGCTGTCGTCGTAATGACATAGCCATCACCCTGACATCCTTTAAAACGCGGTGCATCATACTCGATCGTCTGCCAGAAGCAGCGCTGATAGCCTTGTGCTGTCGGAATATCATATCCGGTTTCCGTCATTCCAATGGGAGCAAATATCTCCTCCGCTACATAATCCTCAAAACGCTCTCCGGAGGCAACTTCGACAAGGTATGCCAGAATATCATAATTCAGGTTACAGTATTCAAATTCCGTACCGGGTTCAAATCCCAGATCAATGCCCTCAGCTATACGTGCGGTGTCTTCTTTCAGCCTCTCGTCTGTTCCAATCTTGACCTGCTTATATGTTTGAGATTCAGGAATACCCGATGTATGATTGAGGAGCTGCCAGATTTTCAGATCATAGCTTTCTCCCTGCCATTTCACATCAAACCACGAAAGATAGTCCGATACGGAATCATTGATTGACAGTTTTCCTTCTTCCTGTAGTACTAATACGGAAAGAGCAGTAAATGCTTTTGATACAGACGCAAGTTCATAATGCGTGTGTTCCGTTGCAGGAATCTGCTGTGCAATATTGTCATAGCCCCAGTTTTTGTAGGAAGCATCCTCACCGTCAACAGCCACAAGCGACAAACCGGGCGTATGCGTTTCATCCACATACTCAGTGATGTAATTATTCAGTTCCGCGTCATCCAGAACAGAATCTGCCGCAGAGGCAGGCAGGGACGGTATGATTGTGAGCAGCGTCCCAATAGATAAAAATACTGTGGCGATCTTTTTGATGTTCATTATAATTTATGTCAGCTCCTTTTTCTTTTCTTTTCTTTCGGAAGATTTATTTTGCTTTATTCGTTTTGATTTGACAACCTTTCCCCACACTCAACGTTATTTTGCAATCACCCGAATCGCAATTTTGGATTAGTCCGTTTTGGGCGATTTTACGCTGTTTTTCACTATGACATTCAATCCACACACTGAAAAATCGGAAAAAGCAGTTTCACGCACCCTAAATCGAGTGCGTGATTTGGTTGTCAAAAATCAAAGTGTGCGGATTGGTTGTCAGATGTGCCGTGTATGCCATTTTGCCTTTTTACCTGTTTCCGCATACAGATTTTGAGTGGGTGAAACTGCGGTTTCCGTAAAAACGTGATGCCGATAAACCGCGTAAATACGCCGTTTCAGGATTTTTCTCGTGACAGCAGAACTACGCACTCAACGTGCAGAGTATTTGGAAACATGTCTATATTCTTATCATATCAGATGTCTAAACTCTTGTCAATAAAAATAGTGCCTCCGAGATTTGTGAGACTGTCACAATCACACGAAATTCACACGAAGAAAAGGTGATATAATGTTTTGAAAGAAGCCAGCTCCCATGAGGGAGCTGTTGTTCTTTTTGTGCTGTTAATTTAGAATTTGAAGAATACTTACAATGTCTATTCATTAATCATTTTCAAAATATTTTTTAAAAACCCTTGACAAAGTGTAACGCAGTTGATATAATTGTATAAAAGGTAGTTATACAATTTAGACTTTGCTGTCCGGAAAGCAGGTAAAGTTATATAACCACAAGGAGTGTACACTAAAATGAATATCAACATTAGCAACTCATCTGGCGAGCCTATCTATATACAGATAGCAAACCAGATAAAGACAATGATACTGGAGGGAAAACTCAAAGAGGGCGAAGCTTTGCCCTCTATGCGAATACTCGCAACTGAGCTTCGTATCAGTTTTATGACAACTAAACGCGCATATGAGGAGCTTGAACGTGACGGCTTTATCGAAAGCTATACGGGAAAGGGCTCTTTCGTAAAGGCGCAGAACCTGGAGCTTTATCGGGAAGAGCAGATCAAACGTATAGAATCTCTACTCATGGAAGCAGGCGATTCAGCACGAAAGATAGGCGTTACAATGGATGAGCTTCATGAATTGCTTGACCTTGTTAACGGAGGGGAATAATATGAATTACTATGATAACGCTGTTGAGATCAAGGGTGTTACTAAAAAATATGACGGCTTTACGCTGGATAATATAAGCTTTGATATACCTAAGGGGTGTATAATGGGCTTTATTGGGCAAAATGGTGCTGGCAAAACTACTACTATTCGCAGTTTGCTCCACATTACCGATATAAATGATGGCGAGATCAAACTGCTCGGTCTTGACCATATTAAGGACGAAAATGCAATAAAAAAGCGTATCGCCGTGGTGTTTGACGAGCTGCCGTTCCATGATGTGTTCAACGCAAAGGATATGGCACGAATCTTCGAGGGTATGTACCCTGAATGGGATAATGCTGCATATTTAAATTATATTGAGCGCTTTCAGCTTCCCCAGAAAAAGAGAATAGGCCAGTTCTCCAAGGGTATGAAAATGAAATTGCAGATAGCCTGCGCCTTATCTCATAATGCAGAGCTTCTTGTTATGGACGAAGCAACTACAGGACTTGACCCTGTTGTGCGTGACGAGATACTGCACATATTTATGGAGTATCTGCAAAACGGCGAGCGCTCTATCCTGATGTCCTCGCATATTACCTCTGACCTTGAAAAGATAGCCGATATGGTGACTTTCATTGACAAAGGCAGGATACTTCTCACAGGCTACAAGGATGAAATCGTCGAACGTCACGGCATCCTAAAATGCAGCAAGGATAAGCTTGCAGAGATAGACGCTGAGGATATCGTCAGCATACGCACAAACAATTTCGGTGCAGAGATCATGGTAAATGACCGTGAGAATGCAGGCTACAAGTATCGTGACTGCGTGATAGACCCGGCAAACCTTGACGATATCATGCTTTACTATGTTCACCGTGATGCAAAGGAGTGGTCGTGATGAAACTATACAGATCGCTGATATATCGTGAATTAATGCTGACACGCAAACGATTTATTCTTATGCTGATACTGTTTCTGCTGCTGGCGTTGCTGATGATGACTCCACTTATACTCGTCTTTGTCTTCAAACCTGTCGAAGGTGAGGAATCGCCTTTAGAAATGATACCTCTTTTTGTGGGAATAGTAGCACTGACAGGCGGATTTATGGCAGGCACGAATAACGGCTTACAGAAAGCGGACATCAGTTCGGGGTGGAAGCGATATTCCTTTGTTCTGCCGCCGACAGCAAAACAGCAGGCTCTGTCCGATCTACTGACGAAGCTATGCTATATTCTGTTCTTCGGACTGTTATCATTGGCTTTTGAATTTGTATACACTGCAGCAGCGGATTATTCCAATTTCGGTATCATGTTGTATATTTATATGCTGAATATTTATCTCGGCGCTGTCTGTGCCGTGATGCTGGTCGATATTGCTTACAGCTATATCATGATGTTCGCAAAGTATAAAACCAAATTGAAGCTGATAGGCACACTTGCCTTTGTCGGCGCAGGTGTTGTATTAAGAGTTTTTGACTTGTTTCCCGGGATGAATAATGATGATAAGTCTGCCAAGGACGGTGCTATGATCTCGCAAGAAATGGTCAACAAATTTGACACTATTTTGTGCTCAAAAAAAACATTGCTCTGCATATCAGCTGTTTTTGTAGTTTTATGTATATTATTCTTCCTTGCGATGTGGAGATCGCACGAAAGGAGAGAGCCGTAATGACAGGACTTGTCTATAAGGAATGGAAGCAAAATAGCTGGTTTATCATTTCTATGATACTCTGCGGTGCTATGCCTCTGGTATTCTTATTTGAAAAGGATATTATCGGTAACATCAATACAGTCCGCACATTCGGAACGATATGCTCTTTTCTGGTCGCAGGCGGTCTGCAAACGATGGTGCTGAGAGGCGATGACCGAAAGCTGTGGGGGTACTGGATCACTTCAACTTCTGACGGCTACAAGGGGTTTCTGCGAGTGAAATATGAAATGATTTTCGGTATGGTCGTGCTGTTTATGTTCAGCCTGCAGATGTTTGACGGATTGATCTGTGCCGCCGCTACCGATATAGGTATCACAGAAATCAGAGAACTCAGCAATATCAGTGTTCCGCTCATATTTGCGCAGCTGCTTCTGCGTGCGATAGATATCCCATTCACACTGCGTTACGGCAACAAAAAAGGCACCCTTATCAAGCTTATCTATTCTCTTGTATTTATTATCATCATATCCGCAATGATACTTACGAATTTTTGTAATTTCAGCGTAGTTCTGTTTGAAACAGGCGAAAAGCTATTCAGCGGTGATAATCTCTCTTTGGTGTTCGGAGTTTTTAACGTTTCGGTGCTTGTGATATATTATATGTCATATAGAATTTCATGTAGCATATATCTGAAAGGAGTGGAGCAGTATGACCACTAAAAAAGAGAATGCAAAGCGGCTCGGCATTTATCTGTTGATCGTTTCACTGTTCGTGTTGCTTTTCTTCGTTTTCAGAACAACGATGAACAAATCGAATACAGCATTTTTCATTATATATTATTGCCTGTTCTCATTCTCACCTGCGATTGCAAGCCTTATCACAAGAGCCGTTACAAAAGAGGGATTTCGTGATATGAAGTTGCATCTGAATCTCAGTGGGAATCTAAAATGGTATATGCTTGCTTTCGGGCTTCCGCTGATATTCTTTTCAGCAAGGATACTGCTCCCCATTATCGTAAGCGGACACAGCAATTGGCTAGGCGTATTCACAGTTCAGGATGCGGTGGCAAGTGTATTCATGCTTGCGGCATTATCGGTTGTTCAGTCAATCGGTCTGCTTGGTGAGGAGCTTGGCTGGCGTGGATATATGAATCAGAAAA
>Ga0129313_1000770_pt1 | contig 23807 bp, 17 predicted proteins | sample O1105metagenome_FD_94436 | JGI IMG/M metagenome (GOLD analysis project Ga0129313, IMG submission 94436) | Orangutan group fecal microbial communities from fecal samples from Wisconsin, USA - O1105 metagenome | ecosystem: Host-associated > Mammals > Digestive system > Large intestine > Fecal...
ATCAAAAGAATCCGACGCCTTCATCTCCACGCAATCCAACCCCGGATTTATTCCCGCAAGCCTCAGCTCGAAGCTATCTTCTATGGAAATAGCTCTCTCATTTTCCGGAATAAATTTTGTAAGATACTTCACAAGCTCAGTCTTACCACTGCCCACATCACCAGTCACTATCACCGAGCAATGCCCCCTTATCAAAACCTCCAGGAGTTCCAAAAGCATCTTATCTGCATATCCACTTTCCAGCATACCGTTCTCCGTAAGTCGTCTGACCGCAGGGGTCTTACGTATTGCAATGGAAGTTCCCGTACTAGTCACACTTTCATGAATAATAGAAATTCGAAGTTCCTCCGTCTCAGCCTCAAGTAAAGGCGCACTAGGATTAAAGTTTTTATTAACTAAATTACCAATCCTTGTGGCAAAGGTATTCACAAACTGACTGTCAAGTTTAGTCTTCACCATATACCTTCCCTTTTCCAAATGGTCCACCCACAAGCTTCTGCCATTCCACGTAATGTCAGTAATAAGACTGTCCTCAATAAATGGAATCAACTCCCCAAAATAACAATCGTCTATATGTAACTTCATTGGTCAATCACCTCAATAATCATAGTTTTTCTTTGTTTAACCTCCCTCCACTGCCCAATCATGTTCTTGTACTTCGCTCTTACCTGCAAATCAAGCAGTCCTTTTTCCCTGTCAATTCCGTACACATCTACTTGGTAAACAACATCATCTCGTTTCCCGTCTCCTATCAAAACTTTCAGATTTTTATTAAACTCCTCAAGGTATTCCTCATCACTTTTAGGTTTCAACCTGCCATCGTGAAAAACTCTCTGTGTCGAGTAAATGGCCGTATCTAGAGCTACATCAATCTGCTCCTTGATTCCTGCATTAGTTTGAATCGAGAAGATCGTTACCGTAGTTAGCAGTACGCAAATACTAACAAAGACACCTATAATTGCATTTTTCATTTGCCTCACCTCATTTTTGGGTATGAAAAAACACCCATGATTCCTCACAGGTGTTTTTGTTTTGTAATTAATTACACTTTTTTACAGTACTAATATTACTACATTATTTTCCCCATGTCAATACATTTTTGTAAATATATGACACAAGACAGAAATTTCAGCAATTATTCAATTATTCACTTAAAAGCACAACAGCTTCTGCTCCAGTCATACCTTCCTTAATACCTAATGCTGCAGCAGCTTCAGTAACAGCCTTAACAGGATTAGCTAGGATTTCTTCAAAAGTTGCTCCACCTACAATTGCAGCAGCATCGCCAAATTTACCAGCAGCCTCAGCATTAAGATAACCACACATTACATATCCCTTATCACATGTAAGCACGATCATATTAGGATGACCTTCGCCTCCTGGCGCAACAATTCTAATTCCCTGAGCAGTCTTACCATTTACTTTTAAAGCTTCAATCTGAGTCATTTTCATTCCCTCCCCATCAGTTCAATATATAAATTCAATATCTTAATAATACATCCTGAAAATAAATAATTCAAGAATCTTTTCATTCCTTCGGCCAACGATGAATTTTATCTTCCGTGAAGTGCATATAAACCGTATGTTGCTGCTCCATTTCACAGTCTGAACAAACAGTAAATCTACCCTCTTTGCACTGAACTTCACCAATCCACTGAACGCCGTTAAAATATCCGGTCAGCAGAATTGCTTTTTCCCAGCCATGCACAAAAGATTTTGAGAGGGAGATATCTTCGGGTCTGATTCCACAAATCAGATTATCCTTCTCCCATAGGTTCATCGGCAAACTGCCAAAGAATGCTGCCACAAAAGGATCAGCCGGGCTGCTATAAATTTCTCTCGGTGTTCCTACCTGCCGTATTCTCCCATGATCCATAACAATTACTCTGTCTGCCAATGCCATCGCCTCTCCCTGATCATGTGTAACATAAATAGTTGTAACACCAGTTCTTCTTTGTAACTGCTTGATTTCCTTCCTCAGTGCAAACCGCATCTTTGCATCCAGATTAGAAAGGGGCTCATCCATCAAAAAAAGCTTCGGCTCACGGACGATAGCACGTCCCATAGCCACTCTCTGCTTCTCTCCGCCAGAAAGCATACCCGGTTTTCGATTTAACAATTCTGATATTTTCAGCGTTTCCGCCACCGCGATAACTTTCGATGAGATTTCAGTTTTCTTCAGGCCTCTCACTTTTAAAGGAAATGCGATATTTTCAAAGGCCGTCATATTTTCATATAGAGCATAATTTTGAAAAATCATTGCAATATCTCTCTTCTGAGGTGGCAAATTATCAATTGTCATGCCGTCCAGTAAAATGTTTCCAGTCGACGTCTGTTCCAGCCCTGCAATCATTCGCAACGTTGTTGACTTTCCGCAGCCGGATGGGCCAACGATAACGATAAACTCGCCGCTTTTAACCTCAAGGTTAAAATTCACCACAGCCTCGAAAGTGTCCTCATAGGTTTTACATAAGTTTGATATTTTCAACTCTGCCACTTCATTTTCTCCTTACTCTGTCTCCATCAGAAAGCTCTTCTGAAACATCAGTAACAAATTCAAACGTTGAATATTTTGAAATATCTTTCAATTTTACCATACCATCACTTTTCTCTTCCATCACTACAGGAAGCTTGTTCACAGCAGCAGTTTTTCCCAAAATACTTTCCTTTTCTGTCAGTATGAAAACATAATATCTGCCTGTGTCGTCTTCCCTAACAGCACCCTCTGCAATCCAACCGTCTTCTTCCAGATTCATGGTCGTTACCTCTGGTAAAAGTGTAATAGCTGTATTTCGCGAAACAAAAGTGAAAACAATCATCAAAATAAAAAATGACAAAAGCATACTCGCTATAATCTTCTTTTCCATTTTACCCTCTATTTCTTAACTGTTGTAGCTGTGATGCCAGCTTCCAATGACTCCTGTCCCAATCGAAAGATCAAAACCGACGGAACCAATGACAGAAAGGCTGCCGCAAATGCGATACCTGCGTTCTCCAAACTGATATTCGGCAAATATAACGAGAGAGGCAACTTTTCTTCACTGTCAATGAATATCATCGGCTGTTCAACAATATTCCAATACTCAAGGAACTGCAAAATCATGGCTGCTGCAATTCCAGATCTTCCCGCAGGTATTCCTATGCTGAGAAAAATTCTGAACTCTCCTGCTCCATCCAGGCGAGCTGCCTCAATCTCTTGCTCTGGAATTCCTTTGAAAAAATTGTAAATAATAAACACTGGAAATGTTGAAAAAACTCCGGGTAGTATAACGGCCCAAAGAGTGTCGATTAGCCTAAGCCTGGAAAGCACAACATATTCCGGTAACATAAGTACCTGAAAAGGTAACATCATAAAAATAATGTACAGCATGAACAGAAACTTCTTCAAAGGAAAATCATACATGGCGAATCCCCATGCAGCGGAAACTGCAATCAGTAGTTGTCCTATAATAACTCCTGCGCATATTTTTACGGTATTCCAAAACAGTACAAAGAATCCTGGCTCAAACAGCAAGAGCTGTCTGTATGACTCTACGGAGCCTTCTTTGGGGAGCAATGACCAGGACACATAACTATCCACGCCGCTATCTAAAATTCCAGCTAAATTACCTGACAGTTCCTCCTCACCCATAAGAGAACCTATGAGAATAAATAGTGCCGGATAAAGCACTATGAATGTTAAAAAGGATACACAGATAACGCCTGCTTTGCTTTTCATAATTTTGTGCCTCCTTTTTTCCAACATTTCTGCAAAATCAAAATAAGTATAATCAAAACGGCAGAATCGATCACGGCACCAGCTGCCAGTTTATTCAGCTCGAGCTCTCTGAACCAGTTATTAAACAAATGCTGGATCATATAAATGCTTTCATGCGGGTAATCGCCTGCGACAAGATATACCTCTCTGAACACCTTGAAAGAGTTGAGTATCGCAAGAACAACAACTATAAAAGTTCCATTTTTGACAGATGGAAGCGTAATTCGAACCAAACGCTGAAACCCGCTTGCCCCATCTAACTTCGCTGCCGATTGCACCTGAGGGTCAATTGTAGCTAGGGCCGCCAGCCATAATATTATATTATATCCGAGATTTTTCCATATGTAACTGCCCACAAGAATCCAAAAAGCCGCACTTCCGTTCATCCAGCTTACTGTGTCGAGGCCAAGACTACATAAAATGCCGTTCAAAATGCCCTTATCATCGAACAGAAATCGCCACATCAAAACCACGGATGTAATCGGAATAGCCATGGGAATCAAAAAAGTCGTTTTCATCATATTGCCTAGCCGCGGGTTTTCATATATGTAGATAGAAATAGCCAATGATAATAAGAGCAGCAGAGGTATGCACACTATAATAAAACGCCCGGTATTTTTCATTGCAACTTGAAACGCCTCATTTTGAATTACCTGCTTAAAATTATCTAGACCTATAACTTCTCCACCACTTACAGAAGAAAACGATTTCATTAGTATATCCAGGTATGGTAACATCAAAAAAACACTTACGCCTGCCAAACTTAAAAATATAAACAGATAGCCTTTCTTATTATTCTGCAAAATAGATCCCCACCTTTTTCAGTGTCTGTCTCGTCGCGGCATCAAGAGAAAGATTACCGTTTAAATAATCCTGCGCTCCAAGCATAATGATTTCCATTAACATTCCATCTGTCGTCACACTGTAACTGTTTTCATTGAGCAGATCAAAGATTTGCTCTACATTTTTTTCTGTAAATGGTTTTGCTTTATACGAACCCGCTTCTCCGATAACATATTCTCTTTCTTCACTATTCTCCATTACAGACCGCAGCACCTTACTATTCACCGGAATACATCCCGTGCTTTTCGCAATCTGCTGTTGCCCTTCTTCAGAAAGAAGATATTCTATTAATGCAGCCGCTCCTTCAGAATTCTTGCTTTTCGAGCATATGGCGATTCTGTTCATAGGAATATACATATCCTTGTCCTGCCAACGGCAAAAGCTGAAATCAAGTCCCGATTCATTTCCCATGGAACACAACATTTGCAGATATGATAAGGTGTCAATGTACTCTTTGGAAGCCCCAATCTTTTTAAAAAATACATGGGGTGCAACCAGTCCGGAAACCGCCTGCAGGTTTATTTGCTGAAACGATGCAAATCGGCTTTCTTTGTCATTTCCATATATCATATCCATCTGTTCATAAAGATCTTGATAAAATGTCCTCAGCTTCTCGTCAGTAATCTCTCTCTCCTGTAAAAGTTCCGGCTCTATCTGAGTTCTATACCATAGCGCGGCCTGCCGATCAAAACTTCCAATAACAGCATGCTCCGTCTTTATGCTTTCATTGAACTTTCCCAAGGAAGAAAAATCAACGGAAGTGTCTGCCCTTTTGATGTTAGCCATAAGTGTTACGGAAAGAGGAATAGCATACACCTTGCCGTTGAATTTGGCATTTTCAACTACGCCGTGAGCCAGATTCTCTGCCTCTTCCACAATGCCCGTCAAATCCATGAGCTGTCCAGACTGAATATATGATTCCAATTGAATATCGTCCATCAAAATAATATCCGGTCCGTTTCCTGATAACAGTCTTGTATTAAGTTTCTTCAAAGCATCTGAAACCGTTGTATCATAATCAGGCACACCTACCTCAATATCCATTTCAACATATGGCGCTACTGCCATATAACAAGCTATGGCATCCCTAGCATACTGACTATCATTCAGCATATATATACTTAGCTTGCCTGTTTCGCCATTTGCCACAGATGAGTTGTCACTACAGCCTGAAGCAGATAGTGCAAGCACAAATATCAAAAGAATTGCAAATATTTTTTTCATATGCTCCTCACCTCGTTTCGACGCTTAATATTTGTCCGTTTTCTATGTATATGGTTTTATCGCAGAAGGTTGCAATATTTTCCTTATGTGTGGAGAAAAAAATTATTGTATCAGGAAATTCTTTTTCTATATAACTAAAAATTTTGTCTTCAGTTTCTGCATCAATATGACTTGTACTTTCATCCAATAGCAAAATCTGCGGTTTCCTCACCAATGCCCTTGCGATGGATATCCTTTGTCTTTGTCCACCAGAAAGGTTTTTGCCGCCTTCCTCAACGAGTGCTTTTAAGCCATTATCATGACTATAAATCAAGTCATTAAGTTCGCATCCGGCAATTACCTTACGAAGTTCTTGATCATCTATTTCCCTTCCCATCAATATATTTTCTCTATAACTTCCAGCAAAAAGAGTGCTGTCTTGTGGAATATAAATTATATTCTCTCGACAACTTGCCTTATCAAAATTCCTAATATCCTCGTCATCTATTGTTATTCGCCCTTGATATCTATCCTCCAAACGACTAAGAATGTGGAACAATGTTGTCTTTCCACATCCACTCTTCCCCATAACAGCTACCTTTTCAGACGATTTTGCACAGAGCGAAATGTTTTTTAGAACCGGTTCCCCATAACCGTAAGAAAAAGTTAGGTTTTCTATACAAAGCTTCCTATATCCTTCTGTGGCTGTTGTCATCTTTTTAGTTCCATTGAATAATGCATCTTCTGTTTTGTTTTCTAAAACGTCGTTCAGTCTATCAGCGGAGACAATGGCTTGTTGTAATGCCAGCTGCATTGAAAGCATATTATTTATTGGAGATATAAAGAAATACATCAGTGTTTGAAAGGATATAAAAGCACCTAATGTTAGTATTCCTCTTGTAATACAGTCACAACCAATCCATAATATAATAACACTTCCTATGCTTTCACTAAGTTGTAAAAATGTAGACTGTGTTACAGCTAATATACTACCTCTCTTTGATTTGTCAATATAAATATTAGCTTTCTTTTCCAAATCGTCTATCATTTTCATCTCAGCCGAAGAACTCTTTATTGATTCGATTCCTTCAATAGCTTCTTTCATTCTAGATATCAGACAAGAATTCGCTTCCATGATATCTCTGCTTACTTTTTTCATTGGTCTCATATAAAAAAGAGTAATTATTGCATATGATAATGTTAATGCTAAAACAACTATAAATAATTCACTACTAATTGAGCATAAAACAATCGCACCTGCCACTGCCATAATTAAATCCATAATTATGGAAAGACCAACACCAGAAATTATTTGCTGTATTTCTTCAATATCATTATATCTTGATAGGATTTCCCCGGTTTCTCGATCATGGAAAAAAGGTATAGGTAGTTTGATTAATGTACTGCAATACTGGGATATTAAAAACTTACTTGAATTCTTATAAATTTGCGTAATAATCACTCCGCGCAAGGAAAAGATAGTGCTTTGAAGCAAATAAATGATTAACACGGCTACAATTAACATTGGTAAAGTTGAGCCTACTTTTTCAAGATATAGATTTACAACGGATAATAACGGTACTCCATGTGCAACATTTACACCATTTAAGATGTACTTGTCTATAATAGTTTGAAATGAAAACGAGCATAATATTGAAAGACCGGCTAATACTATAGATAGCAACAATGCTCCACAAAATAGGGGCTTTTGCATCATGATAATAGCAAGGAACTTTTTGTATGCTTTCAATGATTTTTTTACAGTAGTAAAATTTGTTCCCGGAATCAGCGTAACAAAGTACCCTGTAAATACCTCTTTAAACTTTTCATGCTCGTACCTTTGTTCTCCTTGCGCTGGATCAAAAATAAAGACATACTTGCTACTTACTTTTTCTATTACAACATAGTGGTACATATCATTAAGTACTATGTGTGAGATTAACGGAAGGCAAATTTCTTTTTCTTTAATCATCTGCTTTATTTCCTCAAATGTACCTATATAGGCATCTGCTTCCAGCCCAAAATGCTGCGCTGCTTGGCATAGTGCATACATGTTAGCTCCGTTTTTATCCACATGCATGTATTCTCTAATTTGAATTATGGAAACAAATGATTTATAATGCCTTAATATTGTGGCTAGACATGCCGCACCACAATCTTTTATATCATGCTGTCTTACTTTCTTCATTTCACATTTCCTCACAGTATTAGTTCAAAGCAGACCCGATTTAATCTTAAATAGCTACTGGATCAAGCGAGTGAGTATGATGTATCATTGATCCCGAGTTTTTATGTTTTTCCAATTTCAAATTAAAATCTCGTTTTGCTTCAATCACAAGAGAAGCATGGGAACCTGTGATAGTAGTCTCGTGTCTTCTCTTATGTGCATCCCAAGTACCTATGCAAACATCACTATAGGATACAGATGCTCCACCTTTTACATTTTGCATTTCCTTTATCGTTAACTTTTTCATACTTTCCTCTTTTCTACGGGTCTACTTTGAATTATAAATATTTAATACTCTTCTTCTAAATCAATTTTATCTATTCTCATATAACTGTTATTTCCTTTTAAGCCGGTGTAATATACTAAAAGCTTTTCATCGCTGATTACCTCAGCCTTTCTAAAGTCCACCTCTTCATTTTTGCACCACGCCACGCTTGAACAGATTTTTTTTCTCCCGAAATCATCAAATTCAAACACACCATCAGAACAAACATAGCGGTATATCTCTTTATCATCTTTCATGCAAGGGTAAAACCTTACTCCGGCAATCAAGCTATAGCCATTTTCCCCAAATTCCTTAATCATCGTCTCAAATACTGGCGCGTCCTCTTTCCTCTGCTCTAGGACATTGTATTTCATTCCCCTGTACACATTTTCTCTTGACAAATAAGTTATATATGCAGACGATCCATGAAATACAACATCAAGGAGCATATCCACATCATTGAACTTGTTTTTTTGTACATTCCCATTCTTAAGATTTAGACACAACAACTCGCCGCTCATAACATCCCATCCATATAGATTGTTTTCTTTGAGCAAATAAGTGGTTCCCAAATTTTTCATGTCGCAATTCGATTTGACCTCTTCCATTAACCCATTTTCAAAGTCGTTTAAATAATATATTTTGCTGTATTCTGCCTTCGTATTATCCTTAGGCCACTGATATATTTGAAGGATACCTCCCTGTCCAACAAAATGTATCACTGCATTTATGTAAATTTCCCCCGCCTCATCTGAAACAAACTGCTTCTCAAACACCTTTTTCCAATACTCTCCTTCATCAGTCGACTCCCAAATTGTCGCAGTTGAAGTAGAGAAATCCTTGGCAACACTTACAGTTGAAAGCATTATTTTTCCTTTATCAGCTTTTACATCAACAATAAAATCATCCTTACAAGGCAATGAGATGCCTCCTTGGCTTTTCTCGGCCGCTTTGCCATCCCCCGTGCTATTTATATTGGAGCAACTTGTCATCAGACATAATATCAAAATTAGAGGAATTAAGATTAGTTTTTTACTTTTCATAGTTACTTAGCCAAAGTTCTTAAAATCAGAACTTTGGTGCTCCTCCTTTCTTTTTTCACAACATATATCTGGTCAAATGCATCTGATATGTTTCTTTTCTTTTCCCTGCAATCTATAGTTTTAGCCTAAGACATAATTTTTTTAGTTTTGAAATAAATCATGGTTTTTGTATTGCAATCTCAGACCGTATATAATCCGTCTGGTAGTGGTTTTAAACATGTTTAATCGTACTATAGGAACACGTTCGACCGCCATTTTGCTATAATGTACCTATATTAGTTCAAAGCAGACCCGATTTAATCTTAAATAGCTACTGGATCAAGCGAATGAGTATGATGTATCATTGAGCCCGACGATTTATGTGTTGCTAATTTTGAATTGAAATCTGCTTTTGCTTTTTTTATACTTGAATCATGGGTTCCTGTGATAGTAGTCTCATGTCTTCTCTTATGTGCATCCCAAGTACCTACACAAACATCACTATAGGATACAGCTGCTCCACCTCTTACATTTTGCATTTCATTTTTTCCCAATTTTTTCATACTTTCCTCTTTTCTACGGGTCTGCTTTGAATTATAAACGTTTAACATTCATTTCTTAAATCAATTTTGTCAATACTCATATAACTGTTATTTTCATTTAAACCAGTGTAATATACTAAAAGCTGTTCATTGCTGAATACTTCAACTTTTTCAAAATTAACATCTTCGCTTTTCCCCCACGACACGCTTGTGTTAATTTGCTTACTTCCAGAGTCATCAAATTCAAACACGCCATCAGAACAAACATAGCGATATATTTCTTTATTATCTTTTATACAAGGATAATACCTTACTCCGGTTATCATGTTATAACCACTTTTGCCAAATTCCTTAATCATCGCCTCAAATACCGGCGAATCTTCAACATTCTGCTTCAAAACATCATATTTCATTCCTGTGTACACATACTTTTTTGACAAATAGCCTATGTAAGCAGACGATCCATCAAATACAACATTAAGGAGCATGTCCACATCGTCAAACTTGGTTTTTTGTACATTCCCATTCTTAAGATTTAGACACAACAACTCGCCGCTCATAAAATCCCATCCATATAGATTGTCATTACTAAGGAAATAGGTGCTCCCTAAATTTTTCATGTCACAATCCGATTTGACTTCTTCCATTAATCCATTTTCCAAGTCATTCAAATAGTATATTTTGCTGTATTCTGCCTTCGCGTTATCCTTCGGCCACTGATATACTTGGAGGATACCTCCCTGTTCAACAAAATGTATCTCTGCATTTATGTAAATTTCACCTGTCTTATCTGAAACAAACTGCTTCTCGTATACTTTTCCCCAATGCTCTCCCTCATCTGCAGACTCCCAAATTGTCGCAGTTGAAGTGGAAAAATCCTCGGCAACACTCATCGTTGAGAGCATTATTTTCCCTTTATCAGCCTTTACATCAACAATTAATTCGTCTTCACAAGGTAATGAGATTCCTCCTTGGCTTTTACTAGCCTCTTTATTCTCCTCTGTATTTTTTATATTTGAACAACTTGTCATCATGCATAATGTCAAAAGTACTGTAAATAAAATTAGCATTTTCCATTTCATAGTTACTTAGCTTAAGCTCCTAAACTAGGACTTTGGCTCTCCTCCTTTCTTTTTCGCACAACATGTATTAGGTCAAATCCAACCATATCTGCCATCTATTATCTCAATGGATTATTCAGCCCTGCTTCACAAACCCATTTTGCTTCCATATTGATTTCATCTCCAATACTTCATAAATTGCCTAAAATAGTTCTTATTTAGGAATATGATTTTAATTTGGCTGGTACTTGAATAGATTCCAAAAGCCGACTTCCGTCATAGCACTTATAAGTAATATTCAAGCAATACTTCCCTTTCGACGTTAATTGGCATTTCTCATTTAACTTATATCGTTTTGTTTCTTTGGAATAAGTCATGGTTATCGTTTTGTTGTAAACTACTTTTCCTGTCGTCGTATTTGTGATTTTTACAACCGCACTGACTTTATCCGCTGCAGATGATCCTAACAGTTTCAAATTACCTTTTATTTCTGCATTACCATTTGAATCAATATTGAAGTCTGCATAATAAGATACAGTTTCCTCATAAAGTGGTCTGTTCTCCCTTCCTGCATCACTCCATTCCGCACCATATACAATAATGGTGTTAAACAGTGCAAAAGTTACAATCATCATAAAACCAATCCTTCTTCGTCTCACAAAAAGTCCTCCTTTTTTTCTTTATATAAATAAAGACAAAAAAAGGAGGTAAGTGCAACAAGTTTTATCAAAATTTTTTTTTTTGAATTATCGTTTCAATATTTCTAGAATAGCAAGAAAATCTACCAGCGAAACTCAGATTAACGATGCTGACTTTCTTAGGATTACTCGATATACTCCATGTTTTCCGCAATTTTCACAACTTCTTGCTCCGGAATTGCAACATCGAAACTAAATTCCAACGTTATCGTTTCGGTTGGGTACACAATTATAGTATGATTATCAAAGGCAAGTCTTTTTCCTATGTAATTGTGAATTCGAATATTCGAGATCTGTGAATGTTTCGAATCATAAGAAATTTCCGAGCCTTTCGGATATTCCGTAATAATCAAAGACTCTGTACCATCAGTGGGCTGTATTAAGAAGCATTTTACTGGATCTTCTTCCGCATAAGTAATCTGATAGCCAACCGGCAAATAAGTTGGATACCAATAATCTACCCATGAGCTTATCATGTCTAGTTCCGCAGCATTATGAATAGTAATGGAATTGTTTTCTTCATTTTCAAACACCTGAAACACAAATTGGCGATAGGCGTGTGAAATTCCAATTGCAAGTGAATTAACGGAAAGAAAAATTATAAGAAAAACAGCCACCTTTTGTAAAACCTTACGGCTTTTTTGTTTTTTCCGCCCAATCGCATAACGCTTGTCGTAGAACCTTGCCACTTGCAAAAGTTTTACGTCAAGTTCTGGTGAAAACCCTTTTCCCACTTCGTTAAATTCTTCATATTCATTCTCAAACGTATCTTCTATTTCTTTTGCTAATACTTTCATGATTTTTGGATTCACAGTTTTCACCTCCTTCATTTATTACTTTGGTTCATCTGCTTACGCAATTTTTTATTAATTCTACTCAGACGCATACGCACCAGTGAGGGCGATATTCCGATAATCTCTCCAATATCCTTACTAGTATAGCGACCTTCGTACTTGAGAGAAATCATAATCCGTTCTTCTTCGCTGAGTTCTTTGTAAATCTTTGCAATATAATCCATTTCATCTTCAGGAAATGCTTCTTCATGTACGGCATCTTGCCCTGTATCACTTTCTTCAAATATAAATTCTAGCTCCTTCATTAAATCATCGGCTTTCTGGATGCTACGCCAATAATCTGCCACGGCATGCAAAATCATGCTGCGAAGATACGCCCGCATTACCTTTTCGTTTACAAAATTCAAATTTTCATAATTCTGAAAGAAATGTAGCCAAAGCGTCTGCGATAAATCCTCTGCTGTCTCTGCCGATCCCGTCTTCTTAAAAAAACTTCCATACACCCAGTATCGATTTTCACGGTAGATTTCTTCTATACTTTGTTTCATTTTCATGTCTCATACCTCTTACACCGCACTTCCTGTATAAGATAATTTTAACAAATCTAAAGTTTCCGTGCAAGCATCAAAAGTAAGAAACTGTAAGAGTGACGCAAAAATATATACTTAAAACAACGAAGACATTGGAATACCAATGTCTTCGTTCTTTTAGGTGTCAAACCCGGGAATTTAAATATAATACATCCTGGCAATGAAGAATTCAAGCACTGCTAACCCAGATGTGTTATTAATTACTTTGCCCAAATTTTACTTGCGTACTTGCTGTTCTTAAGAGTAGTCTTTGTAATTAACTTGCCCTTCTTGTCATATACGCGAATCTGAGTCTTGTAATAGTAGCGCTTAGCCTTCTTACCCTTTAGGTAAGTGTAAGTGTTTGCTTTCTTAGTCGCTGCTAGCGTGTAAGTTCCACCCTTCTTTGTTGAACGATAGAAGCTGTACTTAACATTATATCCAAGTTTCTTAAGCGCATGAATATCTGTCTTTGTCGTCTTAGTCATCTTAACATTAACTTTTACATTCTTCTTTTTAGTCTTTGTTGTAACAGTTGTAAGCTTCATCTTAGAAGTTATTTTCTTGGCTTTCTTTACCTTTGCAGCATTATCGAGTTTGTCTGTATCATCCTTGCTGTCGTCTGTTGCAATTCCAGCTTCTTTAGCATCTACAAGTCCGAATTCGCTGAAGTGGGTTGTGTCAAATGCATAATATTCTGCGCCAGCCATGCTTACGCGCTTGCCATCCATTACAGTGAACTTGTCTGCACCATCGAAGTGAACTGCTGCAACAGTTTTATCAAGAAGTACTGCAGGGATTGGAAGCTTAACAGTAATCTTACCATTGAACTGGCTGATTACTTCATTTCCAGACATAACAGTCAACTTATAAACAGTTGTGCTTTCACCTGTAAGCTTCTTCTGTTCTTCAGTTGCAGTCTTCACCTTAGAAATAATAACTGTAATAGCTCCTCCCTTAGCATCCTTAGAAATCTGAGCTAAAGTTTCCTTATCAATTGTTAGTTCTCCCTGTTCTGATTTAACAGTAACAGTAGCCTGAGTATCCTTAACAATTGAGTTTACCATATCCTTAGGAAGTTCTAACTGAATGTTGTCTGCACCCTTTGAGTCGGATGCTGCAACATCTAGAACGATATCCTTAGAATTGTTTTCCTTAGCCTGCTTGATGATTTCTTCCTGGTTTTCCTTCTTAACTGTTACTGTAGCAGTTGATTCAACGGTTCCGTCTGTGTTGGTTTTGTTAGAAACCGTTACATCAGTAGGTGACTTGGTTATTGTGGATGCGCCGGAGCCGGAAGTTGTAACCTCCTTTTCTGGTGTGCCCATGCCACCTGCTGCAGGGTCTTGTTTATAGTCAGCAGTATAGTACCAAAGAATTTCGTCACCGCCTGACAGCTTGTATGATGTCAACGGAATTGCAGGTAAGAAATTATTTACCTTATACAACCAGCCTGAATTTTGCCCTTTATCAAATTCTCCTAAAGTTACATTTCCTTTTGTAATAGATTTAACATAGCCATCCTCAGCACCTTTCTGGCTCATTCCAGCTGCTGCAAGACCTGATGTAAGTGCGTGGTATACAGTTGCACCGTCTTTAACAGTAACAGCGGTGCGACCTAGCCATTCGTCTGTGTCAGTTTTGACAGTTAGATATACGGTAATGTCATCCTTGCCTGTAGGTTCTGATGGTTTACTTGTTGCACCGTTACCTGTTGCCTTTGCAACGGCTGAACCCTTGTTACTAAAGTCGTAGATATTATAGGCTTTTCCTATTTTTTCTCCTTGCTTAGCTGCTAGCAATCCACGGAATCCCTGCTCTGTAGCCAGTACGTTAGTCTCTCCACTATACAAGAATCCGTTTTTCTCCTTATTCAACATTCTCGCAAGGCCATCAACTAGGTTTTTAGGGCCAACTTTATATTCCTTATAGTCCTTTCCGCAAGCCGCAAGTCCAGCTAGTACAAGTCCTGTGGATTCTGCACTAGGAGCATTAGTCCATGAAGAATAAATTGCCCCTGTCTTGCCCTGGAACTTTCCAATTACATCCGCATTTAATACTTTATCTAGCGCAGTCTTAACAGCGTCATTTGATTTGTAGTACTTTGACAAAGCAAGAATTACCGGTGCCGAGGCGTCCATATCAAGTACATCTTTTTCCTCGTAAGTGTATCCCCAGCCTCCATCAGTAAGCTGCTGAGTTAAAATCATGTCGACAACGCTCTTAATTTCATCTTCAGTAGCATATTTATCATCCTGCTGAAGAGCAATCAAGATATATGGTAAATTGTAGATACTGTCGCTTCCGCCAGTCTTATTCTTGACCATATCCTTTAGTTTGTCAACCATATTGAAATAGCTTCCTGCTGTAGAATTTACAGTTTCAACCTTTCTAGCATCATATCCCATTGCCTTCATAGCAATAATGCTCTTTGCCACATCACCTGCGCCCGTTGCCTCTGCACCAGTTGTGATGAAGTAGTTCAAAAGTTCCTGCTTCTTCGCATCTGAAAGCTCAACTTTACCATTTCCGTAAGCGTCAGCATAAGCGATCAAATCAGCCATCTGCCATGCCGCATTACTGTTGCTTGTAATACTACTACTTACTGCCGCGTCGATATTTCCAAGGACCTCTTCAAGGTCTATTTCTGCTACGCCTTCCAGACGTACTCCGAACATCTCAAAGAGTTTGTCACTTACATCTTCAATTGTTGTAAGTCCCATTTCTCCAAGGATTTTCTTTTCCTCATCCCCTGTGAACTTATTGATGTTTCCAATAGTTCCAAGGATTTTACCATCAGACGCCACGCAGTTTCCGAAGGCGTTCTTAATAGTAATTCTGCTGTCTATGCCAACTAGCGTTCCGCCCATATTACCGGCAAAACCACCTGCGTATCCAGTCAACGAGTCACCTGTAACAGTTACAGTTCCCGCACCAATAACATTTTCCGCCTTGCTTATGGAGCCAGCGAAGCCTCCAACATTGCTGCTTCCCTTAACATTACCCGTGCTGTAGCAATTTTTCACAATGCCATCGCTGATTCCTGCAAAACCTCCAACGGAGTTGTTTCCGCTTACAGTTGCACTAGTTGCACCATCATATACGCTACCAGCGTTATCTCCAACAAAACCGCCAACCATGGCTGCCGTTCTAGTAGCGCCTTCAGCAGCCTTAACTTCGCCTGATACATCTCCCTTTGTAACAGTTCCCTCGTTATCTCCAACAAGTCCGCCAACCTTATAGTCACCTACTACAGTTCCATCAAATGAACCCTTGTTAACAGAACTTGAAATAGAGAATAATGTATCTTTGTCATATTTGCCATCGTTAAGTCCTACTAGACCGCCAACCTGCTTCTCACCTTTAACGGTGCCACTTGCTGAGCAATTTCCAACTAGGTTAGCAACATTGTCCTTCATGTTGTTCTTATCAAGCTGAACCTTAGCCCAGCCAACCAGTGCACCTACATTGTCTGTACCGGTTATCTCGGCCTTTTCCAGCTTCAGGTTCTTAACAGTAGCACCTAGAATAACATTGAAGAATCCTGTACCTTCTCCACTGCCATTGATAACAAAATCAGATATTTTGTGATTCTGTCCATCAAAGATTCCTGTAAAGGGATGTGCAGAACTTCCGATTCCTGAAAAGTCTTTACCCTTAAGGTCAAGATCCTTAGTCAATCTATAATTCTTTGCAAGTACATCGTCGTCGTCGCTTGCTGCTAATGCCTCAAGCTCTTCTACTGATTTAATGTCAGTCCAAGTAAAGTTTGGATTTTCAAGTTCAGCCCAAAGAGGTCCTTGGAAGTGGTTTTCAGTAGTTCCCTCATACCAAAGAACTCTATCTCCATTTTTTACAGTTGCCAGTGATGCGCTGACATTAGATAAGTCGTCGTTAATCGTAAACATCCAGCCATCCGGTGCATTTATTGAATAACCGTTGATGGTTTTGATAAATCTACCGAATGCTGCACTTGTCTCGTATTCATAAGTTAGTTTGCCCTGAGCAACAGCTGCATCCATTAGGTCCACAAGCCTTGTATTACCGTTGGACTCCATAGTCACGCTGATAGTGTCGCCCTTCTTTGCAAACTTGTAATCATTTTTATCATAAGTCGCTAGGGCGATATCCACTGTAATTTCAGAAGTTTTAGTCTTTTCTGGAGCCTTAACGTCAGTCAGATACGGAAGACCTTCGTTGTGCTCAGCATCCTGTGACCAGCTAGCATCCTTATTAAGATCACTTAGGAATGCCTCTGTCTTCATTTCAGCTAATGTCTTAGCAATTGCGCCGTTCTCATCTTTTGGCGATTCTGCGTTGTAGTAGCAGTTTGTAATCGTTTTACTCTGGTCAGTCTGGAAGCTGGAGTCCGGCTTATTTCCGCCGATGAATCCATGTCCCTCTTTACCTGTAACAGTTACTTTTCCTGCTGCGTAGCAGTTTTCGTACACATTGCCCTGGTAAACAGATCTTCCAACAAAACCTCCAGAGTAGCTTCTAGCATTAACATTTCCCAGTGCAAAGCAATCGCGAACAGTTCCGCCGTAGCCCAATCCAACAAAACCAGCAGCGTAGTCACTGTCTGTTTTGATATTCATTGATGTCCAGCAACGTTCAATTAGCCCTCCTGTTTCATTTGCACCGACAAAACCAGCATGGCCTGTTGCTCTGTCGCTGTTTGATGTAAGGCTTCCACCTTCTACATAAGATTCGCGAATGATTCCGTAGTTTCTAGAAACCATTCCGCCAAGAACAGCTCCTGTGTCTGCTGTGATATTACAATTGATAACTCCGCACTTTTCGATTTTACCATAGTTATTCTGAGCCACTACAGCAGCATTATCAGAAAACAGCACATTTGCATTTTCAATTATCAGATTATAAATATATCCTGTGCTTCCCACATACCAGAACAAGCCTGCGTCATTATTGCTCAGTGTAAGGCCTTTAATCTTATGACCATTACCATCTAGTTTACCCATAAATCTATAATTGATGTTACCAATAGATTTTGTCTTTGCCTGATCTGCTGCACTTAGTGTAGAGAAGTCGATATCATCAGTTAGATAATAATTCTTGCTCCATTCAATTTCCTGCAAATTAGGAGATGTTGTATCCCCTGGAACGGAGAAAGCGTCTTCAACATTAGCAAGCTTGATCCATTCCTCTGCTGATGAAATTGCTGTCCATCCTTCATGGTTTTCACCTGGAGTCTCAGATTTCTGTGCCTTATAAACAGGGCTCATATCTGACTCAGGGCTGTCAATCATGCCATACTTGCTCTGATATGCTATTCCAACGTTAGCAGTTACAGTGAACGCATAATCTGTTTCTGCCGCAAAAGCATTTCTGAAATCGCTGGCATGAACTTTACCGCTTACCTGAAAACTCTTAAAGAAATGGAAGTCTTCCGCTTTTTCACCTTTTCCCGTAACCTTATACAGATTTATTGTATACTGATCGTTTTCAGTGAAATTATCCTTAGCATCCCATATAGCTTTGGTTTTAGTATTCTCATCCCATTTTAAACCAGTAACTTTTTTCAGTCTATTATATGGGCTCTGATATCCGATTACCTTATCCTCTACATCATCTGCAGTCGGCATTATGCAGCTTCCGTCAGCATTCATTGCTACTACTGCCGCATAATATACACCTTCTCCCAAGTCATTGAAAAGCTTAGTGCTATCGTATTTTGTTCCTTCAACGTCATAAATAGTTGCAACCTGCTTGGTTTCTAGTTCGTAACCTCCATAGTTTTCCTTGAAGAATTTCTGAAGATATTCAGCCCTTGGGTAGGTAGCTCCTTCGCCTTCACCTACCTGCTCTGCAAGTTTCTTATATTCAGCAAATTGTTCATCAGTAAGATATTGCATAACTTCCTCATCTGGCCATCCAATATAGTCCTCAACTGAGTCTTCATCTACTGTAACATCGGTTGCACACTTTTGCCAAATAGTAACTACGTACTTAGTTGCACCCTCTAACGCCTTCCACTTCAGTATAGGAGTAGGCAGAAGAGTAAAGTCATCATCATCTTCCCCAGTAGCTCCGTCCATTGCTACCTTTTCCATTTCAAATTCAGTATTCTTTGCAAAAACCACCTTGCCTGCCTTAGCCTTAAGCCCCTGCCACTTAAGCACAGGATAGTTTCTGTTAATTCCACTTACATGCTCAAATTCATCACTGATCACAAGCTTCTGAAGTTCCGCAGATGAAACCGCAGTAGCTTTCTCGCTTCTATCTTTTGCATAACCTTCAAGATAGAAACAGTTTACAAAACTATCTCCAGATGTTGCAAAAGCACCAGTCTTTGTTTCTCCATTACCAGAGATATTTCCAGTATTATATGAATTGGTAACAGACACGCCTGCACCGCCTAAAATACCTCCAGCATAATCACTAGATTTAATATTTCCTAGATTATACGAATTAATAACTTTTAAATTTGAGTTAGATCCATTATTATATCCGACAATGCCACCTGCTCTTTCACTTGCCGTAATATTACCAGAATTATAACACCCTGATAATTCACACTTTAATTCATATGTATTTTTATATCCTAATATACCTGCAGAATTCTTTCCATTCACTGTTGCTTCATTTCCACAGTTTATAAATTTACAATCTGTATCTTTCGCCTTACCTGCGATACCTCCTGCATTTTCTGTACCACTAATAGTTCCGCTTACAATAAGGTTCTTAATTTCAGCACCCTTGATTACGCCAAATAAGCCTGCATTTGTAGTATCCTTTACATTGATTCCAGAACAGTATAACCTTTACCATCGAAGCTTCCCTGGAACTCATGAAAATCCTTACCTATAGGAGTCCATGTATTATTGTCCAGATTGATATCGTCAGCCAATTCTACGTAAACTGATTTAACCGATGAAGCCTTATTTACTTCCTGCGCTAGCCAAGCTAACATCTCTCCATCATCAATTATATACGGACTTGCTTCTGTGCCATCCCCTGATGGTTTTGATAGGGTCTCGCCATCCCAAGCACTTGACTCTGTCAACATAATCTTCACGCTAGCATCGGAAGTTTCATCAACCTTCAGAGTATCGCTAACCTTGGCGTAACCCTTCGCCTTAATCAGATACGTATATTCGCCATATGGCAGAGTGTAAGTTCTAGCAGCCCCAGATTCCACAACCTTACCGTCAAGCATGATGCTGACAGTCACGTTAGCATCTTTAGGCGTAATATCAAAACTTACATCCTTTGTCTTCGCCTTTTCTAATGTAATATCCTTTTCTTGCCCAGCTCCCTTAACTGTGATTTTGCCATACTGAGATACTTTACCATAGGATGAAACTGTATATGCATATTCTCCATCAGGAAGAGTGAAAGTCCATGTATTACCCTCATGCTTACCATCCTGTCCTTCAATAGAAACTACTGCATTTTCATCGTTTACCGTAAACTTAATCTGGTAAGTCGGTATCTGGAACTTCAAAATTGGATAACCATCGTTCATGCCATTAGGCGCAGCTATAAAGTTTCCGCCAAGAGTAGGCGCAAGAGCCTTCAGCTCATCAGCAGTCTTAGCAGTAGCGTTTTCGTCTTTGCCTAGTATGTCAAGGTAGTAACAGTCGGCAACAGCCCCACTATATTTCTTACCAACAACAGGCTTAGCATCTCCGCCACTTACGGCTCCAGTTGAATAGCAATTTTGAACCTTTGCATAACTACTATACAAATATGCAACAATTCCACCTGCTCTCCATGAACCTGTAGTGCAATCACCACGATTATAGCAGCTGTCTATAGTCACCTGTCCGCTTACATATCCAACTATGCCCGCTGCATTATTGCTATTAGATTTAATATCCGCTTCGTTGATGCAATTTAAAATATATTTAGTTGCTGTGTTATATCCGCCAGAAATATATCCAACTATTCCACCAACATTCTGACTGCCGTTAACAACTACCTTGTTGATGCAGTTTTCAATAGTGCCTTTAGTGCCGTAGAAAGTCCCAACAATTCCGGCAACGCCATATGAGCTGCTTCCACTACCAGAAATGTCAATCTTTCCATCCACAATTAGATTTTTAGCAGTCCCTTCATTAACATATCCAAATAAGCCATAATTTTCTGATTTAGATGATTCAATCTTTAAATTTCTAACAGCATAACCTTGCCCATCAAAGTTTCCTTTGAATGGGTAACCACTGGACTTTCCAATCGGCGTCCAATTATCCACTCCGCCAAGATCAATATCCTTGGTCAAAACAGCGCTGCAGCTTGCGTTCTTTCCCACATTAATCTGCTGTGCCAACCATGCAAGCTCACTGCCGCTGCTGATCTGGTACACGCCATTCTTATCCGTATCAGGTTTTGTTATATCCTCGGCACCTTCCCATGCAGTCTTTTCCTTCATAGGAAGCTTTACAGATTGTTTTTCAGCCGCTGTTACTTCGGTAAGATCAATCTCACCAATCTGTCTTGCATAATTTGCACTCGTAAACTTATAGCTATATTTGTAACCAGCAGGGAGCTCATAAACCATGCCCTTAGAATTAGCCTTAGCCTCCATAGTTTTCTCGCCTGTAGTTACCTCAATTTTACCCTTATTAACATCTGTCTTATCACCATCGTAAGCAAATGTAAGAGTCACCACTGGTTGAGCTTCAAGCTTAATCACTTCAGCCTTATCTGCACGATTAACCACAACATTGCCGGTTTTGATCTTGTATCCGAAAGAACTTGCCTCATAGGTATAAGTTCCATTTACAACAGAATATGTCCTACCCGATTCAGGTTCCAAAACCTCCTCGCCTGACTTAACCACCAAGTCCAAATTGCCCGGCTCTGTCTCAAATGCCAATTTGTGCTTGTTCAACTCTAGTGAAACATTCTGCTCAATATCTTTCCCCTTAGCAGAAATTTTGCCACTCTTTTTAGCATAATCCCCTGCTTCATTACTTACCTTGTATTCATAATCTCCAACCTTAACACCTTCAAAAGTGTAAACGCCATCCTCTCTTACCGCCTGCTCCTCGCCATTCCATGTCAAAACAGACTCTTTCGGATTAACATTGAACTTAACTGTACAAGTTGCCTCTGGATCAATGTACTGCCAGTCAAGAATAGGGTAACCATTGTTTAAGTTGGTTTTGTCCTCCTGGAATGCCTCACCTAATGCAGTTGCTAACCCCTTTAATTCAGCAGATGATTTGCCGGTTATGCCAGTTGCTTCCTTATTAAAGCTTTTAGCATTTAGCTCGCTATTATAGAAGCAGTTTTCAAATGAAAATCCAGTACTTGCATACGAATAGGCAAATCCGTAAGCATAAGAAGAAGCATTTGTTACCCTCACATCTCCAGATGCATAGCAGTTACTGTAATTGTGCTTCCAAGACGTGCTACAATATATATATCCGGTAATTCCTCCCGCGTAGCCTTTATTAGCAGTCACAACGCTGTTAGAGTAACAGTTAGAGACATCTAATGTGTAATAATTAGATGTCTTACCAATTAGTCCTCCTGTAGATGCCGAACTAGACGCATTGCTATTCTCTACATCACAAGAAGCGAATGATTTTTCAATATTACAGTTCGCGGCAATATAGCCTATAAGGCCTCCTACGTATGCAGCAGAAGTACTAGTGGAAGTATTCTTTACACTTCCACTTACACCACAATTTGTGATAGTAGTGTTCCCACTAACCTTACCAATTAGACCACCAGTTCCACTATAATTGGTTGCTGATGATTCAATCTCCGCATTTACAATCACATTCTTAATATCAGTGCCACTACTAGTTTCAGCAAATAGTCCAGCATTACCGCTTGATACCTTCGCTTTTAAGGAGATTACATGTCCATCACCATCAAAGGTTCCTCTGAAACTTTTACTATAAGGCTGTCTAACTTCAATATTATCTACAAGCTTATAGTTCCCATCATACTTCATATTCGCAAATTCCTCAGCAGTACTGATTTCAATTACAGCCTCATCTGCTGCCCAAACCTTTTCAGCACTTAATCCCATTCCAAATGGCACGGTGGTAAAAACCATCATAAATGCCAAAAGAATGGCTAGGAATTTGGAAAGTCGGTTTTCTTTGATTTTTCCCATTTTACTTTCCTCTCTCTAAAAATAATAATTTAGTAGGTTTGAAAAAAGCATAAAAAAATACCGCCCAAATCAGTATCAACTGATGGACAGCAACCCGTTTTCGCTATATTTTAGCTGTTCTCATACACACTATAACTAGGGAATCATGCAAGTCACCATACATTTCATCCCTATTTTTTCAAGTAACATATAAATGTCATAACACAAAATTCGGATATGTGCATGTCTCCTGACTTGGGTCTCCTCACATTTTCATACCTTCCCAAAAGTTTTAGAATCAAGGTCAAAACTCTCAGTGGTTGTCAAATATACATGTAGTCTCTGAATGAAAACGCTCTTCCCTTACAGTGGCGGTACCGTGCAGGTCTCTCACCTGCTTCCATCTTAGCTTCAGGCAGGCTCATCACCTATGGCGGCATGACTTTCCTGAAGAACACAAATCTATATGCATCACATTTACACAGTATAGCACCGTTCCCCATGACTTGGCAAGCAAATTCCACTAAAATTATTTTCATCCCTTCTGCCAGCGATGAATTTTATCTTCCGCTTCGGGTTTAAATCCCCTTTTCTTACTGCGCACCATAAAAAAAGACAAGTCGAAACTCAATGTCATTAAGTTAATGACACCTAATTAAACAGAAACAGCAAGCAATATGGGAAAATTTATATTCTGCTTGCTGTTTTTTTAGTTCTTCGATTTTCCTGTCTTTTTTGGATACTCAAAATC
>Ga0129313_1000773_pt1 | contig 23708 bp, 21 predicted proteins | sample O1105metagenome_FD_94436 | JGI IMG/M metagenome (GOLD analysis project Ga0129313, IMG submission 94436) | Orangutan group fecal microbial communities from fecal samples from Wisconsin, USA - O1105 metagenome | ecosystem: Host-associated > Mammals > Digestive system > Large intestine > Fecal...
AACCGCTCTTCCTACAATGAAGCACATCATCTGCTGGGATTTTTGCGGTTTCAGGAGTTGGAAAACGGTCTGCTTTTTGCAACCATCCATCCAAAAAATGATGTTCTGGCTCTGGTATCCGACCATTTTTGTGACCGCCTTCCTCAGGAAAACTTTATTATCTATGATGAGTCCCGGAAGATGGCTTCTCTCCACAAAAAAGGAAGCACCTACCTATTGGCAGATGCCTCCGATATAAATGAATCCTTTATCCACAGATATTCCTCCAACGAATTGGAATATCAACGTCTCTGGAAAGGTTTTTTTGACAGTATTGCCATTGAAGCACGGCGAAATCCAAAGCTCCAGAACCAGAACATCCCCAAACGTTTTCAAAAGGATGCCTTGGAATTTGGGAAGTCCCCGGACGATACCTCTCACTAATCTCTATCCCAGATATTTTCCCATGAGATTGCTGAGCTTTGCAAACTGTTCCAACGTCAATGCCTCTCCCCGGATACTCTCGCTGACTCCCAGCTCCTGAATGGCTTTTGCAATATTTTCCTTGGAAACCGGGATGTCCGGTGCATTATTCAGTCCGTTTACCAAGGTTTTCCTTCTCTGATTAAAGGAGGCTCGAATAATACGGAACATCAGCTTTTCATCCTCCACCTCCACCGGAGTTTTCTCATGGCGTGTCAGACGGATAACCGCGGAGCCCACCTTTGGTCTTGGCATAAAACAGTTGGGCGGTACATTTGCTACAATCTCCGGCTTTGCATAATATTGTACTGCCAGAGACAAAGCCCCATAATCCTTGGTTCCCGGACCCACCTGCATCCGGTCTGCCACTTCTTTTTGCACCATAACCGTAATGCTGTCGATAGGCACATGACTTTCAAAAAGCCCCATGATAATCGGTGTAGTGATATAATATGGAAGGTTTGCCACCACCTTGATGGGTTTTCCTCCGTTTTTCTCCTCCGCCAGTTTTCCAATGTCTACTTTTAAAATATCCTCATTGATTACCGTCACGTTATCATAGCTGCCAAGAGTATCTTCCAAAATCGGAATCAACTTCTTGTCAATCTCAACGGCTGTTACCTCTCTGGCATTTTCACACAGATACTGTGTCATAGTTCCGATACCCGGACCGATTTCCAACACAAAATCTTCCTCTGTAATATCCGCCGCTGCAATAATTTTATCCAGTACATGGGTATCTATCAAAAAGTTTTGTCCGAATTTTTTCTGAAAGTTAAATTGATATTTCTGTAAGACCGCAATGGTATTTTGCGGATTTCCCAAATCTGCCATATATTCTCCTGTTATTTCTCTGCTTGATTCTTCTGAAAGACCGTCTCCATACTACGAAATGCCAAACAATCTTTGTGCGTTCTGATAGGTAATGTCCTCCACCTCTTCTGCCTTCATATCCTTAAGCTCCGCTATTTTTTCCACCACATAAGGAAGATACAGGGAAGAATTTCTCTTTCCCCGGTATGGCTCCGGTGCCATATAAGGACAATCCGTTTCCAAAAGGATATGCTCTATGGGGGTTTCTGTAATAACCTCTTTTAGCTTTTTGGCATTTTTAAAGGTGGATACCCCTCCGATTCCGATATCATATCCCAACTTTACATATTCCCTTGCCATTTCCTTAGAATAGGAAAAGCAATGAATCACCCCACGGCTCTTCTCCGTATGATTTCTTTTCAAAATCTCCAAGGTATCTGCCGCCGCATCTCTGGAATGAATGATAAAAGGCAGGTCTGCCTCCTTTGCCAGCTCCAACTGTCGATGAAACCAATACCTTTGACGTTCCTGTACCTCTTCTTCCTTATCCCAGTAATAGTCCAGTCCAATCTCTCCTACGGCAACTGCCTTGGGATGCTGTAACTGCTGCCTCATCCATGCAAATATCTCCTCGTTCAGTTTCGCAATATCGCTGGGATGTACCCCAATGGCTCCATATACAAAATCATAGGTATTCATCAGCTCTATAGTTGCCTCACAGGTCTCTTTGTCGCATCCGATATTGATAATCTTATCTATCCCATGCTCCTGCATGGATAACAACAGTTCTTCCCTGTCTGTATCAAATTGCTTGTCATCATAATGTGCATGTGTCTCAAATATCATGTTCTATCCTCTTCTATCCGTTTACATTCCGGTAATAAAATACCGCCAACTGGGTACGGTCCCGCAAAGACAGCTTATCCAATACGGAGCTGATATAGTTCCTCACCGTTCCCTCGCTTAAAAACAGGGTTTTGGCAATCTCTTTGTTGCTTTTTCCCAGTGCCACCTGTTCAATAATCTCCTGTTCCTTTTCGCTAATCTCATATTTTGCATAATCAAAACTCTCTTTGCTCTGCATGAGAACCGGAATCTTATTGACAATCTCTCCGCCAAAAACACTTTGTCCCTGCTCTACTGCCCGAATGGCAGGGACAATTCCTTCAAAATCCTGCTTTAGTATATATCCTTTGGCACCGATATTCAATGCCTTTACAATATATTCATCATCGGAAAAAGTGGTCAGAAAAAGAATCTTTGCCTGAGGATGGTTTTGTAATATCTGCTCTGCCGCCTCTAACCCGCTCATTTCCTTCATTTGAATATCCATCAGCAATACCTCCGGCTGATACCGGCTGTATAATTCCACCGCTTCTTTTCCGTCATTTCCCGTTGCCACAACCTCAATGTCTTTATCCGCCTCTAAGATGGTTTTGAGGGAAATCGCCACCAGATTATCATCATCTACAATTACTGTTCGCATACTTCTTCCTCCGTCTTTCGAATACTAATCAATATTCGGAATCCCTTTTCTGTATTAATATGTAAGGTTCCATGCAAAGCCTCTACCCTATCTTTCATGTTCACCAGTCCGATTCCCGTATCCGTATTGTTTATCTTTGCTCCCTGCCCATTGTCCTCGATACAGAGCTGATAAAATGCCGGGTGTTCCCGAAGAATAATCTCCACTTTATCTGCATTGCTGTGTTTTACAATATTGGACATGGCTTCTTTTACCGTAGCAATAAAGCAATACTTTACCTTTCTGGGAATGGGCTCCGCCATATCGTACTCCAAATGTACCTGATAATCCTTCCGCATTTCCTTGGTAGCTTCCAGTATCGCCTGCTTTAAGTCAATGGAATCGTCATGTAAATCGTGAACGCTTTCACGGATATTGTTCATTGCCGTATTTAAGGTTTCATTCACACTGACCAGTTGCTGATGTATGGGGTCTTCCTTATATACCGTAGACAATGCCCCTATCTGTAAAATGGAACGGGAAAGCATATGACCTACATTGTCATGGATTTCCCGTGCAATCCGGTTCCGCTCTCTAAGGGTAGCCACATGAACCTCAGAATCCTGTTTTTCCATCAGCTCCCGGTTCCTCTGAGTCATAAGCAGATTCAGCTCTGTACTGGCATCCCGCAGATGAATCATATCGGTTTTTAAGGTTTCCAGCCGCTTTGTCTTCACAGCCATAATGACAGACAACATGGCTGTCACAGTCCACAGTCCGACTTCCCATACACCATACATCTCTTTTGCCGGATACAGAAGAAGCACACCTGCTCCTCCCCAGTACAGTCCAAAAATAGCACTATCATAAAACACCAACGGAAGGAAATAAGTAAATGCCGGCTCTACGATACAGAGAAGCAGATAAACTGCCAATATTCCACCTACAATTTTTTTATTGGAAAAATAAATATTACAGGCTCCCATCGTTAATGCCGTCAACACCACCAAAACCGGAAGCACCGCGGCATCCATCTTTAGAACCAGCAAAACACCAAAAATCCATAAAACCGTTTTATCGATTATCCTTATCATAGGTTACCCTTTCATTTGTGACAAATGTCATATTTTTTTCTGACAGGATTCACTACCCGCTTTTCGTCCGTTTTATTATACTACAATCAGAATTAAATAGAAAATACATAAATAGAAAAATGAACTAAAGGAGGAATTCAAATGAGTACACCGGTTGTAAAGGTAGAAAATCTGGTAAAACGTTACAAGGAGCTTGTAGCCGTAGACCACTTCAACCTGACCATAGAAGAAGGCGAAATATTGGGACTTTTGGGACCAAACGGTTCCGGAAAAACCACCACCATCAACTGTATTCTCTCTCTTCTTACCTATGACAAAGGAATCATTGAGGTATTCGGAGAAGAAATGAAACCTGACAGCTATGAACTGAAACGCAGAATTGGCGTTGTAATGCAAAATGTTGCCGTTTTTGATGAACTAACCGTATATGAGAATATCGATTACTTCTGCGGCCTTTATATTAAGGATAAAGCCCTTCGGAAACAGTATGTAGAAGAAGCCATTGCTTTTGTAGAGCTTGGAGATTACAAAAAATTTTATCCGAAGAAGCTTTCCGGCGGTCTTTTGAGACGTTTAAATATTGCCTGCGGCATTGCCCATAAACCAAAGCTGATTATTTTAGATGAACCTACCGTTGCCGTAGACCCTCAAAGCCGTAACAAAATCTTAGAAGGAATCTTAGATTTAAACCGCCAGGGTGCAACCATCATCTATACCTCACACTACATGGAAGAGGTGGAACAGATCTGCAGCCGTATTGCCATTATGGACAAGGGCAAAAATCTGGCAACCGGAACCACCGACGAATTAAAACAGATGATTAAAAAGAAAGAGATTATCTCCATTGATATTTTAGAGCTTTCTCAGGAGGATATGCTTTCCATCCGCAATCTGAAAAATGTGTATGATGTTTCCTATGAAAACCACAAGCTGACAGTTCTTTGCAGCGACGGAAAGCACAACCTGATTCACATTCTGGACCATCTGCAATCCAAAAATATTTCTTTTGGCAGAGTATACTCCGAGCTTCCGACGCTGAACGATGTCTTTTTGGAGATGACCGGAAAAGAACTGCGGGATTAAGGAGGAGTGACCTATGTTACAGATATTTAAATACAGTCTAAAACAGCTTCTGCGAAACCGCGGAGAGTTTTTCTGGGTACTCATCTTTCCCATTTTGCTGGGTTCCATGTTTAAGGTTGCCTTTTCCAATCTGACTTCTCAGGAAAATTATCAGGCAATCCCAGTAGCCATTGTAAATGAAGAAGGCTCCATGTCCGAGGATTTTATGGCAGTGGCAAACCAACTGAACGAAGAGGGAGATGACCGTTTTCTGAAGGTTACCTACTGTGATAAAAAACAGGCTATGAGCTTATTAGAAAAACAAAAAGTAGACGGTATTATCTATGCCGGAGATTCCATTTCTCTGACGGTATCTTCCGATATGAGCAATGCCGCATTGAATCAAAGTATTTTACAGACTTTTATCGAAGAATTTCAGATGAACTATCAGGCTGTTATGGATACTCTAAAAGAGCATCCTGACCGGCTTCCAACCGTATTGGGAATTATGCAGGAAGATGCCTCCTACAACAAAGAAGTTTCTTACAGCCGCAACAACGTAGATACCTATGACCAGTACTTCTACAACCTGATTGCCATGGTTTGTATGTACTGCGGTATGGTGGGTTGTTACATTGCTATTAATAATCAGGGAAATCTGTCGGACTTAGGAGCCAGAAAGAATATCTCCCCGGTACATAAGATGAAAACTCTGGCAGGAGAGCTGACCGCCAATGTAATCCTTCGCTTTTTCTGTGTTCTGATTTCCTTTGCTTATATCGTGCTGATATTGAAAATTGATTTGACCGCAAGGCTTCCTTTTGCAATTCTTTCCATGTTTGCAGGATGTCTGACCGGTACGACCTTCGGTTTTTTCATCGGCTCCATCAGCAATCTGTCGGAACATATGAAAGGTGCCATCTTTATGTCCATTACCATGACCTGCTCCTTCTTAAGCGGATTGATGGTAGGAAGTATGCGGATTTTAGTAGAAACCTACTGTCCGATTATCAATCGGGTCAATCCATGTGCTTTGATTACCGACACCTTCTATTCACTGGCAATCTACGACAGCTTGGAGCGTTATACACGGAACGTGATTACACTTTTCATTCTCTCCATTCTGTTTTCAATCGGTGGATTTTTGTTGACAAGGAGGAAAAAATATGCAAACCTATAAAACATTCCTTAAAATTGCAAAAAAACGGCTGCCTAGCTGTATGATTTATTTTGGTATCTTTGTGGTTCTCATGTTTCTCATGAGCTTTGCCGCAAATGATTCCAACAATACCCAATATAAAGCATATTCACTGAGCATCAGTATTCTGGATGAGGACCAATCAGAGACCAGTCAGGCTTTAACCGATTATCTGGACTCCGTCCATGATTTGGTTCCTCTGGAAGATGACGGGGAAACCATTCAGGACAGTCTCTTTTACCACAAGGTAAGCTATGTCCTGACTATCCCAAAAGGTTTTGAGGATGCTTTGTTATCCGGTGACACCGAAAATCTGGTAGAAAGCAGTAAACGAAAAGACAGTGCCGCAGGGTTCTTTGTAGATGAGCAGATTCAACAGTATTTAAAAACCCTCCGCATTTATCTTGCCAGCGGAAACTCTGTTTCCGAAGCAACAGAAAAAACTGTGACAGCTATGGAAAACTGTGAAGATGTTACCACCGTTTCTTTTGAGGAAGAAGGTGGAGAATCCAGTACTACTATGTACTATTTCTTTCAATATATGCCATACATTCTGCTGATTTTACTGATTCTTGGTCTTGCTCCGATTCTGATTACCTTTCGGAAAAAAGATTTGGGAAACCGTATCAACTGCTCCGCTCTGCGTCAGTCGGATAAAACCTTACAGCTTAGTCTGGGATGCGTTTCCTTCTGCCTAATTGTGTGGCTGCTGTTTATTCTGATTGCCGGAATCGTCTACCGACAAGCCTTATTTTCAAAAGAAGGTCTGCTTCTAATGTTAAACAGCTTTGTATTCCTTCTGATATGTATGGCGATTGCATTGTTGGTCAGCACCTTCTCACCGGGCAATAACGCTTTAAATATGATTTCCAATGTGGTGGGATTGGGCATGAGTTTTCTCTGCGGTATCTTTGTTCCACAATATATGCTGGGCGAGCAGATTCTGGCAGTTGCCCACTTTCTGCCGGCTTACTGGTACATTCAAATCACAGACCGTATCAGCGGCTTCTCTGACGAAGCCTTTTCCATGGGTCTCTACTGGAAATGTATCGGTATTCAGTTCCTTTTCTTTGTTGCCATCTTCGCACTTTATCTGGTGGCAGACAAACAGAGAAACCAGGGACGTCCTAAGATTACTTCTGCGTAATTCTTTACTAAAAGAAACATTTAGAGGTGCATAATTTTTATTATGCACCTCTAAATTTATCCATTTTTAATACAGATTCCGTTTCGTCCGCTCTGTTTTACCCGGTACAGTGCTTTGTCTGCCATCCGCAAATAATCCTCTAAGCTGTCTTCTTCCGAAGGAACCCGATTATAAATTCCCTGAGAAATGCTTACCACAGAGTCTATCTCTGAGGCGTCATGCTGAATCTTCAAGTCCTGTACCCGTTTCTTTAATCTTGCCGCAATCCGATGAATTTCTTCGTCACTTTTATTTTGATAAAAAATGACAAATTCATCTCCTCCATAGCGGGCACAAAATGTATTTTTCACACTTTTAATTTCCTTCTTTAACAGCTTTCCTATCTTCTTAATACACTCATCACCCTTTTGGTGACCATAGGTATCGTTGTATTCTTTAAAATAATCGATGTCCAGCATACAGACACCCAGACGCTGCCCAAATTTCACAGACTGTTTCATCAGCTTCTCACCATAAGAATTCATCTTATAACGATTGGAAAGTCCGGTCAGCTCGTCAGTCTCAGATTTCTGCCGCAGATTTTCTTTTTCTTTCTGCATCTCTTTTTCTTTTTGCTGTGCCTCTGCCAGACTGAATCTCAGCTCTGTGGCTTCTCTTCGGACTGTCATCAGCTCTTCCTGTTGAAGCTCTCCCATCTCAAACATTTTGGAGCAGCCTTCCAGATATTTTTCTCTATCTCCGATACGCTGATAATAGAGAACCTCCAGACGCACCAGCTTTCTTTCCATAGAAACAATTCCAGCCTGACCAATCACCGGTGTTATCTTCTCAAAAACCTTTTGCAACATATCATATTTCTCATTTTCCAGCAAAAGATTACAAAAATCCAATAATTCCCCATGATTATCCAGAAAAAATCTTCCCGCTTCTATCTCTTTGTAGATTTTTTCTATATAGCTGTCTCTGGCAGAAATATCCCCTAACGCACCGTAATATGCCGCATAAAAACTTAACTGCGGAATATAACTACCCTTTTTTCTGGTTATTTCTCCTTCTATACTTTCAAACTGTTCTTTACATTTTTTTGCATCCTCAATATCTTTCAGATAAAGAGAACATCTTCCCTGTGACAGGAGTATCAACATTAAATTCTCTTTTTCAAAAGGGTCCCCCACCTGATTCGCCAAATCTTCAATACATTTTATATAATAATATCTTGCTCTTTCATACTCTTTCTGCCCCTCATAAAGAGCCCCTATATTTCCATAAATCAAAGATCTTTCGTATGGCAAATCGTATTCCAACGTATAATTCAGACCTATCAGGTAATAATCCAATGCACTGACGCAACTTCCCTCCATGTCTGTTTTTATACCCAAGAGATTATAGGATCTTGCCAAAAGGCCCCATTGCTTTTCATGTTGCTGGAACTTCATTCCTTCTGTCAGATATTTATTAAAGTTCTGGTAATCATCCTGAACATAATATCCTTCTGCCAGATAAAAGTATACAATGCCCAGCAGGTAATTATCCTGCTGTTCCGTTGCATACTGCTCCAAACTTTTACATTTTTTCATAACTTTAGTTTGGTCATTATAACGTTCCTTGATTATTTCGGAAATCAATGTCTGGATTTCCTCTGAATAATTGGAAAGATTCATAGGCTTTACCTCAAATTTTTTAACAGATTTCCGCTCCGCTCGGCATTTTCTTCTCCGGTATCATCAGAGCTAGTTCTCCGTTTTCATCTTCTGCACACAGTAACATTCCTTCTGACAGAATACCCGCCAGCTTTGCCGGTTTTAAATTAACCAACACCATTACTTTTTTTCCTACCATCTCTTCTGCCGTGTAATGTTTTTTAATACCGGAAACAATCTGTTTTACTTCGCTTCCGATACGCACCTTGGAACAAAGCAATTTCTTAGATTTCGGCACCTCTTCACAGGCAATGATTTCGCCTACTTGAAATTGCATTTTCATAAAATCATCGTAAGTGATTTCTTCTTTTGGTTCAATATCAATTCCCGGTTCTGAGAAGGTTTCTGTTTCTTCTTCCTTTGCAGGATGAAGTTCTTCCACTTTTTTCAGCACCTCTTCCATGTCTAAACGGGCAAAAAGAATCTCCGGCTTCTCCGTTACCTTTGTTCCGCTCTCATACAATCCAAAGGTAGACAGCTCCTCAAACTCTCTCTTTTTCGCATTTAACTGGGCAAAAATTTTCTCTGCTGTCTCCGGCAAAAAACTCTCCAACATAGTAGCTCCGATACTGATACTCTCTACCAGATTGTAAAGAACGGTTGCCAGACGGTCTTTTTTATCCTCTTCCTTTGCCAATGCCCAAGGCATGGTCTCGTCGATATATTTGTTGCAACGTTTGAAAAGTGCAAATATCTCTGTTATGGCATCTGCCACACGAAGCTCCTCCATCTTTGCACTTACACGGTCTACGGTGGTGGTTACTACCTCTTTTAAGTCTGCATCCACATCTTCACAGACATTCTTGTTACTTACCACACCGTCAAAATATTTATTGCTCATAGAGATAGTTCTGTTTACCAGATTTCCTAAAGTGTTTGCCAAATCGGAATTGATACGCTCCACCAGAAGCTCCCATGAAATCACACCATCATTTTCAAACGGCATCTCATGAAGTACAAAATAACGTACCGCATCTACTCCAAAGAAATCCACCAGCTCATCTGCATAGAGGACATTTCCCTTGGACTTACTCATTTTGCCTTCGCCCTGTAATAACCACGGATGACCAAAAATCTGTTTTGGCAGCGGTAAATCCAATGCCATTAAGAAAATCGGCCAATAAATGGTATGGAAACGGATGATATCCTTGCCTATTAGGTGCAGGTCTGCCGGCCAGTCCTTTTTAAACTGCTCTGTGGAATTGCCGTCACAGTCATATCCGATTCCCGTAATATAGTTGGTTAAAGCATCCAACCAAACATAAACCACGTGTTTGTCATCGAAATCCACCGGAATTCCCCATTTGAAAGAGGTTCTGGAAACACACAAATCCTGTAATCCCGGAAGCAGGAAATTGTTCATCATTTCATTTTTACGTGATACCGGCTGAATAAATTCCGGATGGGTATTGATATGCTCAATCAAACGGTCTGCATATTTGCTCATCTTAAAGAAATATGCCTCCTCCTGTGCCGGAACCACTTCTGCTCCACAATCAGGACATTTGCCATCCACCAACTGGGATTCTGTAAAGAAAGATTCACAAGGTGTACAGTAAAGACCTTCATAATGTCCCTTATAAATGTCACCCTGGTCATAAAGCTTCTTGAAAATCTTCTGTACCTGTTTCTCGTGGTCTTCATCTGTGGTACGGATGAATTTATCGTAGGAGGTGTTCATCAAATCCCAGATTTTACGAACCTCTCCTGCCACCCCATCTACATATTCCTTCGGGGTAATTCCCGCTTCATTTGCCTTTAATTCGATTTTCTGACCATGTTCATCGGTTCCTGTCTGGAAAAATACATCATAACCTTCTAATCTTTTGTATCTGGCAATACTGTCTGCCAATACAATCTCGTAGGTATTGCCGATATGCGGTTTTCCCGACGTATAGGCAATGGCTGTTGTCATATAATATTTTCCCTTATTACTCATATTTTGTCTTTCCTTCTTTCTATATAATTAATGTAACTAAAAATGCCCGTCTTCATTTCTGAAGACGGGCTTATAACCCGTGTTACCACTTCAATTTATCTCTGCTTCACAGCAGAAATCTCAATAAGTACCTCTCAATACTCTTCGCTGTAACGGGCGAACCCTTCATGACTTATCATCTCTGTTCAGTCATGCCACTCCAAAGCCATGTTCCATCTGCTTCTCTGTTCTTCCTCGCAGCACAACCTATGGTTGGGAAGATTCTCTGTAACAGGTCCCTAAATGTACTCTCTTCTTCACGGTGTTTACAATATTATGCCCCGAGAATATCATAAAATGTCTTGTTTGTCAAGAATTTACCTGTTCTCCCACAATCCGGTAATAGGTCTTTTGTGTCTGCAAAAATACTAAGAGATAAATTAATGCAAACACCAATATCGTGCCTATCATACAGCCTGCAAACAAGGTGGTATTGGATAAATTAAACAATACCAGCAGACGCTTTATCATTGGGAATGCCGCCGCCACATGAATAGCTGCCATCAATATCGGACAAAAGAATACCATCAATATCTGGGAACGTATGGTGGCTTTTACCTCCGCATTGCTCATTCCTACCTTTTCCATAATGGCAAACCTTTCTCTGTCATCATAGCCCTCGGAAATCTGTTTGTAGAAAATAATCAGCACGGTTATCATTAAAAACATAGCTCCTAAGAATAATCCCAAGAATAAAAAGCCGCCATACAAATGATAAAATTCATCTCTGCTGGATTCCCTTCCCTCACAATAAATATGGCTGATTGCCGGGTCTGTAATCTGGTTAATGTTTTCCTGTATTTTCTGGAAACATTCTTCTTTTTCTTCCTTTGTTCCATCAATGTCTAATTGATAATTATAGGTAATGGTACTTCCTGCCTGAGCATAGGCCTCATTTTGAAGTTGGCAGATTCGTTCCATATCTTCCACATCATTTACAATAACATAATAGAAATTCTCTACCACATCCGCATCCTTTTCAAATTTTTTAATATCCGTTACGGTAAAGCTTCTGTCATTTAATACCAATTGCTCCATCTTTGTATCGTCAAAGGTAATCAACACAATCTCATTATCCGCCAGCTCCGGGATTTTTACATCATACCGATTTTCACATCCCTCTCTGGTAAGGATACTGAAGGTTGCCATATCCTCCATCGCCAATACGGATGGATCCTTTGCATCCATGACATAGACATCTCCTCTTCGTAAAGCCGCAAAGTCCAACTCCAGATAGGACACCTGATTCCGCATCTTTCTGCCGCTTTCTTTTACTGCCTGCTCCACTACCGGAACGATACTGTTTTCTTCCGGCACCTCCGTTCCTTCATAATAACCATAGATAGAAATATCCCTTGGAAAACGCTGTTTTAATACATCATTCACTCCCACATACAAGCTGACCGTGGTAGATACCACAACCAATACCATAGTGGATAAAATACAGATATTGGACAATCCCACTGCATTCTGTTTCATTCTGTAAATCATGCCGGACACCGATGTGAAATGTTTTGTCTGATAATAATAGCGTTTATTTTTCCGCAATATTTTTAATAAAGCAATACTGCCTGCGGTAAACAACAGATAGGTTCCCACGATGACAAGGATAACTGCTACAAAGAACAACGTCAGTGCCTGCAATGGATTTTTGGTAGTAATAGCAATATAATAGCCTGCACCCAGACAGATAACTCCTAAGATTGCCATGATGGCTTTTGTCTTTGGCTCCTTCTCTCCCGTATGTCCTCCCTGCAAAAGTTCAATAGGATTTGCCAGTTTTATCTGTAATAAATCATAAATATAGGTCAGCAGATAAATTCCCACAAACAAAATTGCCGTCCATAAAACTCCCGATGTGGAAACATAAAACTTAATCTGTGTTTCAAACTTCATCATGGCACACAGAAGCATGGTCAGCAGCTTATTAAAGACGATTCCCGTTACTAATCCGCCGCCTACAGAAATCAGCATGGTAAATAGGGTTTCCCGAAAAAGGATTCCTGCAATATGTTTTTTCTCCATACCGAGAATACTGTAAATGCCCAGTTCTTTTTTTCTCCGCTTTATAATAAAGCTGTTGGTATAGAAAAGGAAAATCACAGAGAAAATACCGATAACACCTATACCCAGATTTAAAATCATCTGTAAGTCCCTAGCACCTGACATATGCTCAATACCTTTATTTCCGGCAAGAGCACACATAATATAAAACATTCCCACTGTCAGGATTCCCGTCAAAAGATACGGTACATAAAACTGTTTATTATTTTTGATATTCGTAACTGCCAGTTTTGAAAAAAGTCCTTTACTCATGGTTCTCACCGCCTGTCGTCAACATGGTCAGAGTGTCGGAAATTTTTACATAAAGCTCTTCATTGCTCATATTTCCACGATACAGCTGATGGAATACTTCTCCGTCTTTGATAAAAAGAACCCTTTTTGCATGACTTGCCGCCTTGGTACTGTGGGTTACCATCAGAATCGTCTGTCCATCCTCGTTAATCTCATTGAAGAGATGTAGCAACCCGTCTGCCGCCTTGGAGTCCAAAGCTCCGGTAGGCTCATCCGCCAGTATCAACTGGGGACGGTTAATCAATGCTCTTGCCACTGCTGCTCTCTGCTTTTGTCCGCCGGAAACCTCATACGGATACTTCTCCAAAAGCTCCTGTATTCCCAGCTTTGCAGCAATCGGACGGATACGTTTCTCCATCTCAGGATATTCCATTCCCGACAGCACCAGAGGAAGAAAGATGTTATCCTTTAAGGAAAAGTTATCTAACAGATTAAAGTCCTGAAATACAAAACCCAGATTTTCTCTTCGGAAAGCTGAAATTTCTTTTTCCTTGATATCTACAATATTTTTACCGTTTAAGAGAACCTCTCCGCTGGTTGGCTTATCCAAGGACGCCAGAATATTCAAAAGCGTCGTTTTTCCCGAACCGGATTCTCCCATGATTGCCACATATTCTCCTTCCTCCACGGAAAAGCTCAGATTAGAAAGTGCCTGCACCTGATTGCCTGAGAATCTTGTAGTATAAATTTTCTTTAAATTGTTTACTTCTAATATTGCCATGATAGCCTCCTGTTTGATATATGACGCGTCTGTTTTATTTTCTACGGTCAGTATAACAAAAAGGGAAAATGTATGCCATTTCTTTGGCTTACATTTTCCCGGCGTATCTTACAGTTTTGTAAGATTGGGTGTTATTGCAATATTTTCTCTAAAACTCCCTCAACTCCTTTGCCCATTTAAAAGAAATAATCTCTTTATCTTCTGTATTCAGATAAGCCTTTTCCTGATGCATGTATTCCGCTATTTTTGTTCCGGTATAATTTTTAAACTTTTTCACTACCCCGTTTATTACATCCATTTCCTGCTGAGAAAATCTTTTCATATCTAATTTTTTATTTGGCATGATATGGTACATCACACTATTTGTTTCGTGTCCTTCTTCCTCCACAACAATGACATTTTCCAAATCCAACAGCTTGTAATGACCGATTGGCAACGCTCCCATTCCTTGATGGCGGTATACCAGACCGGTAATGGCTCTCCCATACTGTTTATAACTTTGTGCATCTGCATACCAAAGTAATTTCATCAACAGTACTTTATATAATCCCGGTATCTGTTTTGCAAAATAGGAAATCATGCTTTCAATCTTATCTATATCCAACTGCTGAAACCCATTTTCCTCGCATGGTTCTTGATACATAATGTAAGTACTTTCCAAACTCTGCCGTTTTAGATACTCCTTCCCATAGCTGTTAATATTTTCAACAATTCTCTTCTTGATAACAGAATACTTTTCTTCCGTAAATCTATCTTTATTTTTTTGAAGAAAATGATACGCCTCCATAGGATTGTCCCGTACAATTCTCATCATATTATCATAGGCTTCATCTTGAATACTCTTACTTTCATATCGCGTAACCGTAACCTCGCCCCACCCCAGCAAATTTGAAAAATCGCTCTGGGAAAGTCCATAATTTTTCCGGATTTCTGCTATTTCATCAGATGTCAACAGACCCATATCCTTTCGATATGCATTTCTGGCATTTAACAGATTTTTGTCATTTATTTTGCCCGGTACGAACTCATTTTCCTCTTCTTCACTGTTTTCACAAAAATAATATATTTCTTCATAGGAAATCTTTTTTCCTTTTATGGTTATCGTTGCTTCCCGTTTTCTCTCTTCCACTTCATGTTCCTTATCACACAACGGGCAAGTCATTTTTACATTTTTGATTAAAATATCCTTCGACATTTCCTCTCCTCCTCATATTACCTATATGGATAAGTCATTTTATGGCGGGCATAATGAAATGACACACACACTATCATTCCCGATTCTGCCTTTCTAATTTTAAGTTTTATATAAACTTCTTTCTCCTGAATAACCTTTCCAAAAACATATAGAATAGGTGGATTATCATTATCTTTATCAAATAAAGATTCCGAATAATCCTCTATCGTTAATGTGTCCAAAACCTGTAGAACATCCGAAGTATCAAACTCTAACTCCATCATTGTATATGGTGTGGAATACTCTTCCGACTCAGATGCTTTCTTCTTACAGATAAAAATAAAATCTGTATCTATATGGAACTTGGGATTATGCAGAATCTCATGTAATTCTATCAGAAAATCTTCTACCATTTTCTTTTCTGAACGTATAGGTGTCAATTTTATAACTCTCTCCCCTTTCATATTTTCTACTTTTAGAATATACTATCAATTGATAGTTGTCAACGGTTATTCATGTATTTTCTCCTTCGTAATCAACCCAATTTTCACCCTGGTTCCCTCACCCATCTCCGATTCAATTTCAATGGTGTGAGACAGCTTTTCCAAAATCCGCTTGCTCAGATACAGTCCGATTCCGGTGGAACGTTTATCTGTATGTCCGTTATAGCCGGTATAGCCCTTTTCACAGACCCGTGGTAAATCCTCCTTACGGATTCCGATTCCCGTATCTTCAATCACAAGGGTACTGCTGCCCTCCATATAAATAGATACGCTCCCCTTCGGGGTGTATTTCACTGCATTGGAAAGCACCTGTTCTATCACAAACTCCAGCCATTTTTCATCCGTTAAAACCTGCACCTGCAAAGGCTGATAATTCAGGGAAATTTTTTTCCGAATAAACAGTCTCGCATAACAGCGAACTGCCTCCCGCACAATGTCATCCAGATTGTATCTTTGAATCAGAAAATCCGTTGTCTCCGAATCCAGACGGGTGTACTGCAATGCCATTTTTACATATTGCTCTATGCGGAACAGCTCCTCCGCTGCTTCCCGGTTTTTTGGTGTATCCTCTGATTGCAATAAAAGCTGCATAGCGGCAATGGGGGTCTTAATCTGATGCACCCACATAGTATAATACTCCATCAAATCCTTTCTGCGGTTTTCCAAATCATTGACAGCCTTTACTTTATCCTCATGTACCAGTTGAAGTAACGTCTGGTAATCTTCCTCTATCTGGTCTCCCGGCATACTCAAGGCATCCACCGATATCTTAATCACCTTCTGCATTTTTATAAGCTCCCGGTGTCTGTTATAATACCGGAAAAAATCAATACCGCCGATAACAAGCACCAAAAAAAGGCAGATTACTCCGCCATAAATCCATTCAGAAAAAGCCACACCGTTTAACTCCATAATGATGCACATGGCAAACAGAGTCAGCAAGGTTGCGGCTATCCAGCCTATATTCCGTTTTATATAGTAGATAAAAACTTTCATCCCAGACGATAACCGATTCCTTTCTTCGTAATAATAAATTCCTCTATCCCTATGGACTCCAGCTTTTTCCGCAGACGGTTCACATTGACGGAAAGGGTATTTTCGTCCACATAATCATCACTTTCCCACAGCTTTGTCATCAGCGTATCCCGAGATACTACTTTTTCTTTATTTTCCATCAGAACCTGCAAAATCTTCAAGTCATTTTTGGTCAGTTCTATTTTTTCCTCCTGATATGTAAGCGTTGCCTCCGTGATATTCAGCATAACCCCTTTATGCTCTAAAATACTGCTGGTTCCTGCAAAATCATAGCTTCTCCGCAGTAAAGCCTGAATCTTTACCGTAAGAACATCCATATCAAAAGGCTTTGCGATAAAATCATCCGCTCCCATATTTACCGCCATAACAATATTCATATTATCCGAAGCAGAGGAAAGAAACACCACCGGCACCTGAGAAACCTTGCGGATTTCACTGCACCAGTGATACCCATTGAAAAAGGGCAGGGTAATGTCCATCAGCACCAACTGGGGCTGGACTGCTGCAAACTCCGCCATGACCTGTGAAAAATCCTGAATCCGGTATACTTCGTAATTCCATGCCTGCAAATGTTCCTGAATACTTCTGGCTATAATCTCATCATCTTCTACGATTAATATTCTATACATCATAAAACCTCTTCTGCCTGATTTCCTTTTGTGCCAAAAATTTTTTTATAATCTCTGTTATCCGTTCTGAAGTCTTACCGTCTCCAAAGGTTTGATCCGAAGAAAGTCCCTTCCTCTTTTCTACCTGTTCCATTGCTGCCAGAATTGACGCTGTATCTTCTCCACAGGAAACCACCGTATCCGGCAAAATCCTTCCCTGCTGTCTGGTTCCGATATTTACTGTAGGCACTCCCAAAGCCGGCACCTCAATGACTCCGCTGGAGGAGTTGCCCAACACAAATTCACTATGTACCACCGCACTGAGATACCGCTTCATTCCCAAAGAAGAAACCACCTTCACAGTATCTTTTCCCTCTGCATAGTCCTCCAATATATCATTGATTTTTGCACCGCCGATATCTGCGTTTGCCTTCGTAATCAGATATTGATATTCCTTTTTTTCCTCCATGGCTTCAAACAGCCACTTCATCTGCTGCTCCACCGGAGTTTTTCCCATAGTTACTGGATGATAAGTAATCAATACATATGGCTTTGTAAAATCAAAGCCTACAGATTCCGATAACTGCTCCTTACTCATCTTTTCCGTTTTTAAAACATTCTCAATTCCCAACGCACCTACCTGAAATACCCGTTCCGGTTCTTCACCCATCTGGATAATTCTCTTTCGATAGATTTCCGTGGTGGGAAAATGCAGGTAGCTCATCTTTGTTACGGCATGACGTACCGCATCATCCACCGCTCCCTCCGTCAATTCCCCTCCGTGAAGATGGGCGATAGGTACACCGGTATTCATGGCAGCCGTACAGATTCCCAGTAACTCTGTCCGGTCTCCCAATATTACCAGTAAATCTATCTGCTCCTGCAAAAAATAATCTGTAAATGCACAGAGAGCATTGGCTATCGTCCCGGATACTCCAACGGCTCCCTCTCTTTCATCCAGAATCGGAATGACCGCATCTACAGCCACTCCGTCCTCCTCTATTTCAGATATGGTTTTTCCATAGCGTTCCGACAGATGGGTTCCTGTTACCACCAGCTTTGTCTCAAAATCTGTTTCCCTTCTGCACCGTTTTATCAACGGACTTAAAATTCCATATTCTGCTCTTGTAGCGGTCACAATCGCTATCTTTTTCATTAAAACTCTCCTGTAATTTTCTCATCCTTTTCATAATTCCGGTCTGCGGTTTTTCCGATTACATCATACCACTTCATAGGAGAAATTCCATCCCCCGGTCTTTTTACCGTCAGCTTATCCTCCGTAAAAATCTCTCCTTTTTGAATGATTTCATCCGCCACAATACTTTTTCTTGCCACAGCTATATTTTTTTTCTCTGATTCTGTTGGTTTTTTTTCTCCATTGCCCATGGCCTCCTCAATATGACGAATACCGGTAATCATATCCTTTAATTCCTGCGGCTCTAAGCTTGCCTTGTGATCCGGTCCTTCCATCCCACGATCCAGCGTAAAATGTTTTTCAATAACCACCGCTCCCATAGCAACTGCTGCCAACGGAATCTCTATACCTTTGGTGTGGTCGGAATATCCGGTCTTTACTTCAAATGCCTCAGACATTTTCTTCATTGCCTTTAAATTTACGTCTTTATAGGGAGTAGGATATTCTGTATTGCATTGCAGTAACGTAATATTTTCCTTGGAAATTCCTTCCTCATACAAAATCTTAAGAGCATCACTGACCTCCTGCAACGTACACATTCCGGTGGAAAGCACCATTGGTTTTCCTGTCTTTGCCAGCTTTTTCAGATATGGAAGATTGGTAATTTCGCCGGAAGGCACTTTCCAAAAATCCAAATCCAATCCCTGTAAAAATTCAATACTTTTAAAGTCAAAAGGTGTTGAGAGAAAGCCGATACCGGTGTCTTCACAGTATTCCTTTAATTCTTTAAACTCATCAAAGGTTAACGCCAGCTTTTTCAACATATCCTGCTGGCTTTCCTCTGCAGCTGTGGACTCTTTCTGATAATCTGCTTTTTGGGCATTGCCTGCCACCATATCCTGAGGGATAAAGGTCTGAAACTTGATATAATCCGCTCCTGCCTCCTTTGCCGCCTCAATCATTTTTTTTGCCAGCAATATATCTCCGTTATGATTTACCCCTGCTTCTGCAATAATCATTGCTCCCATCTGCTCACCTCTTTATTACTTTTGCCGGAACTCCTGCGGCAATTACCTTTTGGGGAATATCCTCTGTTACCACCGCACCTGCTCCGATTACGGCTTCCCTTCCTACCGTCTTTCCCTGTATTACGATGCTGCCCATTCCCAGATATGCCTCTTCTTGGATTGTGACGTTTCCTGCTAAGGTACTGTTGGGTGCCATACTTACATAGTCTCCTATTTTTGCTTCGTGATGAACCTGTGCTCCTATATTAAAAAATCCAAAAGCTCCTATTTTTCCATCATTTGTCACCTTCACATGCTCACAGAAAATCGTCCCTTCTCCCACTTTTACAGAATCTGCAATTTCTGTTTTTCCCATAGAAATTATCGGAAAGGTCAAATTGATATTTTTATGATAAAGCTCTGCCAATTTTTTACGCAATCCCGGTTCCTGAACACTAACACAGACTGCTGCCGGCTTTTCATATTGTAAAAGCCAGTCATCGTCTCCCAGATATGCACAGTCTGTTACGTTGCCCGGTGCTTTATCCACATATCCCAGCACCCTCCATGTGGGTATCTCTTTATTTAAATTTTCAATCTGATAAAGCAGCTCCTTCATGCAACCGCCGGAGCCTATCATAATTAAATCCTGCATCTGTATTTTCCCTTAAGCCTTCTTTTCCCGATATAAAATCGGCATACCCTCTTCCCATCGAACCTCATAATGAAACTTTGTCGAATCATAGGAAATGTTCTGATAGGTAATTTCATGGTTTTCTTTTTTTCGTTTCTTTTTCCGCTGGATTTCCTTTGGCTCCAAATGCGTCTTATATGCCAAATGGAATAATTCTATAAAATCAGCTCCCAGACCATGGTCTGTACTTTTGAAACGCACCATATCTATCCGGGATTCTGTAATGGTCTCCACCTTACTGTGTTCCACTTGATTTAGGAAAGACTTCTTATCCTCCAATGCTGTCATATCATCGGTTTCTCCCGCATAACAGATAATATCTGCCTGATTTTCAAATTGAGCATATAGTTTTGGCAAATACAACAATTCCACGTCTTCCAGAAACTCTGCCGCCTGATAGCTGTACAACTGATCCACCAGTATTCCCTCTTCTGATGGTGTCAGTATCCTTGTTTCATCTAAATAATAAGGCGACAAGTAGCTGCTGTTTTCTACGATTGCTGTAAATAGTCCCGGAGAAAGGGCATTACAAAAGTATGCCAGATATGCACCATGGGAAAATCCATAAGCATATATCCGGTTTTCATTGATTTGATATTGATTATCCCTTACAATATCCAATAATACCTTCATTGCCCGCAGATTGTCCATTGCCTGCATCCAGCTCATATCATTAAAAGAACTTTTTGTCTCTTTTAAATCTACCTTCTGTTGGAATATCTTTCCCCTTAAAATATGCTGATATTTCTCATAATCCTTTTGCAATAATTCTAATTCTGCCGGAGAAAGCTTTTTTTGCAGCTCCTCCGATGAAATTTCAGTAGGGATATTATTCTGCATATATTCGTAACCAAAATAATCGCATTGTACGGTCAACAGATTATAGGCATCTGCAAAAGCCGTTCTCATTTTTTCAAAGACACGGGATTTTGCATTGCCGCCATAACCTGCCAACAGCAATAAAATTCCCGTATCCTCATTCACTCCATCCTCCGGCTCTGCAAAATACATCATCATCGTTCTCTCTTTTGGTTCATATACACTTAGCTGTGCCTGTATCTCCAATTCATATGTTTTTGCCATTTACTTTTTTCCTGCCTTTTTTGCGTTTCTCTGCCGTTGTTTTTCTGTAAAAGGAATTACTTTTTCTTCTACTAACTGCAATATTTCTTCTGCCGCATACCCCACTGCCTGAAGCATAACCTTTCCGTTTTGTGCAATGTCATGCATTTCTTCCTGTGAATCTTCTTTTGTCCGATAAATGCTGGGCCGTAAAGTATATTCCATTCCCTTTAAACTGTCGATTACGATACTTGCCATGTAATCTTCCTCTATATATTTATTGGTTTTTCCAATCTGTTTTAAAAGTTTTTCCAATTCCTTTTCGGTATATTGATTCTTTTTGGAAAGCTTTTCTAACCGTTCATACTGGCGAACACCGGCTGCCGCTTTTTTCTTAACCTCTATCAGTTTACCCGGCAAGCCTTCTAAGATTTTTAACATCTCTTCCTTTCCCACTTCTCCCAGCATTTGTGGTCGTCTGGAAACCCGGTAACGGACATTAAATTCCTTTTTACACTCCTTTTCAATCGCCTCTTTTAAGGTCATGATTTCAGAGCCATGAATTTTCGCACCACCCTCTGTGGCATCTATCACACGTATCTGGCTCTGTTCCTTAATCTGCTCCTCAAACCAATCCAGATACAGCTTAAAGTCCATTCTGGTCAAAACCTTTCCGCCATCCACGGATTCTACCTCAAAATATTCACCGCTGTTTATGTCAATAGTATCCATTTTATCCTTGAAGGTACCGTCTGCATGGGTTTTATTCCCGGTCATGGCAAGATCCTGTCCCACCAGAATAATGGTTTTAGAACCCATATAGATTCCAAGGGAGTAAGCAGAAGTTGCAACTGAACCGCCGCTGGCAAGACTTGGCATTCCCATGGATTTTTTGTCTTTTTGGATTGCCCTTGTCATAATTTCAGTTTCCAATTGAGAATCACTGGCATAGAAAAATTTTTTTCCTTTATGAATTTTCATCGGTTCTACAGAAATGGCATTCATGGTTACCATAGGGACCTTGGAAATATCCTTATGCCGGAATAAATCCCCCGGCTTTAATCCATCCACCACCACAAAAAAGTTTGGAATAATCCCTGCATTTAAAAGAGGCTTCATAGCCGTATCTGTGGCAATAATATTCGCCTTTCCCACCGCTGCTTTCAAATCCTGAATGTTTTTATTTAAGGATGGACCTGCGGATACTACAATCGTCGGTACCTCCGGCGGCAGCATATGATATAAGGAATAAATACTATACCCATCATACATATATTTACAGTTGTTAAATATATTAACAGCATTGACATTGGTATATCGAACAATGGTATTCCAATTTTTTATGGTATCCATGACCCGCTTTCTGATATCTTCCACAAAAGCTTCTACTTTTTCTGTAAACAGCTTCTCATAATTTCCTGAAATATAAATTTTTAGCATTGTCATGCTGTCATAGGTAATCATTCTCTGCAAAAATATTTTTTTCTCTTTATCATTAATCTGGTCTACGAGAATTCCTATGGGAACATCCTCTTCAAACAAAAAGGACAAATCCACTTCTTCCAATGCTTTTACAAAGACTTCTATGGATGGCTCATAGATTAAGATATTGGTTGTTTTCTTTACGTTCTTTAAAATGTTTCGGATATGGATGGCATCATGAATCCCCACGATAACCACCGTGGCAAAATCTTCAATCTGCCCCTGCTGTTCCAACCAGTCTTCTCCGGCATAGGACGGATTATATTTTCCATTGAGGTAAAACAGTTTTCCATCATTGGAAACCCGAAAAATGGTCTGTCCGTCTATGCTTTTATCAGTATCTACATAAATGAAAGGACTTTTTTTATACTTTTCCTCTTCTATAAAATCTGCCCAGCTTTCATATTTTTTCCGAATACTTTCTATGTTTTTTTCGTATATTTCTTTATTCATAAATGCCCCTCCGGCGATTAATTTTCAAATTGATGATAACATGCTTCCAACCCGGTTTTCAATCCAAAACGCAGGACATCCAACAAAAACACTTCATCCTGCTGTGTCATTCCATACATCATATCTTCCAATAACTGTACAATATATTCCTGATTGCTATTCTCTTCTGCCAAAAGCATCATAACTGCTCCATTGACTGCCTCTACACATTTCGGCATTTCCTGCATATAGTTTTCTTTTGTTTTAATTTTCTCACATACAATATCTAAGTTTTCAATTGCTTTCTTTAGAACTTCCTGTTTTTCTCTCATAGCTTTCCTCGCTGACTTTTTATGAAAAAAGGGATTGACGACTGCCAATCCCTTTCTTGACTTCTTGATTAGCCAAGTAATGATAATACACCCTGTGTAGCCTGGTTTGCCTGTGCTAACATAGATTGACCTGCCTGAGCAAGAATGTTATTCTTGCTGTACTCAACCATTTCAGATGCCATATCTACGTCACGGATACGGGATTCTGCTGCCTGAGTATTCTCTGCTACGTTGTCAAGGTTTGCAATG
>Ga0129313_1000776_pt1 | contig 23521 bp, 21 predicted proteins | sample O1105metagenome_FD_94436 | JGI IMG/M metagenome (GOLD analysis project Ga0129313, IMG submission 94436) | Orangutan group fecal microbial communities from fecal samples from Wisconsin, USA - O1105 metagenome | ecosystem: Host-associated > Mammals > Digestive system > Large intestine > Fecal...
TCAGGGCGGAGGCGGCTACGGCGAATTCCACTGCCTGCTGGGTGCTCTTGCCGGTAATCAGGCTGTAAATCAGGCCGCCGCCGAAGCTGTCGCCGCCGCCTACCCGGTCGATGATGTGCAGGTCGTACTTCTTGGAGAAGCAGTATTCGTCCTTGGCCACGTTATACAGCATGGCGGACCAGCCGTTGTCAAAGGCGGAGTGGCTTTCCCGCAGGGTGATGGCCACCATTTCAAAATGGAACTTGTCTGCCAGCTGCTTGGCAACGGATTTGTAGCCCTCGTGGTTCAGGGAGCCGCCGTAGATGTCGGTAGCTTCGGCCTCGATGCCGAAAACGTCCTTGGCATCCTCTTCGTTGCTGATGCACACGTCCACATACCGGCACAGCTCGGTCATGGCCTCCCGGGCCTGCTGCCGGGTCCAGAGCTTGCCCCGGTAGTTCAGGTCGCAGGAAATCTTGCAGCCGTGGGCCTTGGCGGCCTTACAGGCTTCCCGGCAAATCTCCACCAGATGCCCGCCCAGGGCCGGGGTGATGCCGGTGAAGTGGAACCACTCGGCTCCCTCAAAAATGGCATCCCAGTCGAAGTCTTCGGGCTGGGCCAGGGCGATGGCGGAGTTGGCCCGGTCGTAGATGCACACGCTGCCCCGCTGGGAGGCCCCCTTCTCGTTGAAGTAGATGCCCACCCGGTCGCCGCCACGGACAATCTTGGAGGTATCCACACCGTAGCGCCGCAGGCTGTTTACTGCGGCCTGACCGATGGCGTGGGTGGGGAGCTGGGTGACGTAGGCCACGTCCATACCATAGTTTGCAAGGGATACCGCCACATTGGCTTCGCCGCCGCCGAAGGTGAATTCCACATGGTCGCACTGGACGAAGCGCTCATAGTTGTAGGGCTGCAAGCGCAGCATCAGCTCACCGAAGGTAATGATTTTAGACATATTGATTTCCCTCCTGTTGAATTATCCCCGGGCTTGTTTTACGATTTCCACGGACTGGCGGCACAGGTCGGTGATTTCCTCCCAGGCTCCCGCCTGAATCAGCTTGTCCGGGCACATATAGCTGCCGCCGCAGGCGGCGATAATGGGACTGGCGGCATACTCTGCCAGATTTTTCAGGTTCACGCCGCCGGTGGGCATCACCCGGAACATGGGGAAGGGAGCGGCCATGGCCTTAATCTTGGCCAGTCCGCCGCTTTGCTCGGCGGGGAAGAATTTCAGCACCTCCAGCCCCAGCTTGTAGGCTGCGTGGTAGTCCGTGGGGGTGGTGCAGCCGGGGAAGCAGGTGATGCCCCTCTCCTGGCAGTACTTTACAATTTCAATGTCCAGCCCGGGCGTGACCACGAATTTGCCCCCGGCGGCAATGGTTCTGTCCACCATCTCGGTGGTCAGCACGGTGCCCGCTCCCACCAGCATCTCCGGATGCCGTGCCAGCATGATAGCCATGGCCTGGTCCGCCCCGGCGGCCCGGAAGGTAATCTCCGCCACCGGCACCCCACCGGCGCACAGGGCATCGGCCAGAGGTCCGGCATCCCGGGTGGGATTGGTCAGCTTAATCACCGGCACCACGCCGATGGCACTGATTTTTTGCTGCAGCTCGTTCATATGGGTATTCCTCCTTGATGTAAATTCGGTATTGTGGGCCGGTGCTGCCGTTACAGCACCACGCCGCCTTTGAATATGGAAATCTCCCGATACCCCTTGCGCTCCGTCTGGGTCTGCCGCCCGGAGGCAGTTTCCAGCACCAGCTGCATCAGCTGCTCCGCCGCCTGGTCCAGGGTGCACCCTCCGTCGGCCACCACACCGGCGTTGAAGTCAATCCAGCCGGATTTCTTTTGGGCCAGAGGGGTATTGGTGGCAATTTTCAGGGTGGGGGCCGGTGCCCCGAAGGGGGTGCCCCGGCCGGTGGTGAAGAGAATCAGGTGGGCCCCCGCCGCCGTCAGCGCCGTGGAGGACACCAGGTCGTTCCCCGGCCCATAGAGCAGATTCAGCCCCCGGCTCTGCACCTGACAGCCGTAGCCGATGGCATCCATAATGGGGGCGCTGCCCCCCTTCTGCACGCAGCCGCAGGATTTGTCCTCCAGGGTGGTGATGCCCCCGGCCTTGTTCCCCGGGCTGGGATTTTCGTACACCGCCTCCCCCTGCCGGAGAAAGTAGTCCTTGAAGCCGTTAATCATGTCCACGGCCTTTTGGAATACCGCCTCGTTCCGGCAGCGGTTCAGCAGGAAGCCCTCCGCCCCGAACATCTCCGGCACCTCCGTCAGCACCGTGGAGCCGCCCATGGCGATAAGCCGGTCGGAAAACCGCCCCACTGTGGGGTTGGCGGTGACCCCGGAGAGTCCGTCGGAGCCGCCGCATTTCATGCCCACAATCAGCTCGCTGGCGGGAATGGGCTCCCGGCGGAATTGCCCGGCATATTCTGCCAGAGCGGTCAGCGCCTGTCTTCCGGCGGCCATCTCGTCCTCCACCTGCTGACAGGTGAGGAATTGAATCCGGTTCCGGTCGTATGTCCCCAGCTCCTCCACAAATTGCGCATGGGTGAGGTTTTCGCAGCCCAGCCCCAGCACCAGCACACCCCCTGCGTTGGGATGCTGGGCCAGTGCCGCCAGCAGCCGCCGGGTGCGGGCGTGGTCCTCCCCGGTCTGGGAGCAGCCGAAGGGGTGGGGAAAGGCATACAGCCCTTCCACACTGCCCTGGAGCAAATCCTGGTTCTCCGCCGCCAGAGCCTTGGCCACGTCGTTGACACAGCCCACGGTGGGGAGAATCCACAGCTCATTGCGGATGCCCACCTTCCCATCCTTCCGGCGGTAGCCCTGGAAGCAGGGGGCCGGAACCGGGGCGGGGTAGACACAGGCCGGGGTATAGGTGTATTCCAGCTGCCCGGAGAGATTGGTGGCCATATTGTGGGTGTGTACCCATGCCCCCGCCGGAATCTCCTGTAGGGCGTGGCCGATGGGGAAGCCGTATTTCACAATCTGCTCCCCGGGGGCCAGGGCATTCAGGGCCATTTTGTGGCCCTGGGGGATATCCTGCCCGGCGGCAACCCCCAGAAACACCGTCCCTGCGGGGATGGGCTTCAGGGCAACCGCCACGTTGTCCTCGGGGTGAATGCGGATAAAGTCCGTCATAGTGTCCTCCTTACAGGCATTGGGCAAAGGCGGCCTTGGCCCCCTGGCTGCGCAGCAGCGCCAGATTGCGGAGCACCGCCTCCCGGAAGTCGGGAACCTGGGTCAGGTCCTGCCCCCACATCTGCCGGTTGGCCATTACGGCCTGCACCAGCTGGGCATCGGTGTCTTCCCGGTGGCTATAGTAGAATTCCAGCACCCACCGGTCGTCGGAGCAGGTATAGCTGTCCCCGGCGGGGCGGCGGCAGACCAGCCCCTTGTCGGTCAGGGCCTGAATATCCGTAGAGTAGAAGGCAATGTAGGCGGCAAAGCTCATGGTGATGCAGGGGGGCAGCTTCCCCTCCTGCTGCACATAGTCCAGGAGGCTGGGCAGCACCCGGGCCCGCCATTTGGAGGTGGAGTTCAGGGAGATGCTCAGCAGCGCATGGTCTACAAAGGGATTGTCGAACCGGTCCTCCACGGCGGCGGCGAATTCCTCCAGGTCCTGCCGGTCCAGGGGCAGGGTGGGGATAACCTCTTGATGGAGCATCCGGCGCATAAAGCCCCGAATCACCGGGTCGTGCATACAGTCCCGGACAATGTCGAAGCCCGCCAGATACGCCCCCAGCACGAAGCCGGTGTGGGCCCCGTTGAGAATCCGCACCTTCCGCTTTTTATAGGGGGCCACGTCCGGCACCACCGGGCAGTTCAGCCCCGCCGCCCGGAAGGGCAGCCGCTCTGCCAGCTCCCCGGGGCCCTCGATGTTCCATACCCCGAAGACCTCTCCCACGTCCAGGCAGCGGTCTATGTAGCCGTTCTCGGCCTCCATGGCGGCCCGCTCTGCCGGGTCCTGCACCCCGCCGGGAACAATCCGGTCCACCAGAGTGGAGCAGAAGAGGCACTGCTCCTGCAAATAGTCGGAAAAGCCCGGCTCCAGGCCCCACTGGTGGGCGTACTGGCGGACACACCGGAGCAGCTCCCGGCCATTGTTGTCGATAAGCTCACAGGGCAGGATGGTCAGCCCCCCTTTTCCGGCACGGTACCGGCGGTAGAGCACCTGGGTGAGCTTGCCCGGGAAGCTGGCGCAGGGAGTGTCGGAAAGCTGACAGCCGGGGTCGTAGACAATTCCGGCCTCGGTGGTGTTGGATACCACATATTCCAGGTGGTCGGACTCGGCCAGAGCCATCAGGGCCTGGAAATCCTCCGGACTGTCCGTGGGGTTCAGGCAGCGGGAGACGACGGAGATAACCCGCTTGCAGTCGATTTTCTCCCCGGCCACATTGCCCCGGAGATACAGGGTGTACAGCCCCTGCTGCCGGTTCAGCAGTTCAATCTGGCTCTCCCGGCCATGGGAACCCCGGGGCTTTACCAGCACGCATTTGCCGTTCCACCCCGCCTTTTCGTTGGCCAGGTCGAACCAGTAGTCGGTAAATGCCCGGAGGAAATTCCCCTCGCCGAATTGCAGCACCTTTTCCGGTGCCTGCTCCAGCAGATAGCCGGTGTAGCCGGTTTTTTTCAGGACGGCGTAATTCAATGTTTCCATACAAAAACACTCCTTTGTGGTTTCATTATAAATCCCGTTGCGATTTCCGTAAATGGACAAAACAATGCCGTTGATTGCACATTCCGGATTTACCCCTGGGCCTCCAGCCTGCCCCGGGCCCTCCAGAAAAAGTACAGCCCGTATTCCACCACGGCCATACACAGCCAGCCGGCAAAGCAGGCCCAGGCCTCCCCCCGGATGCCCATTTTGGGCACCCAGAAAAAGACGCACAGGGTGCGGATGCCGGTTTGCAGCACCGTGGAAAACAGCACGATTTTCATTCGGCCCAGCCCCCGGAAGTGGCCCTGGATGGCGTTGGTGATTCCGGGCATCAGGAAGAAGAAGGCCTTCAGCCCGATATAGGAGACTCCGGCGGCTACGATTTCCTGGGCACCTGCCGGGCTGAGCAGGGCCACGGCGGGGCCCTTGAGCAGCTGGGTGAGGAGGAAGGCCAGGGGATAGTAGGCCACTGCCAGCAGCAGCCCCGCCACAAGGGTGCGCTCCATCCGCTCCCGCTGCCCGGCTCCCCGGTTCTGGGCGGTGCAGGTCATAATGCCGTTGCCGATGCTTTGGGTGGGAATCCGGGCGAAATCCTCGATTTTGCACCCGGCGTTGAAGGCATCCATGGCCACAATGCCCTGGGTATTGATTACGCCCTGGATGCACACCTTGCCTATGGGCTGGGCTGCCTGCTGCAAGGCGGTGAGGAAGCCCAGCTGTAGGGTCTGGGAGAGGAGGGCTTTTTCCACCCGAAGCTCCCGGCGGGTCAGCCGCAGCGCCGGGACGGCCCGGCGAATGCGCAGCAGCAGCCCCAGGGCGCTGAACCCCTGGGCAATTACCGTGGCCCAGGCCGCCCCGGCCACCCCCAGGCGGAACACCGCCACAAAAAGCAAATCCAGCAGCACATTGACCCCGCAGCTCAGGGCCAGAAAATACACCGGGGTTTTGGAGTCCCCCAGCCCCCGGAGGCAGGAGGCCAGCACATTGTATTGGAAGGTGAACAGAAAGCCCACCAGGTAGATGCGCAGATACACCACCGCCATGGCCAGTGCCTCCTGGGGAGTCTGAATCCACAGGAGCATCCGCCGGGACAGGGCCAGCCCCAGGGCGAAGACCCCCAGGGAGAAGAAAAAGCCGAAAATCAGGGTGGAGGCAAACTCCTGCCGGATTTTCTCCGTCTCCCCGGCCCCCCGGAACCGGCTTACCATTACCGAGGCCCCCAGGCTGACCCCGGAGGCCCCCAGCACCAGAATGGTGATAATGGGGTCGGCGGTGCTGACGGCGGCCAGGGCGGTTTGCCCCATGCACTTGCTGATGATGATGGAGTCCACCGCATTGTAGGTCAGCTGCAAAAAATTGCCCAGAATCATGGGAATGGAAAATCGAATCAGGTGGGCTAAAATACTGCCCTTGGTCATGTCCTGCATGGTGCGCCTCTTTTCCTGCTTGACAGGGATGGAATTTGTTTTGTATATTGGTGAAAAAAGGAAATGGGAGGAATGCAAAATGCTTCAGCTGGGAATCCGGCTTCACGATGTCAATGCCGCCTGCGGCCCGGAGCTGCAAACCATGCAGGCCCGGGCCCGGACCGCCCGGCAGGAGGGGTTCTCCTGCGTCCATTTGGCCTTCTCCAAGGTGTGCCCCGGGGTGCGCTTTGACGAGGGGGCCCTGAACGAGGGACTGGCCGCCCATACCCGCCGGGTTTTCGCCCGGGAGGAGCTGGATGTGGCGGTGCTGGGCTGCTATCTGAATCTGGCCCACCCGGATCCGGAGAAGCTGGCGGAAATCAAAGGCCGCTACTATGGCCATATCCGGGTGGCCTCCCTGCTGGGGTGCAGCGTGGTGGGCACCGAAACCGGCGCACCCAATGCCCAGTACCGGCTGGATGCCAATACCCACACCCGGGAGGCCCTGAATACCTTCATCGGGAATCTGGCCCAGGTGGTGGAATGCGCCGAGGGCCTGGGGGTGCAGGTGGCCATCGAGCCGGTGTGGAACCACATTGTCTGCGATGCCGCCCGGGCCCGGCAGGTGCTGGAGGCGGTGAAAAGCCCCAACCTTCGCATCATCCTGGACCCGGTGAACCTGCTGTGCCCGGAAAATGCGGACAGCCGGGACCGGGTTATCGGAGAGGCCATGGAGTCCCTCTGTCCCCACATTGCCGTGGTGCATCTGAAGGATTTCCGCCGGGAGGCCGGGAAGCTGGTCAGCGTGGCGGCGGGAACAGGGGAGATGGACTATCGGGAGATTCTGGGCTTTCTGAAGGCCCGCAAGCCCTTCATCCAGGCTACATTGGAAAATACCACCAACGAAAATGCCGTCCAGGCCCGGCAGCTGTTGGAAAATCAGTATCAGGCCCTGTAGCTACCGGTTGAGCCACTCCACCCGCCCCTCTGGGGCGGGATTTTCGTAAAACCGGGCGGTTTTGTCCCGGTGGGTGTCGTTCCACTTGTCGTAGCCCGCCGGGGCAATGTGGCTGTCCATGGAGCAGTTTTCGAAGGTGACCATGCCGTAGTCCCGCCAGGGCCGGGCCAGATAGATGCTGCCATCGGCCACCCCCGGCTGCCGGGTGAGGCGGCAGCTTTGGAAGACGAAGCCCCGGCTCTGGGACAGGCTGTGGGCCGGGGCGGCCACAAAGCCGATGCCCCGGGCATCCACCAGGGAGCGAATCTCGCAGCTGCGGAACAGGGCGCTGCCGCAGCCGAAGATGAAATCCACCGTCCCGGCAATCAGGCAGTCGGTGAAGCTCTGCTCCAGCAGCCGGTCCTGCCGCAGAAAATCGGGCAGGAAGCCGTCGTACCGGGCAATCAAATCCGGGGGCAGGGGGCCCAGGAACAGGGTATCCTGGGTGGACTCCAGGCGGCAGCGCTCCATGCGGAAGCGGTCGCCGTACACCGTCAGCGCCACCTCCTGGCCCTTTTTCTCCGGCGACCCGGCATCGTTGACGATGGACAAATCCGCCATGGACACATCGTCGGCGCATACGGCCACGGTGTAGGTCCGGAAGGTGTTGTACTCCCGGCCCATCTCGTCCAGCTTTTGTGCATAATCACCATATTTCAGGATGGTTTTTTCAGCACCCTGCCCAATAAATTTTAATCCGGGGGTTCGAATGACGATTTTTTGAGAATAGACGCCCGGGGCCAGATGGACAAAAGCGTTTTCCGGCGCATTGTCCAGGGCCTGCTGCAAAGAATCGCCGGGATGGAGAAATAGCTCATTATTCATAATATTCAGCCTCTTTGTGGGGTTTTCTTGTGCGGATTGCTTACGCTGCATTATAACACATAAACAAAATAAATAAATCCTTTCGGAAACAAAAGACTTTTTTGTGCATAAAGCATCTTGTTTTTGATATGTACTTTACGGTACTGGGCTTCTAGAATAAAAACAGAAAGACGGGAGGGCTTACCCATGAATCGCCATTGGACATTTGCACAATACCGCAGGGCGGATTTGCTCACATGGGCCGGAATCGGCGCCCTGTGCGAATATGTAATGACCCTGGCGGCCCGGCGATGGTTTCCGGCGCAGCTGTATACCGTCTCCGTCACCGCCGCCGTCTGCGCCATTGTGCTGATGCGCTGGGGAGGCTGGGCCGGGCTGCACGCCGCAGTGGGCGGGCTGGTGTTCGCACTGGCCTCCGGGGGCAGCAGAGGGCAGATGGCCGTCTACGCCCTGGGGAATCTGGGCTGCCTGGCGCTGCTGCCCCTGCTGAAAAAGAAGCAGCGCATCCGCAGTGACAAGCTCTTCACCGCCCTGTTTGCCCTGGGTGTCACCCTGAGTATGCAGCTGGGCCGGGGGCTGGTGGCGCTGGCCCTGGGGGCGGAGCGCTCCGCCTGCCTGGGATTTTTCACCACGGATACCCTGACGGATTTGTTCACCATGGTGGTTGTGTCCCTTTCCAGAAATCTGGACGGGATTTTCGAGGACCAGAAAAGCTACCTGCTGCGTCTGGCAAAGCAGGAAAAGGGAGGATTCTGATGAAAGCAAAGGCTGCTGACTACCTTGTGTATGACGAGGCAAAGAAGGTTTACCGGGAAGACCCGGAGCAGGCCGTGCGGGACGATGTGGAGAAGCACTATTGGCTCCATGTGGCCCGGACGGTGGCCAGGGACTGGCGGCTGTACCTGATGCTGATTCCCATGCTGCTGGTGTTCCTGTTCTGGCGGTATTTCCCCATGTATGAGCTGCTGGGCTGCTTCAAGGTCTCCGACGAGGTGAAGCCCGTGGCGGACCAGCTGTTCGCCGGGTTCTCCAATTTCAAGGTGCTGCTGGTGGGGGATGGCTCCAAGACCACCGAGTTCTGGCGGGCCCTGCGCAATACCTTCCTGCTGAGCTTCTATGGGCTGTGCTTCGGCTTCCCGATGCCCATTATCCTGGCGCTGTTCTTCAATGAAATCAAATCCAATATCGCCCGGTCGGTGTATCAGGTGATGACCTATCTGCCCAAGTTCATGTCCACCGTGGTTATGACCAGCCTGGTCACCATGCTGGTCAAGCAGGGGTCGCTGACCTCCAATATGGGCGTGGTTTCCCAGCTGCTGTGCAATCTGGGGCTGATTTCCCAGGAGGTGGCCCAGGGAGGGCTGCTGAACCAGCCGGGATTCTTCCGCTCCATCTACCAGATTTCCGGCATCTGGGAGGCGGCGGGCTACGACTCCATCGTTTTCTTCGCCGCCATTATCGCCATCTCCCCCACCAGCTACGAGGCCGCCCAGATTGACGGAGCGGGGAAAATGGCCCAGATGAAATATGTGGTGCTGCCCAGCATCCTCTCCACCATTGTGATTATGCTCATCACCCGCATCGGCTCTCTGCTGAACATCGGCTATGAGAAGGTGCTGCTGCTGTACAATACCAATACCTACGTCACCGCCGACGTGGTCTCCACCTTCGCCCAGCGCTACGGCATGGCCGGGGCCGCCAAGGGCATCGCCTCCGCCGCCGAGATGATGAACAACGTCATCGGTATGCTGCTGGTCATCGGCGCCAACACCATCGCCCGGAAGGCGTCCGACGTGTCGCTGTACTAAGGAGGCTGCCATGAAACGAAAGCTGGAAATATCCGAACTGATTTTCAAAATCCTCAGCTATACCCTGCTTACGATTTTTGCCCTGTGCTGCCTGTACCCCTTTGTGTATGCCGTCTCCGCCGCCATCAGCGGCCGGGATGCGGTGGAGTACAGCCAGGTGGTGCTCTTCCCCAAGGACATCCAGTTTGATGCCTTCAAGCGGATGTTCAACAACAATATGTTCTGGAACGCCTATTCCAACACCCTGTTCCTCACCCTCTACGGCACCATCTGGTCGCTGTTCGTGGCCATCCTGGGCGGCTACGCCCTGTCCAAAAAGCGGCTGCTGTTCCGCCGGGGCTTCAATTTCTTCCTGGTGTTTACCATGTGGTTCTCCGCCGGACTGGTGCCCCAGTACCTGAACTACCTGGATACCAAGGCAGTGTTCAACTCCGTGGGCATCACCGATGACAAGTGGCTGGTGGTTATCGCCATGGGCATGGCCGCCATGAACATCATCCTCCTGCGCAACGCCTTCGAGGGAGTGCCCGGCGAAATCGAGGAGGCCGCCATTGTAGACGGTGCCACGGAATTCCAGGTGCTGCGGAAGGTGTATATCCCCATGAGCAAGTCCACCATTGCCACGGTGGCCCTGTTCTTCGCCATCTCCCGGTGGAACGGCTACTTCTGGGCCCGGCAGATGATTTCCAATTCCAACGAGCATCCCCTGCAGGTGTTCATCCGGCTCCAGCTGGAGCAGTACACCGACCCGGAATTCATGGCCGGCTGGAACGAGGTCTTCGCCTCCGACTCCATGATTTACGCCCTGATTGTCTGCTCCATTGTGCCCATATTGGTGATTTACCCCTTCATCCAGAAATATTTCGCCAAGGGTGTCAACGTAGGCGGCGTGAAGGAATAAAAGGGAATAACCATGTGTTTATGCAGAGGAATCTGCTTTAAGCAAACAAAATTCACATTGAAATGAGGAGGAAAACATGAAAAACTTGAAATCTCTGCTTGCTGCATTGCTGGCGGTGTGCATGGTTGCTACCTTGCTGGTGGGCACCGTCTCCGCTGAAAACGGCCTGGACTACGCCCAGGGCACCGTCTTGCGTATGGCCACCGGCTACAACAACGCAAAGACCGGCCTGTTCTTCAACGCAGAAGTCGCCGGCGAGGGCATCACCCTGGCCGACGGCGTCACCTATCACAGCGGCGACCTGAAGCCCACCTGGGTGGAGGTCCAGAACGTCCTGGGCGTCACCTTTGAGGACAAGTACCAGGGCAACTCCGCCGCCAAGGAATTCGAGTATTGGAAAGACCGTCTTTCTGAGGTGGATATGGTTTCCGGCACCGCCGTCCTCCTGTCCGAGTACGGCGAGACCGGTGCCCTGGTGAACATCGCCGAGTACCTGGACAAGATGCCCAATTTCAAGGCCTACCTGGAAGAGAACCCCATCGTCCGCCTGTCCATCACCGGCAACACCACCACCGGTGCCATCTATTTCTCCCCCTATTTCGACGGCGTTAACGACATCGAGCGTATGCCCCTGATGCGTACCGACTGGGTGCAGAAGCTCCTGGACGGCGAGGGCGCATTCGAAGCCCCTGCCTGCAACAACACCGCCGAGCCCGCCTATGAACCCTATATGCCCCTGGAGGGCACCGTGGATGTGGACGTGGTCACCCCCGACGGCACCGCCGTGGAGACCATCACCAAGAACTACGATGCCGCCGGAAACATCGTGGCCAAGATGAACGAGGCCGGCGCCATGTCCGGTGTAGAGGCCGTGAATATGCTCCGCAGCTACATTGACCAGGCCTACGACGGCTACTACGGCACCAGCCGCTCCGACCTGTTCATCGGCCAGAACGCCGCCTGGGATGCCGACGAGCTGGTGGCCCTGCTGCGCTGCGTGGTGGCCAACCCCCAGACCCTGAACGGCACCGACAGTGTCCAGGGCCTGTTCAGCCGGGAAGACAACAACAACCAGCGCCGGGTGGATATGTTCCGCTTCGCCGGTATCCTCTTTGGTGTCCGGGGCCTGGAATCCCGCCAGGATTACCTGTATGTGGGCGAGGACGGTATGCTCTATGATGCCCGCCAGATGCCCGAGACCTACGAGGCTCTGGAAAACATGAACGCTATGGTCCAGGAGGGCCTGATTTCCAAGGCCTTTGTGGATATGTCCGAGGAGAGCACCAAGACCTACCTGCAAAACGACCTGGGCTTCATGCACTACGACTACAACCAGACCCAGACCGTATACAACGCCACCGTGCTGAACGACGGCGAGAAGTACATGGCCGTGATGGTTCCCGTGGCCCACTGGTATGACGGCACCGAGGAGGACGGCGTGTATATGCGCTTTACCGAATCCTGGCGCTCCGTGAAGACCGACGGCTGGGGCATCTCCAAGGCCGGTGTGGGGGACGACACCAATAAGCTGAACGCCGCTCTGGCCCTCATCGACTACGCCTACAGCGACAAGGGCATGATCCTCATGTCCTACGGCCCCGATGCCTTCATCAAGACCAATGACGACGGCAGCTATGTGACCTTCCACTTCAACGGCAAGGAAATGCCCGTTATCGCCGATGCCACCTACGACGAGCTGTGGGAAAAGGCCTCCGGCAACTACACCAACTATGCCCGGCAGTACCTGGGCTCCACCCTGTCCTTCGCCAAGAGCCAGGCCTTTGAGTACCAGTGCACCCACCAGGTGGGCAAGGAGGGCGCAGGCCACATCTCCAACGCCATTGCCCTGGGCACCATCAAGCATCCCCAGTTGGCTGTCACCGAGAACCCCTGGTACACCTCCGTGCCCACCGTGCTGCCCACCACCACCGTGGAAAACGACATGGTGAACTCCTACTCCGAGCTGAAGACCAAGTTCTCCTCCTCCAAGGACGGCCAGAACATCCTGGTTGACCTGATTGCCTCCGGCTACAACGACGATATGTACGATGCCGAGGACGCCGCTGCCATCGTCTCCGAGGACTGGGGCGGTATGCAGTACCTGAACATCAAGCAGGATGCCTGGGACCGCCTGCTGGACTACTACGACACCCTGGGCGAATAAGCCCGCTCACCCAACCGGGGGGCAGCAATGCCCCCCGGCCCCCCTTGAATGGTTTCCGCTTTTTCCCATCCAAAGCACCCACGAAGCCCCTGTTTTCCCCGGGAAAACGGGAAGGAGGTACTTTATGTACAAAAAACAAATGAAGCTGCAAAAAATCCTGTGCCTGGTGGCTCTGGCTGCCAGTGCACTGGTTTTCATATATTCTCTGGGGATGATGACGGACCTGTATGACAGTCTCTACGGCACCATGACCGACCCCAGCGACCTGTCCAAAACCACCGTTCCCGGCTCCATGGTCTACTACGATATGCAGCCGTTTAACAATGCCTTCCTGAAGGCGGGTCTGGCCCTGATTCTGCTGAGCTGCCTGCTCTTCATCACCCATACCCACAGCCGCCGGAAATACTACACCGGCAATTACCTCAGCGTAGCCGCCCTGACGGCGGCGGGGGTGGGCATCAGCATCTGGGCGGACGGCCGGATCAACAAATTCCGGGCCCAGTTCCTGAGCCTGGATTTCGAGGCTCTGGCCAAGCACGCCAAGCGCTGGAAGACCCTGTATACCGAGTCCACCTTCTGGTTCGATGTCCACTATGCCGTGTTCGCCGTGCTGCTTCTGACCTGTCTGGCCCTGGTGGCCTGCACCGTCTGGAAGACCCTGCTGATGCGGCAGGAGAGAGCCCTGATCGCCGCAGGAGAGGAGGCAGGCGTATGACCGCCGAAAACAAACAGCTCCGGCTGGACAGAATGCGCTTTATCAAAAACAAGCTCCCCGCCAATCTGGCCCTGCTTGCCATATTGTTTGACGTGCTGTATTTCGTGTCCGTCTATCGCTCCGATGTCCGGGACTATTACTATACCATTCTCATCGGCGCTTCCATTTTGTATAATCTGGTGTTCATGCTGGCCTGTTTCCTGTCCAGCGAGGGCATCAAGAATTACAAGGGGCGCTATGCCCTGCTGCTGCTGGCCCTGGGGGCCGGGCAGTTTGTCAGAATTTTCATTCTGCCCGCCCGGGCCCACGGCACCGTGCTGAAAAAGGTGGGCACCGTCATGGCCGATGGCCAGTACCGGTATGTGGTGACCTGCCTGGTGGCCTCCGGCATCTGCTGCCTGGCCGCCGCCATAGTGGGCGGGGTGCGCAGCAGCCAGCTCAGACGCTATCAGGCGGCAATGGAAGCCGGGAAGTAAGGAGGTTCGCTATGGCACAGCTTCGCTTAGAGCATGTGGATAAAATCTACGACAATAAGGTGCAGGCCGTCTTCGACTTCAACCTGGACGTGAAGGACGGCGAGCTCATTGTGCTGGTGGGCCCCTCCGGCTGCGGCAAGTCCACCACCCTGCGGATGATTGCCGGGCTGGAGGATATCTCCTCCGGCCACCTGTACCTGGACGGCAGGGACATCACCCAGACCCCGGCCAAGGACCGGGATATGGCCATGGTGTTCCAGAACTATGCCCTGTACGGCCACATGACCGTGTATGAAAACATGGCCTTCTCCCTGACTTTGCGCCGGGAGAATCCCAACGTCATCCATAAGAAGGTTCTGGCGGCGGCAGAAATCCTGGACCTCACCAGCCAGCTGAACAAAAAGCCCAGCCAACTCTCCGGCGGCCAGCGGCAGCGGGTGGCCATGGGCCGCTCCATCGTCCGCAACCCCAAGGTGTTTCTGTTCGATGAGCCCCTGTCCAACCTGGATGCCAAGCTCCGGGGGGCAACCCGGCGGGAAATCCTGCTGCTGCATAAGCGCCTGGGGGCCACCATGCTCTATGTCACCCACGACCAGACCGAGGCATTGACCCTGGCCGACCGCATTGTGTGTATGTCCATGGGCCATGTGCAGCAGGTGGGCACACCCCTGGAGCTGTACGACACCCCTGCCAATCTGTTTGTGGCCAGCTTTATCGGCCTGCCCCCCATGAACTTCTTCGATGTCCGGGTGGCGGAGGACACCCTGTCCGCCGGGGACTTCAGCGTTCCCCTGACGGCGGAGCAGTCCGCCCTGCTGGCAGGCTACCGGGGCCGGGAGATTACCCTGGGCGTGCGCCCGGAGGATATCACCGAGGGCGGCCCTCTGGCCCTTCGGGTGCTTACCAACGAGAACCTGGGAATGAGCACCCTGGTTCACGGCCACCTGGGCAAAAGCCGCATCACCGCCAAGCTCCGGGGCTGGAAGAGCTTCCGGGAAAATGACACCGTCCCCATATCCTTCCAGAAGATGCACTTTTTCGACAAGGAAACCACCAACGCCATCAGAGAGGAGGCCCGGCAGTGAAAAACGAACGACTGCGTAAATGTGTTGTCTCCCTGAAGCGCAGACCCCAGAGCATTGCCATGGTGTCCCTGGTGGTGTCCTTCCTGGTGTACTCCCTGAATCTGACCAGCATCTCCAATACCACCGCCAAAATTCAGGGCACAGGCATGGGCTTTGCGGGCTTCTGCACCATGCTATTGTCCATTTTGTCCTTTGTGTGCTTTCTGAATGCCTTCCCCTACCGCAAGAAGGTGAACCTGCCCATGCTGGTGCTGATGTTTGCCATGCTGGGGGCGGTGGTGTTCAGCGACGGCTATTACCTGCGGGGCATTTCCCGGGCGCTGACCCGGGCCGAGAGCCCCATCCGGGCGGCGGACTTCCCCTATATTGCCAGGGCCCGGCTGACATTGCACTGGCACATTGCCCTTCTGGCCGTTACGGCGGCCCTGGTGGCCCTGATGCCGGTATACCGCAAGCTGCTGCGCCGCATCAATACCTCGGTAGAGGTGGAGGACAATGGCGCTCTGGCCGCCATCGACATTGCGGAGGAATAACTCCCCAGGCAAAGGAATGAGCGTATTATGGCAAGACCCAGAGACAAGTCCCCGGAAGCGCTCCGGGAGCTTTCGGACTACTATAAGCTGAATACCCAATGCGTGGAGGATTTGGTAACCGCCAACGAGGAGAATTCCCCGCCGGTTTCCAAGGAGGAGCTGGGGCAATACCGCTCCGCCTCCGGGCTTCACCTGTCCCGGTGCCTGAAGGCGGTGCTGCTGAAGGCCTGGTTTGCCGGGGCGGTGTGCTTCTTTGTGTTCTGGGGTCTGGGAATGTATGTGCCCAATGCGCTGGATATGTTCCTGGTCTTCGGTGCCTGCCTGGGTATGGTGACGGATTTGCTGGTCAACAGCATTCTCCGCTTCGCCGCCGTGACCCCCGGGGAGAACGACGGCTGGATGATGTTCCCCAAGCGGGGTGTCCCCGCCTTCCTGCTGAACATCGGCTACGGCCTGGTGCTGCTGCTGTGCGTGGATGGGCTGTACCAGCTGCTCAATACCCTGCTGCTGGCCCTGGGCTGCCGGGGCAGTGCCCAGCCCCTGGGCGTGGAGCCCATTTTCTTCGGCCTGTTTTATATGGGCTTTGACCTGCTGTTTTTGGGCCTGCGGGCCCTGGGGAAGCGCATCTTCTCCCAGGCCATGGAGCGGGCCGGAAAGGAATCGTAAAATGAAACTCCTGTTTGTCAGCCCTGTGTCCGCCTGCTTTGAGCTGGAAAATCAGCACCCCTATTATGCCCCGGAGCCCTATTCGGTTTTCCTGGACGGCGTGCTCCAATTCCGGCGGGACACCAATGTGTTCTCCCTGTTCCACCTGCGCCCCGATACGGCCTACTGCGTCCGGGCGGGGGAGCAGGAGCTGCACTTTACCACCAAGGCCGTCACCGCCGCCGTCAGCGTCCGGGACTTCGGCGCAGTGGGGGACGGCGTGCAGGACGATACGGCGGCCATTCAGACCGCCATCCTCTGCCTGCCGGAGGGGGGCTTGCTCCATTTCCCGGAGGGCACCTATCGGACATCGCCCCTTACCCTGAAAAGCCACATCACCCTGTCCATGGGACAGGGGGCGGTGCTGCTGGGGGAGACGGACCGGGCCCGCTACCCGGTGGTTCCCGGCCAGATTCAGGACATCTTCACCGGGGAGGACCGGCTTTTCGGCACCTTCGAGGGGAACGCCGTGGCCATGTACCAGGCGCTGCTCTTTGCCGAGCACGCCCGGGATATCACCATCGCCGGCTGCGGCACCGTGGACGGCAACGCCCAGAACAGCGACTTCTGGCGGGTTTTCCGGGAGCTGCCGGTGGCCCGGCCGCGGCTTCTGTTCTTCCACGAGTGCCGGGATATCCGAATCCATGGCATCACGGTCCAGAATTCCGCCTCCTGGCAGATTCACCCCTTCTTCTCCCGGAACATCGGCCTGTATGACCTGCAAATCAATGCCCCCAAGGTCAGCCCCAATACCGATGCCATCGACCCGGAGTCCTGCGACCATGTGGAAATCGTGGGCTGCCGCTTCAGCGTGGGGGACGACTGCATCGCCATCAAATCCGGAAAAATCGAATTGGGCCGCACCTACCGGCGCAGCGCCAACCACCATACCATCCGCAACTGCCTGATGGCCAACGGCCATGGGGCCGTGACCCTGGGCAGCGAAATCGGGGCGGGGGTGGATAACCTCTCCGTGTCCCAGTGCTGGTTCCGGGGCACCGACCGGGGCCTGCGCATCAAAACCAGACGGGGCCGGGGCAAGGACTGCAACCTGGACAATATCCTCTTTGAAAACATCCGCATGGAAAATGTCCTTACGCCGGTGGCCATGAATATGTGGTATAACTGCTGCGACCCGGACCGGTTCAGCGAATATGTGTGGAGCCGGGAGCCTCTGCCGGTGGACGAGCGCACCCCCCATCTGGGCCGGTTCACCTTCCGCAATCTCACCTGCACCGGGGTCCAGGTGGCCGCCTGCTACATCGACGGCCTGCCGGAAATGCCCATTGACCAGGTGAATTTTGAGAGCTGCTCCTTCACCTTTGATCCCGACGCCAAGCCCGGCAAGCCCATTATGAAGAATTTCGCCCAGGAGGAATGCCGCCTGGGGCTGTATCTGGACAATGTCCGGCACATCCGCCTCCGGGATGTGACCCTGGAGGGCCAGCAGGGGGCGCCGGTGGCAGCCAGCCACTACGAAACCCTGGAGGAAGACTGAGAGGCAGCCTATGTACGAAGAAATCGACCGCTACCTGCACCGGCTGATTGCCCAGTCCGGCCCGGACTACACCGCCTGGAATGTGGAGCGCATCCGCCAGGGCAAAAGCGCCAACTGGAACTATATCGACGGGTGCATGATGACCGCCCTTCTGGCCATGGCGGAGATAACCGGCAGGGAAGAATACTTTGATTTTGTGGAGGGCTTCCTCTCCTCCTTCGTGGGGGAGGACGGCACCATCCGCACCTATGACCCGACAAAATACAATCTGGACGATATCAACGAGGGCCGGGTGCTGCTGCCGCTGTACCGGGCCACCGGCAAGGAAAAGTACCTTCTGGCCGCCGGGCACCTCATGGAGCAGCTGGCCCACCAGCCCAGAACCCGGGAGGGAAACTTCTGGCATAAGCAAATCTACCCCAACCAGGTTTGGCTGGACGGCATCTATATGGCCCAGGTCTTCTACGCCCAGTACCAGAAGCAGACCGGGGGCAGCTACCGGGATATCCTGGAGCAGCTGGCCACCGTCCGCAAGAGGATGTTCAGCCCGGAAAAGCAGCTGTATTACCACGGCTACGATGCAGAAAAGCGGGCCTTCTGGGCAGACCCCATTACCGGCTGCTCGGCCAGCTTCTGGCTGCGGAGCATCGGCTGGTTCAGCGTGGCACTGGCAGACCTGCTGGAAATCCTCCCGGAGCCGGAGGCCCGGCCTGTGGCGGAAATGTTCCGGGAGCTGATGGCGGGCATCGCCGGATACCGGGAGCCGGAAACCGGTATGTACTACCAGGTGCCCGACCAGGGCAGCCGCCCCGGGAACTACCTGGAAACCAGCGGCAGCTCCATGGTGGCCTATGCCATGCTCAAGGGAGCCCGGCTGGGCTTCCTGCCAAAAGAATATGCCGCCAAAGGCGCAAAGACCTTTGACGGCATTGTAAGGACAAAGCTGCATTTTGACGGCGAGAGCCTGAACCTGGAGGGCATCTGCCTGGTGGCGGGCCTGGGGCCGGAGAACAATCGCCGCCGCAACGGCACCTTCGAATACTATATCTCCGAGCCGGTGGTAAGCAACGATGCCAAGGGGGTCGCCTCCTTCCTGCTGTGCTATACGGAAATCCGGCGGCTCACTCCAGCTTGATTTTTACGCTGGTCTCGTCGGGGCCCTGGTCGGCGCTGTGGAGCTGACTTTCCAGATAGTAGCTGGGGGCCACCCCGAATTTCTTTTTGAACATCCGGGAGAAATACAGGGGCTCCCGGAAGCCGCATTGCTGGGAAATCTCCGCAATGTTGCACCCATCGGTAAAGCCATAGGCCAGGGTGTCGGCGGCGGTTTGCAGCCGCTTGTCCGTCAGGTACTTGTGGGGGGTGACCCCCAGCTCCTTCTTGAACAGCTTGCGCAGATAGTCGTAGCTGAAGGGGAAGGATTGCAGGTACTTGTCCAGCTCGTAGTTGCAGTCCGGGTAGTTCTGGATGATGTTGTTCTCAATTTCCTCCACCACCGGGCTCAGGGGCTGGGTCTTGTGATAGCACATCAGATAGCAGTAAATCAAATCCCCATAGGGGGACATGAGCAGCCGCCGCCGGTGGGGGTCGCCGTTGAAGTGGAAGTAGATTGCCTGAAAGGCCTGGAGCAAAAACTGATTGCTGTCGTCCTGGACAATGGCAGGGGACTTGAAGGGCAGGGACGTGTCCGTCATGTTCATGTGGATATTGGTAAAGCCGTCCCGGCTGGAATTCCCATGGGGCACATAGGGGGGCAGAATCACCACATCCCCCTTCTTATAGGGCAAATCCCCATCGTCAAAGTGGAAGGTTCCGCTGCCGTCGGTGCAGTAAACCAGCTCCCAGCTGCTGTGGGCATGGCGGCTGACCGTCAGGGTGAGAAGATGCTTCCCAACATAAATGATGTGATTCATAGTGTGGCACCTCACTCGCTTTTTCACAATTATAACAAAAAACAGCGGGTTTGTCCATGACAGATTTGTGAATCCTTCGCCCCGCCTTTTCGGGGGCCGGAAAAATCACCCAACGCCCCCCAAAAGCCGGGCAAATCAAAGACCACTCCACACACTGCCGGTTTCCACCATGCACCGATACCGGGCGGGTTAGGGCACCAACGTATCGGTACCATCCCAAAGCGTAACCAAAAAAGGAGGAAGAGTATGGGCTACTTGAGCTTGAAGAACGTAAATAAGATATACCCCAACGGCTTCCATGCCGTCCACGATTTCAACCTGGAAATTGAAAAGGGAGAATTCATCGTGTTTGTGGGCTCCTCCGGCTGCGGCAAATCCACCACACTGCGGATGATTGCCGGACTGGAAGAAATCAGCAAGGGCGAATTCCTTATCGACGGCCAGCGGGCCAACGAGCTTACCCCCCGGCAGCGGGGCATCGCCATGGTGTTCCAGAGCTACGCCCTGTACCCCCATATGTCCGTGTACGACAATCTGGCCTTCGGCCTGACCCTGCAGGGCGTGGACGAGGACGTCATCGACGAAAAGGTGCACCGCACCGCAGCCGTCCTGGGCCTGACGGACTACCTGGACCGGATGCCCCGGGCCCTCTCCGGCGGCCAGCGGCAGCGGGTGGCCGTGGGCCGGGCCATTATCCGCAAGGTGGGGGTGTTCCTCATGGACGAGCCCCTGTCCAACCTGGATGCCAAGCAGCGGGTGACCATGCGCTCCGAGATTACCCAAATCCACCGGGAGACCGGGGCCACCACCATCTACGTCACCCACGACCAGACCGAGGCCATGACCATGGCCGACCGCATCGTGGTGATGAAGGAGGGCCGCATCCAGCAGGTGGGCACCCCCCATGAGCTGTACTTCCACCCGGCCAACGTCTTCGTGGCGGGCTTCATCGGGGAGCCGCCCATGAACTTCGTCCGGGGCACCGTCTCCGGCGGCTGCCTCTTCTTCGGCCAGAACCGCCTGGATCTGGCCCCCGTCCTGGGCAGCAGAACCGCCGCCTACGAGGGCAGACCCCTGGTCTTCGGCTTCCGCCCGGAGTCTGTTCAGCTGGGGGAGCAGGAGAACGCCTACCTGCTCAGCTGCACCGTGGAGCTGACGGAAATGCTGGGCGACAATACCAATGTGTATATCCGCTCCGATTCCAGCCAGGCCATTGTGAAGGTGGACCCCCACCACACCCCGGAGATGGACAGCCAGCTGCTCTTCTCCATTCCCTATGAACAAGTCAGCCTCTTCGATGGCGAAACCGAATGCGCCATCCCTGCTGAACCCATACAGTAAAGGAGTTAACATTATGGACATTCGCTATTCCGCCAACCCCAAGGACGTGCAGCGCTACACCACCGAAGAGCTGCGCCGGGAGTTCCTGATTGAAGACCTCTACCAGCCCGACACCGTCCGGGCCACCTACTCCCACGTGGACCGTATGGTGGTGCTGGGCATCCTGCCGGTGCACCAGGTGGTGCCCATTGACAAGGGCATCGACATCTGGGCCAATTTCGGCACCCGGTACTTCCTGGAACGCCGGGAGGCCGGCGTGTTCAACCTGGGCGGCCCGGGCTTTATCGAGGCGGACGGCACCCGGTTCGACCTGGAATTCGAGGACTGCCTGTACATCGCCAAGGAAACCCGGAGCGTCAGCTTCGGCAGCAAGAACCCGGAAAATCCCGCCCGGTTCTACCTCTGCTCCACCCCCGCCCACAAGGTGTGCAAGACCACCTTCCTGTCCTTCGCTGATGCCAACAAGCGCCCCCTGGGCGGCCAGGAGCACGCCAACCAGCGGGTCATCAACCAGTTCATCCACCCGGACGTGCTGGAAACCTGCCAGCTCTCCATGGGCCTGACCCAGCTGGCCCAGGGCAGCGTGTGGAACTCCATGCCCTGCCACACCCACGAGCGCCGGATGGAGGTCTATACCTACTTCGGCCTGCCGGAAAACGACGTGGTGATGCACTTCATGGGCCAGCCCACCCAGCTGCGCCCCCTGGTCATGGAGAATTTCCAGGCGGTGATTTCTCCGTCCTGGTCCGTCCACTGCGGCTGCGGCACCGCCAGCTACACCTTCATCTGGGCCATGGGCGGCGAGAACCAGGCCTTCGACGATATGGACAACCTGACCCCCAACCAGCTGAGATAAGGAGGCCAATATGAACTTTTCGGTAAACAGCTTCTCTCTGGAGGGCAAGGTGGCCCTGGTCACCGGGGGCGCATACGGCATCGGCTTTGCCATCGCCCGGGCCTTCGCCGCCGCCGGGGCAAAGATTGCCTTCAACTGCCGGGGCAAGGAGCATATGGCCCAGGCTCTGGCGGATTACGCCGCCGCCGGAATCGATGCCCGGGGCTACTTCTGCGACGTCACCCGGGAAGACCAGGTGCAGGACATGGTGTCCCAAATCCAGAAGGACCTGGGAACCATTGACATCCTGGTAAACAACGCCGGAATCATCAAGCGCATCCCCATGACCGAGATGGACTGCGCCGACTTCCGCCAGGTGGTGGATATCGACCTGGTGGCCCCCTTCATCATGGCCAAGGCGGTTATCCCCGGGATGATTGCCAAGGGCCACGGAAAAATCATCAACGTCTGCTCCATGATGAGCGAGCTGGGCCGGGAGACCGTCTCCGCCTACGCCGCCGCCAAGGGCGGGCTGAAAATGCTCACCCGGAACATCTGCTCGGAGTACGGCGGCTATAATATCCAGTGCAACGGCATCGGCCCCGGCTATATCGCCACCCCCCAGACCGCTCCCCTGCGGGAGAAGCAGCCTGACGGCTCCCCCCATCCCTTCGACAGCTTCATTCTGGCCAAGACCCCGGCGGGCCGCTGGGGCACCCCGGAGGATTTGGCCGGCCCCGCCGTGTTCCTGGCCTCCGATGCCTCCGATTTTGTCAACGGCCACATCCTCTATGTGGACGGCGGCATTCTGGCCTACATCGGCAAGCAGCCGTAAATTTCACATATCCCCTCCAATAAAAAGCGCCTGTAACCGAAAAACGGTCACAGGCGCTTTGAAGCGCTTATTGGAAATCCCGCAGCAGCATTGGGGTGAACATGGGCTTGCCAAACAGTTGGACAAACCGGGGGCACTTAATCAGGAAGGCGTAGTAGACATTGTACCCGCAGCCCAGCATGGTCTCGATATTGCCCATGCCCTTGGCCAGAATCACATCCGCCTGCTCCAGCGCCTCCTTGGCCTGGGGCGACAGGGCGGCAATCCAGGTTCCGGCAATCCGGTTGCCGTTGTCAATCACCGGGAAGGGCAGCCCCACGGCGGCGGCATCCTCCCGGGTGGCATCGTTCTGGGTTACGGCGCCCCGAACGCAGAAGGTAATCTCCAGCTGGGGATAGGCCTGGTGAATCGCCTCGGCAAATACCCGGTCGAAGCCAATCTCCCCGGCGTTGTCCGTAAGATACAGCAGCTTGTGCCCCTGGGACAAATCCCGGCGGAAGGATTCCAGCACCGGGCCGGTAACGGCAATGTCCTTGGCCCCGGCCAGCATATGGTCCAGCTGCTGGTAGCTTACGTTCCCCTGTAGGGCGGAAAAGTCCAGATAATTTCCCAGAATGGCAAATTGCAGCCCGGCCAGAATGGGATCCTCCGCCTGGTTGACCCGGCGGCGAATGTCCTCCATCCGCTCCAACACAAACCGGTTGGAGTCCAGCTTCTCCTGGCGGTAGCGGTCGATTTCCAGGCCGTACATCTCATGGAGCAAATCCGCCACCTGGGGCCCAAACCAGGGGGCGGGGGCATCCTCCGGGGCGGACAGATACATCTGCATGATTTTTTTCAAA
>Ga0129313_1000778_pt1 | contig 23424 bp, 21 predicted proteins | sample O1105metagenome_FD_94436 | JGI IMG/M metagenome (GOLD analysis project Ga0129313, IMG submission 94436) | Orangutan group fecal microbial communities from fecal samples from Wisconsin, USA - O1105 metagenome | ecosystem: Host-associated > Mammals > Digestive system > Large intestine > Fecal...
ATCGTTGTCCATGAAGCGGTCAAAGGTGAGGACGGAAGCCGGGAACAGGAGGTAGAAATCTTCTACCGCTTTATCGGCAAAATTGATTAAATGACATCAATATCTTTAACTATGTGATACCGGCCGTGGATATCCGGAGATCGAGAAGATCCTCTATATCTGCAACCGCTATCAGGTGTCCATCGCCGATATGTTCGCTGAGGAGGCGCCGCCCCCCGCACCCTCCGCCGCACCGGACGCGCCGGCCGTACCGGAGCAGCCCCTGCCGCGGGAGAGCCTGCACGCCGCCGTCTCCGCATTTCTCACCAACCTGTCCCCCAAAAACAAGTGGCTGGCCGCAGGCGTGCTGGTGGGCGTGGGCGCCCTCAGCGGACTGATCGGCCTGTGTCTGAAAGGAGGAAATACGGATATGTCTACCATTGTCTGGATCGCCGCCATCGTCATCTTCGGTGTGGTGGAGGCGGCTACGGCGGGCCTTACGTCCATCTGGTTCGTGCTGGGCAGCGTGGCGGCCCTCATCGTCGCCATCTGCAACGGCCCCATCTGGCTCCAGATATCCCTGTTCTTTGTGGTGTCCATCGTCACGCTGGCCGCCACCCGCCCGCTGGTGACCAAGCTGATGAAAAAGGACATCAAGCCCACCAATGCCGACCGCGTACTGGGCGGCCTGGCCCGGGTCACGGAGCGCATCGACAACGATGTGCCCACCGGCGCCGTCTACATAGACGGAAAGACATGGTCTGCCCGCAGCAGCAGCGGGGAGAGCATTGAGCCTGACGCCATGGTGCGTGTCGTCCGCATGGAGGGCGTCAAGCTGTATGTGGAAGCGGAAAAGGAGGCGTAAATGCCCTACTTTGTCAAGGGACTTCTGGTGGTCCTCGCCTTCGCCGTCACACGCATCATCCATCTGATCCGCAAGCACCGAAAAGGAAAGAAGCACAACAAGGAAAACGAATAATATAAGGAGGAAACTACTATGCCGTATTCCATCCCCGGCACCATCGCCATCGTCATTCTGGTCATTCTCGTTCTGGTGGTCATCGTCAGCTGTATCAACATCGTCCAGCAGTCCAAGGCCTATGTGGTGGAGCGTCTCGGCGCCTTCCACAGCGTATGGGGCGTGGGTCTGCACTTCAAGCTGCCGTTCATCGAGCGGGTGGTGAAGAAGGTCAGCCTCAAGGAGCAGGTGGCGGACTTCGATCCCCAGCCGGTCATCACCAAGGATAACGTCACCATGCAGATCGACACGGTCATCTACTTCCAGATCACCGACCCCAAGCTGTACACCTACGGCGTGGAGTATCCCATGAGCGCCATCGAGAACCTGACGGCTACCACCCTACGCAACATCATCGGCGAGCTGGAGCTGGATCAGTCCCTCACCAGCCGCGACACCATCAACGCCAAGATGCGCTCCATTCTGGACGAGGCCACCGACCCGTGGGGCATCAAGGTCAACCGCGTGGAGCTGAAGAACATCCTGCCGCCCCGCGAGATCCAGAACGCCATGGAAAAGCAGATGAAGGCCGAGCGCGAGCGCCGCGAGTCCATCCTGCAGGCCGAGGGCGAGAAGGCCAGTAAGGTGCTGATCGCCGAGGGCGAGAAGCAGTCCACCCTGCTGCGGGCGGACGCCGCCAAGCAGGCCCGCATCATGGCCGCCGAGGCGGAGGCGCAGTCCATCCTGAAGGTGCAGCAGGCCATGGCCGACTCCATGCGCCTGCTGAACGAGAACGCCCCCAACGATCAGGTCATCAAGCTCAAGGCGCTGGAGGCGCTGCAGAAGGTGGCGGACGGCAAGGCCACGAAGCTCATCATCCCCAGCGAGATCCAGAGCCTGGCGGGTCTGGCGGCCAGCGCCAAGATGCTGGTGGAGAACGACGCGCCTGCGGAGTAAGCCTATGGCGAAAAAAGAACGCTTTGAAAAGGTGTACGGACAGGGCGTTTTCACCGGAAATGAGATCTGGGTGGACACCGAGACCGGCGTGCAGTATCTCTATCACTCTGCGGGTTATTCCGGCGGGCTGACAGTGCTGGTGGACGCCGAGGGCAAGCCCCTGCTGTACCGCAAGACACCGAACGCCCCGGAGTTCTGACGGAGAAAGGAGCGGGAAATGGCCATTCTTGCGAAGGAGTGTCCCCTGTGCGGCGGGAAGATGATGCCGCCGTGCTGCGCCAGCTATCTGACCACGGTGGATGACCCCGGCCTGCCCATCATGGAGCGGCACATGAAGGTGCTGATCTACACCTGCGAGACGTGCCGGTATGTGGCCATGTTTGCGCCGCCGTCGCCGCTGGAGGAATTTGAAAAGCGGCAGGCGGAGGAGCAGGCCATCACCGACCCGGTGGAGAGGTTCATATATAACTTCCGGGAGTATTCCGACGAGAAGCTGCAGCAGGTCATCGACGGAAAGGGATACGTGCAGGAGGCGAAGAAGGCGGCCAAGCAGCTGCTGTACCGCCGACGGTATGGGGAATAGAACACAAAAAGTAACCGTCAAAGCTATCCGGAGGAGACGTATGCGCCGCAAAATCATCGCGCTGCTGCCCCACGGGACGCGAGGGCGCACTGCCCTGCTGTTCCGCAAGCCTGAACCTGAAAAGGAGCTGAGAGTCCCATGTACTATCTCTTTGCCGGCGGCTTACAGCCCCAGTCCGCCCCACCGGCGGACGGACGGGGCGTGCTGGCCATCCTTACGCCGCAGGAGGCGCACAGTGCGGCGCTGCCAACCGGACTGTCCGTGCCAACTGCGCCTGCCGACCCGCATGAGTCTCAGTTCTGCTGGCTGCACATCGACCGCACCGGCGTCACCGGACACCTGCGTACACCGCCGCGTTCCAATCAGCCCGCCCACCGTCTGGGCTTCACATGGGCGGGCGGAGGTCTGGTGGTGGTGGACCACGACAAGGCGGCGGCGGACTGCGCCGCCCGCCTGACAGAGCAGGGCGCGCCGCTGCCGGACGGCCCGGACAGCTTTCTGGTGGCGCTGCTGCTGTACCTGATCCGGGACGATCTGCCCTACATCCAGCAGCTGGAGACGAGGCTGACCGATCTGGAGCAGGCGGTGCTGGACAACGATACGGGACGGTTCCTCCACCGGATGAGCGTGATCCGCAAGGAGCTGAACCGCACCAACCGCTACTATGCGCAGCTGTGCGACTTCGCCTCCACCCTGCTGGAGGATGCGGAGGAGCTGCTCTCCGGCCGCAGCAAGAAGCGGCTGAACCACTTTCTGCGGAAGGTGGAGAACCTGCGGGGCGAGACGCGGATGCTCCACGAATACGCCACCCAGATCAGCAGCGAGTATCAGGCGCAGGTGGACATCGACCAGAACCGGGTGATGAAGGTGCTGACCATCGTCACCGCCATCTTCCTGCCCCTGACCCTGATCGCCGGGTGGTACGGCATGAACTTCCCCAACATCCTCCTGCTGGGCTGGCGCTACGGCTATGCGGCCGTGGCCATCGTGTCGGCGCTGGTGGTGGTGCTGCTCATCTGGTACTTCAAGCGGAAAAAGTGGTTCTGAGCGGTACAGGACACGCAAAAACGAAAAAAGCCCCCGGCGCCGTGCGGCGCCGGGGGCTTCTGTATGCCTGTAAAGCCGTTGCGATGCAGGGAAAACGGCTGCTTTACAGCTTGGTGACCATGGGGATGATCATGGGGCTGCGCTTGGTGGTCTTGTAGAGATAGCTGGACACGGCGGAGCGGACGGCACGGCACACGTCGCCGTCGTCCCGGCGCTTCTTGGCGGACATACCGTCCACCGTATCGGTGGCGATGCGGCGCAGCGTCTCCAGCAGCTCCTCGGACTCCTTGACGTACACGAAGCCGCGGGTCACGATCTCCGGCGGGCAAAGCAGCTGGTGGTCGTGGCTGGACATGGGCAGCACGATGACCACCATACCGTCCTCCGCCAGCAGCTTCCGGTCGTTGAGCACCACGGCGCCCACCTCGCCTACGCCGCTGCCGTCCACGAACACCTCGCCGGCGGGGACGGAGGTCTCGCACTTGATGTGCTTGGTGGTCAGCTCGATGACGGAGCCGTTGTCGGCCACCACGATGTTATTGGGGTGCATCCCCATGCTCTCCGCCACCCGCTTGTGGATCTGGAGCATCCGTTGCTCACCGTGGAGGGGGATAAAGAACTTGGGCTTTGTCAGGGCGTGGATGATCTTCAGCTCCTCCTGACAGGCGTGGCCGGAGACGTGGAGCATATCCGCCTTGTCGTACACCACGTCGGCGCCCTTGCGGAACAGCTCGTTGATGACCCGACCCACCGTCACCTCGTTGCCGGGGATGGCGCTGGCGGAGATGATGACCTTGTCGCCGGGGCCGATATCCACCTGCTTGTGGGTGGAGAAGGCCATGCGGTACAGGGCGCTCATCTCCTCGCCCTGGGAGCCGGTGGTGACGATGACCTGTTGGCTCAGGGGCAGACCCTTGATGCGGTTGATATCCATCAGCGTATTCTTGGGCACCTTCATGTAGCCCAGCTCCGTGGAGACCTTCATGATATTCTCCATGCTGCGGCCGGTGACGGCCACCTTGCGGCCGCAGGCCGCCGCGGCGTCCAGCACCTGCTGGATGCGGTGGACGTTGCTGGCGAAGGTGGTGACGATGATGCGCTTGTCGCAGCCGGTGAACTGCCGCTTGAAGGTGGCGCCCACCGCCTTTTCGCTCAGGGTGTAGCCGGGACGCTCCACATTGGTGGAGTCGGCCAGCAGCGCCAGCACGCCCTGCTTGCCCAGCTCGCCGAAGCGCGCCAGATCGATGACCTCGCCGTCGATAGGCGTGGAGTCGATCTTGAAGTCGCCGGTGTGGACGACGGTGCCCATCCGGGTGTGGATGGCCAGCGCCGCCGAGTCTGCGATGGAGTGGTTCACATGGATGAACTCCACCTGAAATTTGCCGGCCTTCACGGTCTGGCCGGCCTCTACGGTGATGAGCTTCGTGGAGTTCAGAAGGCCGTGCTCCTGCAGCTTCAGCTTGATAAGCCCGGCGGTAAAGCGGGTGCAGTAGATGGGGGTGTTGATCTGCTTGAGAACGTAGGGGATGGCGCCGATGTGGTCCTCGTGTCCGTGGGTGATAAACATACCCCGCAGACGGCTGTGGTTCTTCACCAGATAGCTGACGTCGGGGATGACGCAGTCGATGCCGTACATATCGTCGCCGGGGAAGGCCATGCCGCAGTCCACGATGACGATCTCACCGCCGTACTCGTAGGCGGTCATGTTCTTGCCGATCTCATTCAGACCGCCCAGAGGGATGATCTTCAGTTTTTCTGCCATAAATATCAAATACTCCTTTGCTTTTGCAAGATACCACACAGCCGCCGGGCGGGAAAATGGCCGCAGCAAAACAAAGGCGGTCCGTCCTCGTGCCGGCCCTGCATCGCCGGAGAGGAGCGGAGTATCGCCCAGCCGCTACTGTGGATGGTGTGTAAGAGGTTGCCCTCTTTCTCTATGTGATCGCAGGGATACACTCTGCGAAACAACCAAAAAATGCGCGTATTTTTCTGCGCTTTTCACAAAGTATAGCACACTTTCCGCCGTTTGTACACCCCCAACTTGTCGACAAGCTTCGACAGGACGCGCGCCGCGGCGGAATTTGACCTGTTTTCCCCAAAGCGCCTATTGTCCGCCGGGGAATTTTGTGCTATAATCAATTGCTATATTAAATTGGAGACGTATCCCTATCACCGAGAGGAGGAACGCCTTTTGAGTAAAAAGATCATTCGCGGATTCCGCACGAATATGGCGCTGTACGGCCTATGCCTCATTGTGTTCGTCATCGTGACCATCCCCTTTGAGCCGCTGCTGGCGCTGGCGGAGGCGGCGGTGGCCGCCGTGGTGTTGCTGGTGGGCAGCCGCCGCAACAAGATAGCCCAGGCCTCCGTGCGGCAGTACATGGATCGGGTGTCCGGCGGCATGGACTCCGCACGCTCCAGCAATATGCTGTATGCGCCGCTGCCCATGCTGGTGTTCGATGCCACCACCGGCGAGGTGCTGTGGAGCAACGATATGTTTTTGCAGCTCACCAGCCAGAAAGAGAAGATCTTTGAGATGCTGGTGGACACGGTGGTGCCGGATTTCAGCTATCGCTGGCTGCTGGACGGCAAGCGGGAGTACCCGGAGCTGTTCCATTGGAACGGACGGATCTACCGGGTGTTCGGCGCGCTGAGCCATCCGGAGGAGATGCAGCGGGATCAGAACCCGCTGGCCACCACCTACTGGATGGATGTCACCGACAGCGAGGAGATGCGCCAGACGCTGGAATTGACCCGGCCCCTGGTGGCCATCCTCATGGTGGACAACTACGAGGAGCTGATGAAGGCCTGCCCGGAGAGCAAGCGCTCGGCGGTGCTGGCCGCGCTGGAGGAGCAGCTGAACAACTGGGCGGCAAATTCCGGCGGGCTGCTGCTGGGCTACGACCGCGACCGGTATCTGTTTGTGTTCGAGGAGAAGGACTACGGCAGCTACACCGAGAAAAAGTTCGATGTGCTGGAGAGGGTGCGGCAGGTGCAGGCCGGCGAGGGCGTGTACGCCACGCTGTCCATCGGCGTGGGCCGGGATGAGGACAGCTTTGACCAGCTGTTCAAAAATGCCTCGCTGGCACTGGAGATGGCCCTCAGCCGCGGCGGCGATCAGGCCGTGGTGAAGGACCGGGTGAACTTCGAGTTCTACGGCGGGCGCAGCAAGTCCACGGAGAAGCGCACAAAAGTGAAGTCCCGGGTCATGGCCAACGCGCTGGGCGAGCTGATCGACGACGCCAAGCAGGTATACGTCATGGGCCACAAGTACGCGGATATGGACTCCGTGGGCGCGGCCATGGGCGTGTGCTGCATCGCCCGGAAGCGGGGCAAGAAGTGCCAGATCGTCATTGATACGGAGAACAATGCGGCTCACCCGCTGATCCGGCGGATGCAGGCCCAGCCGGAGTATTCCGGGGTACTGACCACCGGCGGCGAGGCGTTCCTGAAGTGCCAGCCCGGCACACTGCTGGTGGTGGTGGACACCAACCGTCCGGAGAGTGTGGAGTCCGAGGAGCTGCTGGAGACCTGCAACCGGGTGGCGGTCATCGACCACCATCGCCGGGGCAGCAGCTACATCGAAAAGATGGCGCTGAACTACCACGAGCCGTATGCCTCCTCCGCCAGCGAGCTGGTGGCGGAGCTGATGCAGTATCTGGTGGAGCCGTCCGACGTGCTGAAGTGCGAGGCGGAGGCGCTGCTGGCGGGCATCGTGCTGGATACGAAAAACTTTATCAACCGCACCGGCGGCCGCACCTTCGAGGCGGCGGCCTTCCTGCGGCGGCTGGGGGCGGATACGCAGGACGTGCAGCGTCTGTTCCAGGGGGATCTGCAATCCATGATCGACCGCTATGCCATTATCCGGCAGGCGGAGCTGTACCACGACGATATCGCCGTGGTGGCGCTGGAGGAGGAGTGCGACCGGGTGACGGCCGCCAAGGCCGCCGACGAGCTGCTGACCATCCGGGGCATCAAGGCTTCCTTCGTCCTGTACAAGAAGGGCGACGGCGTGTATATGTCCGCCCGGTCGCTGGGTGAGATCAACGTGCAGGTCATTCTGGAGGCACTGGGCGGCGGCGGCAATTCCACCACGGCCGGCGGACAGGCAAACGACATTTCGGTGGACGAGGCCAGAGAAAAGCTGCTGGCGGCCATCGACCGGTATTTTGAAAACTGACGAAAAGGAGAACTACAACGATGAAAGTCATTCTCAAGCAGGATGTGAAGGGTAAGGGCAAGAAGGGCCAGATGATCGAGGCGGCGGAGGGCTATGCCCGCAATTTCCTGCTGCCCAAGGGTCTGGCGGTGGAGGCCACTCCCGACGCGGTGAACACCATGAATTTGCAGGCCAAGGCCAAGGCCAAGGCGGACGCGGAGGCCAAGGCAGAGGCGCTGGCCATTGCCGAGAAGCTCAAGAGCTGTCAGGTGAAGATCGCCGCCAAGGGCGGCGAGGGCGGCAAGCTGTTCGGCGCCGTCACCGGCAAGGAGATCTCCGGCGCGCTGAAGGAGCAGTTCGGCATGGACATCGACGGCAAGAAGCTGGTGCTGGAGCAGCCCATCAAGAGCTTCGGCGGCTATCAGGTCAAGGCCAAGCTGGGCTTCGAGGTCAGCGGCACGGTGTACGTCCTCGTCGTCGAGGAGAAGTAACCGTCTACATCACAACGGAAGGGAGGTCCTCATATGGCTGCGGACGATCTGCTGCTGCGGCAGGCGCCCCATTCACCGCAGGCGGAGCAGGCGGTGCTGGGCTCCATGCTCATCGACCCCGACTGCATCAAGGACGTCATGGACAAGCTGCGGCCGGAGGATTTCTACCTGCGGGCCAACCGCGATATTTTTGAGACCATCTACCATATGTTCGTCTACTCCCGTCCCATTGACGGCGTCACCGTGGCGGGGGAGATGGAGAAAACCGGCGTCTACAACGACAACACAAGGGACTACCTGCTGCAATTGATGGATGTGACGCCCACCAGCGCCAACGTCATGGAGTATGTGCAGATCGTGCTGGACAAGTCGCTGATGCGGCAGGTGGCGTCCGCCGCCGGGAGCATCAGCGCCATGGTGCTGGACGGCGCCGGCGACGCCGGCGATATGCTGGAGGCAGCGGAGCAGAAGGTGTACGCCATCCGCCGCGGCCGCAGCGCCCAGAACATGGTGCCTGTGAGCATGGTGCTGGAGGATGTGATGGCGCATCTGGCGGAGCTGACCGCCAGCGGAGGCAAGACGCTGCCGGGCCTGTCCACGGGACTTTCCGCCGTGGACGCCAAGATCAACGGCCTGAACAAGTCCGACCTGCTGCTGCTGGCCGCCCGACCCGGTATGGGCAAGACCAGTATGGCGCTGAACGTGGCGCTGTCGGCGGCGCGGGAATCCGGCAAGACCGTGGCCATCTTCTCCCTGGAGATGTCCAAGGAGCAGCTGGTGACCCGGCTCATTGCCAGCGAGGGGCTGGTGGAGAACACCCGTCTGGTGACGGGCAGCCTGCGGGAGAGCGACTGGCAGCGGATCGCAGAGGCGGCGTCCTCCCTGAGCCGGATGGACATCCGCATCGACGACAACCCGCTGCTGACGGTGGCGGATATGAACGCCAAGTGCCGGCGGCTGGATAACCTGGGGCTGGTGGTCATCGACTACCTCCAGCTGATGACCTCCGCCGGCGGAAAGGGCTATTCCGGCGAAAACCGCCAGCAGGCGGTGTCGGATATCAGCCGTATGCTGAAGATCATGGCCAAGGAGCTGCAGGTGCCGGTGCTGTGCCTGAGCCAGCTGAGCCGTGCCAACGAAAAGCGAGACGACAAGCGGCCCATGCTGTCCGACCTCCGTGAGTCCGGCGCCATCGAGCAGGACGCGGATATCGTGCTGTTTCTGTACCGTGACGACTACTACAACAGCGATTCGGAAAAGCGCAACGTGGCCGAGTGCATCGTGGCCAAGAACCGCCACGGTGAGACGGGTAAGGTGGAGCTGCGGTGGATGCCGGAGTACACCGCCTTCGGTACGCTGGAGAACCGCTATGACGATGAGGAGTGAGCCATGGACCTGACGCCGTGGATGGAGCACTGGCATATGCTGCCCGAACCGGGCGGCATCGTGCTGTGCGGCGTGTCCGGCGGACGGGATTCCGTCTGTCTGCTGGACTATCTGCATAAGCTGGGACAGCAGCGGGGCTTTACCGCCGCGGCGGGACATCTGAACCACCTGATGCGGCCCACCGCCCAGCGGGACGAGGACTTCGTCCGGGCCTTCTGCATGGAGCGGGGGATTCCCTTCTATACGGAAAGCGCCGACGTGTACGGCCTGTGCGATACGTGGGAGCTGACGGTGGAGGAGACAGGCCGCCGGGCGCGGTATGACTTCCTCCAACGGACGGCGGCGGCCATCGGCGCGGAGAAGATCGCCACCGCCCATCACCGGGACGATCTGGCGGAGACAGTGCTTTTGCAGCTGCTGCGGGGCACCGGGCCGCAGGGATTGACCGGCATCCCACCGGTGCGGGGCAATATCGTCCGGCCGCTGCTGGACACGCCCCGCCGGGACATTGAGCGGTATATTGAGGAAAACGGGCTGACCTACGTCACCGACGAGACAAACAGCGACCTGGCCTATGCCCGGAACCGGCTGCGGCTGGAGATCTGGCCGGAGCTGGAGCGCATCAATCCCTCCGCGTCGGCGCATATTGCGCGGACGGCGGACATCCTGCGGCGGGAGAACGCCTATCTGGATGAGCTGGCGGCGGGATACCTGCCGGAGACGGGAGCCTCCGTGTCCTGCGAGGTGCTGCTGGCGGCGCCGGAGGCGCTGCGCCCCCGGCTGCTGCGGCTGCTGTTGGACCGGCTGGGCACGGGTAAAAAGGATGTGACTGCCGGGCATCTGGCGGCGCTGGAGCATCTGGCTGCCGGAGAGGGTACATTGGCGCTGCCCGGCGGTGCTGCAGCGGTGTGCCGGAACGGTGTACTGACGCTGCGGACGGCGGAGACGCCGCCGGTGGAGACAGCGCTGCGGGAGGGGGAGAATTTCTTCGGCGCGGTGCGGCTTCTGGTGAGCCGGACGCCTGCGGCGGGCGCACTGGCGCTGCGCTGCGGACGAGGGCAGGTGCTGACCGCCCGGTGCTGGCGGCGGGACGACCGGCTGGCACTGCCGGGCAGCCGGGGAGAGCGGAGCGTCAAGCGGCTGCTCTCCGAGCGGGGGATACCCCCCGAAAAACGGGAGACGCTCCCGGTGTTCTGCGTGGACGGCGCTCTCGCCGCCGTGTGGGGCGTGGGCGTGGACAGGAGATTTCTGCCGGAGACTTCCGGCGAGGATATATATTATATAATGTGAGAGAATTACGGAGGATAGAGCGTATGGCAAAGAGCAATATGGATCAGGATATTCTGAAGGTCCTGCTGTCCGAGGAGGAGATCAAGGCCCGTGTGCAGGTGCTGGGCGACCAGCTGTATGAGGCATTCCACGACAAGAACCCCCTGTTCGTGGGTGTTCTGAAGGGATGCTTCATCTTCATGGCGGATCTGGTGCGTGCCGCGCAGTTCAAGAGCGAGCTGGAGTTTATCGGTGTGTCCTCCTATCATAACGGCACCAAGTCCTCCGGCGTGGTGCAGATCACCCGCGACTTGCAGGAGGACATCAACGGCCGGGACATCATCATTGTGGAGGACATTCTGGATTCCGGCAACACGCTGGTGTTTTTGAAGAATTACCTCATGGCCAAGGGCGCGGCGTCCATCACCATCGTCACCCTGCTGGATAAGCCCTCCCGCCGGGAGAAGGCCATCACCGCCGACTACATCGGCTTCGTGGTGCCGGACGAGTTCGTGGTGGGATATGGACTGGACTATGCCCAGCAGTACCGCAATATGCCCTACATCGGCGTGCTGAAGCCGGAGGTATACAGTAAGTAAAATAATGCGCGGCGTATACGAAACGTATATGCTGCGCCGGCGGACAGGCAAGAAAACTGAAGGAGGAGCCACATGGAGAAAAAGGGCGGCAAGCGATTGGCGCGTAAGGATACGGACAGACGGCGGGAGGAGCTGCCGGAGGCAGTGGAAAAGCCCGCAGAAACGGAGGGCGACACGGCCCGTCCGGAGATGAGCCGCGGACGCCGGCTGTGGCACGACTATGGGTATCTGGTCGTCACACTGGCGGTGGTGTTCGTGCTGTTCCGCGTGCTGCTGCAATTGGCCTATGTACCCAGCGGCTCTATGGAGACGACCATCCCCACCAAGTCCCTGCTCGTCGGCTGGCGGCTGCCCTATGTGGTGTCCGACCCACTGCCGGAGCGAGGGGATATCGTTACATTCTGGAATGAGGAGATGGATCGGGTACTGGTGAAGCGCGTCATCGGTCTGCCGGGAGAGACAGTCTCCATCAAGGACGGCTTCGTCTACATCGATGGCGAGAAGCTGGCGGAGGACTATCTGCCGGTCAGCGGGATCACCCGGAGCGAGGAGACGACCTTCGAGGTGCCGGAGGGGCATATCTTCCTGATGGGAGATAACCGCACCGGCTCGCTGGACAGCCGGTTTTGGGACGACCCGTATATGCCGCTGGACCAGATACAGGGCCGTATGCTGCTGGCCATTTCCATCGGGCCGAAGCAGAGCTGGCAGGGCATCCATTGGATCGCATAAGGGGGAGAAGATTTGGAGAGAAGAAGGTTTGGCATCACGGGACTGCTGCTGGTAGTCCTCGTGGTGATATTTGTGGGGTATCTGTCCGGCAATATGCGGCGCTCCGGCGATATCCCGTACAGCCAGATGCGCGCTATGTTCACGGAGGAGAAGGTGCAGTCCTTTATCGTCAACGGCGAGCGTCTGACAGCCAGCCTGCGGGACGGTACCACCGCCGCCTGCGAGCTGTACAGCTTTGAGGCGTTTTACGACGACCTCAACGACTTGGTGGTACAGCAGAACAAGGCGGGCATCATCGAGGCCTACGACTACTACGCCGACCACTCCACCAACTGGGTGCAGGTGCTGCTGCCCTACGTGCTGGGGGTGCTGGGCTTTATCCTGCTGCTGAACCTGATGAGCCGGATGTCCGCCGGCGGCGGGCCGGCCAACGATAAGATGGCGCGCTTCGGCGAGGCGCGGACCCAGAGCCTGCCCACGGGCAGCAAGAAGGTCACCTTCAAGGATGTGGCGGGCGCCGATGAGGAGAAGGAGGAACTGGAGGAGATCGTCCAGTTCCTGCGGGATCCGGAGAAGTACACGGCGTTGGGCGCGCACATTCCCAAGGGCGTGCTGCTGGTCGGCCCTCCGGGCACCGGCAAGACGCTGCTGGCCAAGGCCGTGGCGGGGGAGGCGGACGTGGCGTATCTGTCCATCTCCGGCTCCGATTTTGTGGAGATGTATGTGGGCGTGGGCGCCAGCCGCGTCCGCGATCTGTTTGAGCAGGCCAAGAAGCAGGCACCGGCCATCGTGTTTATCGACGAGATCGACGCGGTGGGCCGCCAGCGCGGCAGCGGTCTGGGCGGCGGCCACGACGAGCGGGAGCAGACGCTGAACCAGCTGCTGGTGGAGATGGACGGCTTCGCGGTCAACGAGGGTGTGGTGGTGCTGGCTGCCACCAACCGTGTGGATATCCTCGACCCCGCCCTGCTGCGTCCGGGACGGTTCGACCGGCAGGTGTATGTGGGCTTGCCCGACATCAAGGGGCGGGAGGATATCCTGAAGATCCACGCCCGGGGTAAGCCGCTGGCGGAGGATGTGGATCTGAGCCGCGTGGCCCGCAGCACGGCGGGCTTTACCGGCGCCGATCTGGAGAACCTGCTGAACGAGGCGGCGCTGCTGGCGGGACGGCGGGATCAGAAGTTCATCACCGAGAACGCGATCCACGAGGCAGTCATCAAGGTCATCGCCGGGCCGGAGAAGCGCAGCCGCGTGATCCCGGAGATCGAGCGGAAGCTGACGGCCTACCACGAGGCGGGTCACGCCGTGGTCATCCACGCACTGCCCGACCACGACCCGGTGCATCAGATCACCATCGTGCCCCGCGGACAGGCCGGAGGCATGACCATCTTCCTGCCGGAGGAGGATCGCTCCTACCGCTCCAAGGCGTATATGACGGAGCAGATCGTGTCGCTGCTGGGCGGCCGCGCCGCCGAGGAAATGATGCTGGGCGACATCTCCACCGGCGCCTCCAGCGATATCCAGCGCGCCACCGCCATCGCGCGGAAGATGGTGGGCACCTACGGTATGTCGGATAAGCTGGGCAACGTGGCGTTCGACGCCGGTACGGACGAGGTGTTCATCGGCAAATCCATGGGACACACCCGCCCCTACTCGGAGAAGACGGCGGCGGAGATGGACGAGGAGATCCGCGCCATGATCGACAGCGCCTACGACCGGTGCAGGGAGATCCTGACGGCGTACCGGCCTCAGCTGGTGGCCGTGGCGGAGTACCTGCTGGTGCATGAGACCATGGACGCGGAGACGTTCGAGGCGTGCTTTGCAGACACCACTGCGGCAAAAGACGGCGAATAAAAGCGAAAGACAGACCCTGCGGCTCTGCCGCAGGGTCTGTCTTCTGTACTGCATGGCAAAGAAGCTGTAAAGAACCAAAAAAGAACCGCGCGGGTTGGGCAAAATGACGAAACAAGTGTCTATCACATGAGGACATTTGTCAAGTCGGGCGGCGGGAAATTTGTAGAGAGTGTGTGTGACGGAGAGACAAAACCGACGGAAAAACAGGAGAAGTCCGGCTGCCCGCAGGGAAAACAGTACGATTTTTCGGAGCAAATCACAATTGTAATTGAAAAGAAGTTCCGATAAAATGTGAGCATTCTATGGGGCACCCGTTGGGAGGGAGCCTCGGAGAAAGCTTAGGAGGAAAAAGAAATGAAGAAGTTATTTGCAATGCTTCTGGCGCTGGTCATGGCGCTGAGTTTGGTCGCCTGCGGCGAGCAGGGCGGCGAGCAGGGCGGCGATGCACCGCAGGGCGGTGGAGCCAGCAGCGGCGACAAGGTCATCAAGATCGGCGTGTTTGAGCCGCAGTCCGGCGATAACGGCGCCGGCGGCAAGCAGGAGATCCTGGGTATGCAGTATGCCAACAAGATGTTCCCCACCGTCACCGTGGGCGGCGAGGAGTATCAGGTCGAGCTGGTGTATGCCGACAACGCTTCGTCCAACGATAAGGCGCCTACCGCCGCACAGACCCTGATCTCTCAGGGTGTGTCCGTGGTGCTGGGCTCCTACGGCTCCGGCGTGTCCATCGCCGCCGGTGATACCTTCTCCGCAGCGCAGGTGCCCGCCATCGGCGTGACCTGCACCAACCCCCAGGTGACCTCCGACTGCGATGCGTATTTCCGCATCTGCTTCCTGGATCCCTTCCAGGGTACGGTTCTGGCCAACTATGCCAAGAACGAGCTGAAGGCTACCAAGGCATACTGTCTGGCCAAGCAGGGCGACGACTACTCCGGCGGTCTGGCCAACTACTTCATCAAGGCCTTTGGTCAGGAGAACTGCGTCTATGAGCAGTTCCCCGAGGGCACGTCCGACTTCTCCACCTACATCACCAACGCCCAGCAGCAGGGCTGCAACGTGTTCTTCTCCCCTGTGTCTCTGGAGGCTGCGGCACAGATCATCGCCAAGGCGGAGACCCAGAATCTGGGCATGCCCATTCTGGCTGGTGATACGTGGGACTCCAACGTGGTGCTGGAGGCTGCCAAGGGTACGAAGCTGGATATCTGTGTTACCACCTTCTATCAGGAGGGCGTGAACGCGGACTTCGACGCGGCGATCAAGGCGTGGATCGACAGTGACGCCACCGCCAAGACCAACAACGGCGGCGACAACAAGCTGTCCGCCGTGACCGTCATGGGCTACGATGCCTACTGCGTGGCGCTGGAGGCCATCAAGGCTGCCGACTCCACCGACCCCGCTGCTGTGCTGGCCGCTCTGCCCAACGTGACCTGTGAGGGCATCACCGGCAGCATCTCCTTCAATGACATTGGCGACGCAAACCGTGACAGCGCCGTGGTCAAGAAGTGCAACACCGAGACGGGTGACTGGGACTTTGTCACCGTGGCAAAGGTGAGCTGAGGAACGGGCGATCTCATTAAAGTGATACAGCGCAGTGGCTGGCGGGAGCGGCAGCTCCCGCCAGCCGCTGCATATAGCCCCGGCGGCAGAGGCAAAGACACCCGCGGGAGAGCGGAGCTTTTTTGCGGCGTCCGCCGGGAAACGGCCGTTGGGAGAGAAAGACTGTAAATAGGGAGGAACCCTGTATGGACGTGTTAAAAACCGCGTTGCCGTATGTGATATCCGGCATATCGGTGGGCGGGCAATACGCGCTGATCGCCATTGGCTATACCATGGTATACGGCATATTGCGGCTTATCAACTTTGCCCACGGCGATGTGTTCATGGTGGCAGGCCTGATGATGGTCTACCTTGTTACTTGGATGCCCCTGTACCTGGCGATCCCGCTGATGATCGCGCTGACGGTGCTGCTGGGCTTTTTGATCGAGCGCGTGGCCTATAAGCCGCTGCGTACCGCGCCCCGTATGTCGGTGATGATCTCCGCCATCGGCGTCAGCTATTTTATTCAGAACATGGCGCTGTACGTCACCGGCGGTCTGAATAAAAACTATCCCGCCATCCCGTGGATCTCCGACCCGGTGCGGCTGTTTGGCATGGAGACGTCCCGCGTGACGGTCATCACGCCGTTTCTGACCATCGCGCTGGTGATCGCACTGGTGCTGCTCATCAACCACACCAAGATCGGTATGGCCATGCGGGCTGTGTCCGTGGACTTTGAAACGGCGCAGCTCATGGGCATCAAGATCAACAGCGTCATTTCCGCCACATTCATTATCGGTACGTTTCTGGCGGCTATCGGCTCGGTGCTGTTTTTCACCAACTTCCCCGGCGTGGTGCCCACGTCCGGCGCGATGCCCGGCCTGAAGGCATTTGTGGCGGCGGTGTTCGGCGGCATCGGCTCCGTGCCCGGCGCGGTGGTGGGCGCATTCATCATCGGTATCTGCGAGTCCGTGATCAAGGGTCTGGACACCATCCTGATGGCCAACGGCGCCATTACCGAGCAGGTGGGCTTTGCCACGTTCTCGGATGCGTTTACCTTCGTGCTGCTGATCGTCATTTTGGTATTCAAGCCCACCGGCCTGTTCGGTGAGAAGACCACCGACAAGGTGTAAAGGGGTGGGAATATGATGTTGGAAAAGAAAAAAGACGTCCGTAAGACGTTTATCTCGCTGGTGGCGGTGGCGCTGTTTCTGGCACTGGTTTTGGTGCTGGATCAGGTCATCAAGCCCAGCAATAAGATGTATATGCTGCTGACGGTGCTGCAAAAAGGCTCTGTATACGCGCTGGCGGCAGTGTCCATGAACCTGCTGAACGGCTTTACCGGCCTGTTCTCCCTGGGTCACGCCGGGTTTATGGTGATCGGCGCGTATACATACGCCATTTTCTCCATTCCTGCCGCCTCCCGCGACACGGTGTATCAGTACTACGACGCGGCCATCCGCATCTCCTTCCCGGAGGTGCTGGGCAACGCCCTGGGCGGCTTCGGCACGGTGCTGGGCGTGATCCTCTGCGTGCTGCTGGCGGGACTGGTGGCGTCGCTGTTCGCCTATCTCATCGGCCTGCCGGTGCTGCGGCTGAAGAGCGACTATCTGGCCATTGCCACGCTGGGCTTTGCGGAGATCATCCGCTCCATCCTCCAGTGGGGCAAGCTGGGTCCCGTGACCAACGGCTCCAATATGCTCAAGAGCTTTACCCGCATCAGCAACTTCAAGATCGGGGCGTTCAGCCTGTCCACCTTTGTGCCGGTGCTGATCGCGGTGGTCTCTATCGGACTGATTGTGATGCTGGTGAACTCCACCTACGGCCGCGCCTTTAAGGCCATCCGCGACGACGAGGTGGCGGCGGAGGCCATGGGTATCGATCTGGCCAAGCACAAGATGATCTCCTTTGTGGTCAGCTCCTTCTTTGCCGGTGTGTCCGGCGCCACCATGGCCATGGTGCTGTCCATTGCACAGGCCAACAACTACAAGGTGGCCATGACCTATGAGATCCTGCTGATGGTGGTGCTGGGCGGCATCGGCTCCATCTCCGGCTCTGTCATCGGTTCGCTGCTGTTCGTGGCGACCTCCGAGTGGTGGCTGCGTGGTCTGGATTCCGGCAAGTTTCTGGGCATCGAGGCCCCCGGCGTGTTCCGGAATGGTTTCCGTCTGGTGGTATTCTCCATTGTCATCATGGTAGTGGTGCTGTTCTTCCGCAAGGGTATCATGGGCGACAGGGAGCTGCCGCAGGTGATCGACGGGTGGAGGAAAAAGCTTCGGGCCAAAAAGGCCGCAAAGCAGGAGGTGACGTCCGAGTGAGCAAGAACATTCTGTCTGTGGAGAACGTCACCATGCAGTTCGGCGGCGTGGTGGCTGTGGACGATCTGGAGCTGACGGTCAACGAGGGCGAGATCGTGGCGCTGATCGGGCCTAACGGCGCCGGCAAGACCACCGCCTTCAACGTGATCACCGGCGTGTATGCGCCTACCAACGGCCGGGTGTGCTTTAACGGGACGTGCATCGTGCGGAATCACCCTGCCGGGAAAATGAAAAAGCTCTACAAGGGCAGCCGCGCTGATATGTATACCGCCCAGTTTGCGCCGGAGGAGCCGCTGGAGGATGAGGCGCTGAAGGCATGGCGGGAGGGGCAGCGGGCGCTGGACCCCTACGCCTTTACCAACCGCGTGCTATCGCCTACGCCGGACAAGATCACGGCGCTGGGCATGGCCCGTACCTTTCAGAATATCCGGCTGTGGAAAACGCAGACCGTGTTTGACAACGTACTGATCGCCAAGCATTTGCGGCGTACCAGCAATATGTTCTCTGCCGCGTTCCACGCCAACGGCAAGGAGGAGGCGCGGCAGCGGGCGGAGGTGCTGGAGCTGCTGCGGGTGGTCGGACTGGAGGATGTGAAGGACGAGCTGGCCACCAGCCTGCCCTACGGCAAGCAGCGGCGGCTGGAGATCGCCCGCGCTCTGGCCACCGATCCGACGCTGCTGCTGCTGGATGAGCCGGCTGCCGGTATGAATCCGCAGGAGACGCTGGAGCTGGCGAGCTTCATCCGCGAGATCCGGGATCATTTCCAAAAGACCATCCTGCTCATCGAGCACCACATGGATCTGGTCATGGGCATTGCCGACCGCATCTATGTGCTGGACTTCGGAAAGCTCATTGCGCAGGGTACGCCGGAGGAGATCCAAAACAACGCGCGCGTCATCGACGCGTATCTGGGGGTGGCAGACGATGCTGAAGATTAAAGACCTGCACGTGTCCTACGGCGGTATCAAGGCGCTGCGGGGCGTAGATCTGGAGGTTCCGGACGGTAAGATCGTCACGCTGATCGGCGCCAACGGCGCGGGCAAGTCCACCACGCTGCGTACCATTTCCGGTCTGGTAAAGGCGGAGAGCGGCTCCGTTACCTACGATGGAAAGGAGCTGCTGGGGCTGTCCATCAACAAAATACTGGAGCAGGGCATCGCCCAGTCTCCGGAGGGACGGCGGGTGTTCCCCAACCTGACGGTGCTGGAAAACCTGAAGATCGGTGCGTACCTGCGTAAGGACAGAGATGGCATCGAGAAGGACATTCGCTGGATCTATGAGCTGTTTCCCCGGCTGGAGGAGCGGCACTGGCAGCCGGCCGGTACACTGTCCGGCGGCGAGCAGCAGATGCTGGCCGTTGGCCGGGCGCTGATGAGCCGTCCCAAGCTGCTGATGATGGATGAGCCGTCGCTGGGTCTGGCGCCGTTGGTGGTGCAGGGTATCTTCGATATCATCCGCACCATCAACCAGCAGGGCGTGACGGTGCTGCTTATCGAGCAGAACGCCAACATGGCGCTGAAGATCGCGGACTACGCCTATGTGCTGGAGACAGGGTGCATCACCAAATCCGGCACCGGCGCGGCGCTGCTGGCCGACGAGTCCGTCAAGGAGGCCTATCTGGGCAAGAGAAGATAAAAAAATCCTGCGGCGCACGCCGCAGGATTTTTTTATCTTGCAGGAATTTACTTCTTGAGGATGGCGTCCACCACACCGTCCAGCCAGTGACCCTGGAACTGTTCGATGGCGCCGTCGTCCGTCAGCTTGGCCAGCTGGGGGTCGATGGGCATCTTGGCCAGCAGGGGCAGACCATACTCCTTAGCGGCCTCCTCGGTCTTGCCCTCACCGAAGATGTAGAGCTTCTTGCCGCAGTCGGGACACTCCACATAGCTCATGTTCTCCACCAGACCGACGATGGGGATGTTCATCATCTGCGCCATCTTCACGGCCTTCTGCACCACCATGGACACCAGCTCCTGCGGAGAGGCGACAATGATAACGCCGTCCACCGGCAGGGTCTGGAACACGTTGAGGGCCACGTCGCCCGTTCCGGGAGGCATATCCACGAACATATAGTCCACATCGTTCCACAGCACATCGCCCCAGAACTGCTGCACCACGCCGCCGATAACGGGGCCGCGCCAGATGACGGGGTCCGTCTCATGCTCCAGCAGCAGGTTCACGGACATCAGCTGGATGCCGGTGGCGGTGGTGACAGGGACGATGGCGTCGCCCTGCGCCATGGCGCGGCCATGGATGCCGAAGGCCTTGGGGATGGAGGGGCCGGTGACGTCGGCGTCCAGAATGGCGACATTGTAGCCCTCCCGGCGGACAGCTACCGCCAGCTGGCTGGTGACCATGGATTTGCCGACGCCGCCCTTGCCGGACACCACGCCGTAGACCTTACCGACGCGGCAGCCGTCGCGCAGGGGCTTGATCTGGAAGGGACTTTCGTTCTTGCGGTCTGCGCAGTTCTCGGTGCAGCTGCCGCAATCGTGGGTGCATTCGCTCATAGTTGCTTCTCCTTTTATATTATATACTTACAATTCGTCCGCCCCGGTGTAGGTGTGACCACAGAGGGGGCATTTGGGGTAGTCGAAGTCGTGGCAAAAGCCACAGGCGGGGCAAGTCCGTTGGTGCAAGTCAGGGTCATTGCCGTCGCGGCGCACTGCGCCGCCGGTGAAAAATTCCAGCTTGCCGCAGGCGGGGCAGGCCATGATGGACACCTCCAGCGCTCCGGCCATCAGATTGGGCAGATCACCGAAAAGCCAGCTTGTTTTTCCCAACTGAAGCTTGTCCTGTCCGGCAAAGCGCATAGGTGTGCCGCAGCGGAGACAGTTGAAATCGGGCATAGGAAGCTCCTTTCCGCTCATTTTATATATGGTATACCACGTTCCGCGCCGTTTTGCAAGGTCACAGGCGGATGACGCTGACGTTTTCCCGCCCCTGTAGATACGCCCGCTCCCGATCATGGCAGGTAAACAGCAAAATTTGCCGGTTCTTGCTTTCGGCGAGCAGATAATCCAGCGTGGCGCGGAGCCGGTCGTCGTCGAAGGTCACCAGCGCGTCGTCGAGGACGAGGGGAACGTGCTTTTCCGCGGGCAGCACCATGTCGCAGATGGCGAGGCGCACCGCCAGATACAGCTGGTCGGCAGCGCCCTGGCTGAGCTGCTGGATGCTGCGGCTCATGGGGTCGCCGGTGGCCTCCGCGGAGAGGGACAGGTCGCTGCTCAGCAGTACCTTGTCGTATTTCCCGGCGGTGAGAGCGGCGAAGATCTCCGCCGCCCGCCCGCCCAGCGCAGGGGAAAAGCGGTTTTGCAGGGTGGTGTTGGCCTGCTCCAGTGCCGTCATAGCCAGCGCAATGGCGTCGTATTCCTCTTGAAGGCGGGACAGCTCCTCCTGCTTCTGCGATAGCTGTGCGGCCAGATCGCTGCTGCTGTCCAGCGCCCGGATGCGGCCCAGCAGCGTATCATAGCGGCGGCGTGCCTCTGTCAGTGCCTGCTGTGCCTGTGCCAGTGCCTCCGAGACATCCTCCGCTGCGGCGAGGGAGACGGGAGCGGCGGGCCGTGCCAGCTCCTCCTCCGTCAGCTGTGCGCGTAGGGCATCCCGGTACAGGGCAGCCTCCCGCGCCTGTTGCCGTGCGGCGGCCAGTGCGTCCCTGCGGCGGCGCACCTGCGCCAGCGCAGTCTGCGCTTCGGACAGGCTGGCGGCCTCCGGAGCGAAGCGGCGTACCTGCACCAGCAGAGCCGTCAGCCGCGCGCGGCAGGCCTCCTCTGCGTCGTCAGCGAGGGTCTGGGCGCGGCGGGCGGTCTCGGCGTCGTCCGCCGCCTGTTGGCGCAAGGGGAGATATTCCGCGATCTGTTCTTCCAGCGCGGCGCGCTGGCGAGCGGCAAAGCTTTGCCGCTCGACGATGGCCTGACGGCGAAATTTCACGGCGAGAAGTGTGGCGATCACGCCCAGACCAGCCATAGCGAGGCAGAGGCAGAAGGGGAGCAGCCCGCGGCTGCGGAGGAGGAACGCCAGCATCGTGGCGGCGACCACCAGCGAGCCGGTGAAAAACGGAAGGAACGGGAAGGGGGCTTTCTCCGGCACGATGGCGGCGACGCGCTGGCGCAGCTCCGGTTCGGCGTTGGGGTAGAGAGGGTGTGCCTCCCATGCGGCGCGGGCATCCCCGGCGGCGCGGCGGGCGTCCTCTGCGGCGCGGCGTTTTTCTGCCAGGGCGGACAGCTCCGGGAGCAGGGCTGCGGCTTGCCCCTCCAGCAGCGACAGGGCGGCATCATCGGGCAGAGCGCCGGACGCATTGACCAGGGCATCGGCGCGGCACTGGACTTCCTCCGCCGCCTGCACCGTGTCACGGTAGGCGTTGATCCGCTCCTGACGCTGCTGCGCCCGCTGCTGCGCGGCTTGTCGTTGGAGCGCGGCGGTGCGGCGCTCCAGCGCATCCGCTTCCTCCTGCGCCTGCCCAGCCTGCTGCTGCAGGGCGTCCACCTCCCGCAAGGTCTCCTGCAGTTGGTCGATCTCCCGCTCCAGCACGGGGATCTGGCCGGTGGTGCGGTTGCTCCGGCGGCGGTTCAGCTGCTTTTTCAATCGCTCGTAGGACGCGGTATAGGAGGCATCCTCCTCGCCGGTGGTGATGAGGGAGGCGATGCGGCGTTCCAGCTCGGCGTCATGCCGCACCGCCAGCGCGTTCTGCCCGATAAAGGCACTGCGCTCAAAGACCTCCCGGGGTACGCCCAGAAGCTGCTCACCGGCGTTCAGCGCGGTGAGTCCCTCCACGGGGGTGGCGGTGCCGGTATAAGTGCAGGAAAACCCGCCCATAGGCGATGCGGCGCGGCGCGTATCCCGCAGCAGCGTGTAGGCGTGTCCGTCCGCCGTCAGCTCCATGCGGCCCTGCATGGCGGCGCCGCTCCACGGGACATAGCGTTTCTTGTCGGCCAGCGTGCTGCGTTCGCGGGAGGGAAAGCCGTAGAGCATGGTGCGGATAAAGGCGCTCCATGTGGACTTGCCGGATTCGTTGGGGGCGCAGATCAGATTCAGGCCGGGATGCAGGTGCAGCTCCTGCTGCTCCAGCCGACCGAAGGTGGCGTTCAGGTAGTGAAATTCCACTGCGCGTCCTCCTTTCAGGGTATATTATATAATGGTATAGATTATAGCACAGAGGGCGAAAAATGTCATCTGCGGGACAATTTGAAAAAAACTGAAAAAAGAATAAAAAAGTGTTGACAAATGGCTTTGACCGTAGTAAGATATCAACTGTTCCGCGTGGGACGTGTACCTTGTAAATTAAACAACGAACGAAACGAAAAGCACCAGACGGGAGCACGGAAATGTGCAACTGAAAAGACTTGGTGGAGCCGGGTTAAGTCAATTACCGGTGAAGCTAAGTATAAAAAGTTTTAAGCTATGACAAATAGCTCTGTAAAGATTAGCTCGGCGGAGACGCCGTGTTGATACAATTTATAGAGAGTTTGATCCTGGCTCAGGACGAACGCTGGCGGCGTGCTTAACACATGCAAGTCGAACGAGAATCTGTGGAACAAGGATTCGTCCAAGTGAAGC
>Ga0129313_1000779_pt1 | contig 23409 bp, 15 predicted proteins | sample O1105metagenome_FD_94436 | JGI IMG/M metagenome (GOLD analysis project Ga0129313, IMG submission 94436) | Orangutan group fecal microbial communities from fecal samples from Wisconsin, USA - O1105 metagenome | ecosystem: Host-associated > Mammals > Digestive system > Large intestine > Fecal...
CCGGCGACATAATCGGCTTGTACTCCTCGCCCGGCTTCAACTCGGTGAAGGCGTTGTCGGGCAATTGGATTTGCTCTTTTTCTTTTTCCATGTTATAGTGTTATTTGTTATTAATTGTTTCGTTCGTAGTATATTTTGCAAAGTTACAACTTTGTAGTTATAAATCTGTGATAAACCGGGAAAATATATTTAAATTTGCAGACAACAAATATATATTGAAATGAACCGAACCAAAAGACTATTGGCAGCTACCGTAGCTGCCGCTTTTGCCGGAATACAATCGTTTGCCGGCAACGATCTCACAATGATAGTAGGCACTTACACCGACCAGAGCACTTCTGAGGGCATATACGTATATCGCTTCAATCAAGAAAGCGGAAAGGCCGAAGTGGTCAGCAGCATCAAGTCGGGCAATCCGTCGTTTCTCGTCTTCAACGACAATGCCACCCGTGTGTATGCCGTCAACGAATACGACGACGAGCGACGAGGTGCCAGTGCATTCAGTTTTGACGCTTCCAAAGGTACGCTTTCGCTCATCAACAATCAGCATTGCGGCACATCGGCAGCCTCACACATCAAGAATATGCCTGGTGCTGCACCCTGCAACATAATGGCTTATGGCCGTCATCTGGTGACTTCCAACTACAACGGTGGCGACATTTCGGTGTTTCCAATCCGTGAGGACGGCTCTATAGGAGAGGAAAGCCAGTATCTTTGCATGTTCAAGGGCAATGATGTAGATGCTCATATTCATTGTTGCCGCATCACTCCCGACCATCGTTACATGATAGCCAACGACCTTGGCAACGACTGTATATGGCGTTTTGACATCAACAACACCGATAATGCATTCCTCAGCAATGCCAAAGAGATATACACCGCACCCAAAGGCACCGGACCGCGACATATTGTGTTCAACAAGAAGGGCGATGTGGCTTACCTGATTGGCGAACTCGACGGCAGCATTACGGTGCTTGGCTACAACAACGGCAATATGCGTGAGTTGCAACGTGTACAGGCTTCGCTGACCAAGACAGCGGGAAGTGCCGACATTCATATATCGCCCGACGGCAAATTCGTCTACGCTTCACACCGATTGAAGGACGAAGGAGTGTCCATTCACGCTGTAGATGCAAAGACAGGATTGCTCACCAACGTTGGTTTTCAGCCCACAGCTGCTCATCCACGCAATTTCGCCATCACTCCAAACGGCAAGTATCTGCTTGTAGCGTGCCGCGACAGCAACGTGATTGAGGTGTTCCGACGCGACAAACTGACCGGAAAACTCACTAACACACACAACGACATAAAGCTCGGCAAACCCGTGTGCATACAGTTTGCCAACAAAAATGGCGGAGCATCCAATTAAGGAAGCTCCGCCTTATTTCGTTTATGCAGCCATGCAAGCCACATATTGTTTGCATGATTGATGATTAGAACATCTTGTCAGGATAAACGCCCTCGTCGTGCAACTTCTGGAACTTCTCGACTGTGCCGGGACGATCCTCAGGATAAGTTACGCCGAACCACTTAGATGTAGTATCGAGAACCTCGCAAGTAGCTGTACCGTCGTTGATGAGCTTATCAACCATCAGAGGAATGAAGAACTCGCTCTTGAGGTTTGACATATTCTTCGGGTCAGAAAGGAATGTCTTGAAGAACTCGTTGCTGTACTCGAAGTAGTCAGGAGTAAAGCCCCAGAAGTTCATTGAAACCGGTGTGTTGTCAGGAATAGCTACCCATGTCTCGCCATCCTCGTCGAGATACTTAACAACACCGTCGATGCGCTGGATCTTTGTACGCTCTACTACAGAAGTAAGGTGATGAGCGTCGTCGTTAGAACATACGCCACGGCTTACTGTACCGCTATCAGACAATGTGTTGCCGCAACGGAAACCTACCATAGCATACTTGCCCTTTGAACCCTCAGGAAGCTCGCTGAGCCACTTGCCCATTACGTTGAACGAGTCACGATCGTAGAAATCGTCGCAGTTGATTACTGCAAACGGCTCGTTGATAACGTTCTGCCCCATCAATAAAGCGTGGTTTGTACCCCAAGGCTTTGTACGGTCAGCCGGACATGTGAATCCCTCTGGCAGTGCATCAAGGCTCTGGAACACGAGTTCGCAAGGAATGTGGCCCTCGTATTTTGAAAGAACGACACGGCGGAAGGCATCCTCGAAATCCTTACGGATAACGAATACGAGCTTGCCGAAGCCTGCATTGATAGCGTCATAGATAGAGTAGTCCATGATGGTTTCACCATGAGGACCAAGCTCATCGAGCTGCTTCAGACCGCCATAACGGCTGCCCATACCTGCAGCGAGGAGAAAAAGTGTTGGTTTCATAATCTTATTTTATTAGATATGGTTTTATCGTAAAATCGGATTTAGCACTGGCTGCAAGCCTATACCAATGGCAAAAGTAACAAATAACGTTGGAATAAAAAAGTTTTTACATAGTTTTTTGCTTTCGAATTGCCGTTTATATAGGTATTTGTGTTACTTTTTATATAAGATTACAATCTGTGGCGTGCGCAATGCGGGTTTCAGTTCGCCGCCTATGTAGAAGCATCCTTTCTGTGTGACTACCATCTGAGCTCCTGCACGTGCCAGACCATTGTCGACAAAGCGTGTCTTTAGCCACGCTCCCTTCTCTACGTCATACTCGTACAGATTGCCACTGAATCGATACCAAGAGATGGGCTGGTTGAGATAGTCGGCTTGCTTCACCCGCTCATAACGGCCGCTTATAGCATCAAGAAAAATATCCTTGTTGACGCCACCCGTGGCGTAAATCTTGCCATTGTCGGTCCACGCTATACCTCCTGCCAGAGTCATTTCGCTACCTTCAACCGATTTCGGTGCAGCCACACTTGTCCACTTTCCGGTAGCAATATTCATGCAGCAGCCGTCGGTATGCACTTCGCTCCGGTCGCCATTGGCCAAGAATCCGCCCCAAACATACAGTTTTCCGTCGAGTGCAGCGGCTACGGGCTGCACGCGGGCGTTGCCCGGCATACTGCCAATATTGCTCCATGCAGGATTGGCAGCATTCAGATTGAGAACCAGAACATCTGCCGACGGTTTGCCGTCGTGATTGCCTCCCACCACAAATACGTTGCCCTCGCTTTGCGCCACAGCCATATTGTCAACCGTGCAGGGCAGGTCGGCAAGACGCTTTACGCAGACATGCTCCCCCACTCCATCAAGACGGACGCTATAAACCGACTTCAACGCATGATTGCTGTTGTTGCCTCCTATGAACAGAAGGCTGTCGCCGCTCACCGCCGTAACTCCATAAGCTGCCGGTTCGGGCAGCATTCCTACGAGTCGCCAGTTGAGCACGTCGCTGTCGATGCGTGCTGCATATATGCCGGCATAATATGTCTTCTTGCCCGGTGTGGGGAAATTGCATCCGCCAGCCACAACAATCCAGTCGCCTATCTGTCCGGCGTAGCATGCCGACACACCGAGCGAATAGCCGGGTTCGGTAGCAGGAAATCCAAAGACCGGACTTACACGCTGGGCTGAAGCCGATGCTTGGAAGAGTGAAACGAATAATAATATAAGGAATAAAAATCTTTTCATTGGGCACTATCTAAGTTTGTTGTAAAACAAAAGGGTGTGGCACGGCTTGCACATCAAGCTTTTGCCACACCCTGTTATCTAAGAGTAATACTAATCAAGTTTCTTCAAAATCTCCTGGCAGAGCATATAGCTCTTGATCATCATGCGCGGAATATGGAACGGACCCTTGAAGAGGTTGCCCTTTGCGGGCTGTGCCACTGTTCCGTCGCGATGCAGATAGCCATACCACTCGCCGTATTCGGCATCGGGGAAGTGGGCGTATGTCCACTCGCTGATGCGCTCATGACGATACAGATACTTCTCGTCGCCTGTGCCGAGGTAGGCATAGAGCGATGCGATAATGGTCTCGCACTGCGGCCACCAGAACTTCATGTCCTGCGAATAGTCCTGCACCGGGAGGTTCTTGCAGTCACAGAAGTTGATGATTCCGCCATACTGCTTGTCCCAGCCCCAGTCCCACGACCAGTCAAGAATTTGAAGAGCCATGTCGAACATAGGCTTGTCCCAACCGCGCAGCTTTGCCTCTTCCATGATAAACCATGAAGTCTCGATGCAATGACCGGGGTTGATTGTGCGGGTTTCGTTGGTGTCGATGAACTCGCCGTTCATTCCTACTGTCTCAAGCAGACACTTAAATTCGGGGTGGATGAAGTATTTCTTGAGCTTCTCAATCGACTCGTCAATCTGTGCTGTGAGCTTCGGGTCGTCGTTGACCTTGCGTATGCAAGAGCCCACATTGATGAGAATCATGATGATGCTGTGGCTCTGCATCTGCACGTTCGGTTCAAACTTGGCAGGCAGGAAGCCCGGAGTAGCGAGGAAGCGCTGTGTATCCTCAAATACCTGGAGTGCGCGCTGTGCCCAATGCTGGTCGCCTGTGGCGAGTGCATACTCCGACATTGCTATCGCTGCGAATGTCTCCGAGAACACATAACGGCGCTTGCGCAAGGGCTGTCCTTCGGCTGTCACCGAGAAATACATGTGGCCCTGCTCGTCAAAGCAATGCTTCTCGATGAACTCAAGTGTCGACTTGGCTGCGTCGAGCCACTCCTGGTTCTTCTCGATATTGTTGTATGCAAAGGCGCAAATGAATGCAAAACGGCCCTGAAACCATACCGACTTGGTTGAATCCATCAACGATCCGTCGCGGTTTACGCATGTGTATACACCGCCATTCACTCGGTCCCATCCATGCTCCATCCAGAACGGCATGATGTTCTCGGTCAGATCCTTCTTGTATGAGTCTGCCCAAGACTGAATATATTCTTTTACGTTCATTTCTTTATAGTTTGTTCGTCTAGCGACGATGGTTTAGAACTTATTGGCACGCTCAAAGAAACCGATTTCCTCAAGCTCCTTCTTCATCTGAGCCTCTTCCTCATCAGTCATGTTGCGGAATGGTACACGGTTTGGTCCGAGGTCGAAACCGAGGAGCTTCATGATGCGCTTGCCGCCAACGATGTTGCCGCGGAAGTGGCAGATAACGTTGATAACGGCCTGTGAGAAGTTCTGCTTCTCGCGTGCAGTCTCGATGTCGCCATTGTTCCAAGCCTCGATGATGCCGGTCAGCTCACGTCCGTTGTAGTTGGTTGTGCCACCGATGCCACCACGTGCGCCACCCTGAGCAAGGCTCGGGAGGATAGTCTCGTCCTGACCGTGGAGCATATCATACTTGCCGTTTGCATAGAGACGACACTGGTTGTACTCATAGAGCGACTCGTATGTGTACTTGATACCAGCGAAGTTGGCGATGCGACCGTCAACAGCCTTCAGCAAGTCGAGCATGGGCAAGAATGCGCCATTGAATGCAGGGATATGATAGTAGTAGAAAGGAAGATTGGGAGCTGCATTGGCAATTGTCTCGCAGTACTCTACAAGTTCCTCTATACGACCAATCTTCGGGAATGGAGGAGCCATCGAACCGATACCCCATGCACCTATCTTCTGTGCATGCTCAGCCAGACGCACACTCTCACGCAGGCAGCAGCTGCCTACATGTACTATCACCTTGAAGCCCTCCGGAGCTACCGACACCCAACGCTCGGCAAGCTGCATGCGCTCCTCGGTGGTGAGCATATAGCCCTCGCCCGACGAACCATTGATGAACACGCCCTTGAGTCCGTTCTTCTGCAACATCTTGGCATAAGCCTCGATTGGTTCAAGATTGACGTCACCGTTTGCATAGAAAGGTGTAAACGGAGCGTCGATAAGTCCGATAATCTTTTCCATAGTCTGTTTGTATTTAAAAGTATGTAATATTAAACCTTAAATTTATTATAATATGTATCTATAAATGAATTACTCCTTGTTGTCGGTAGTAGGTCTCAAGCAGCTCAACTGCAGCACGAGTGCCACGAGCACGATGCAGCCCAGTACGGCAAAACCTAAACCAAGGTTGCCACCGTCAGTCCACTTACCCAACAGGTGTGTCACAGCAGCACCCGCAAACACGCCCACCATGTTCATCACGCCATAGGCTGTAGCGCGATACTTGGCTGAGATTATCTGGCAGAGTATAGGCATATTGTTGGCGTCGAACATTCCGTAGCCCATACCGAAGAGCAGTCCTGCTCCTACTACAGCCACGATGCTATGACCGAAGCCCAGCAATACGAGTGCCGGAATGGTCATACCCAATCCTATGGCACTTGTATATACACGTCCGCGAATGTTGCGCAGCACCCACTTGTCCGACAAAATACCACCTACGATAACACCGATAAACGACGATGCGGCAATAGTAATGGTCGACATAGGTCCAGCCTGCGACATCGGAATGCCAAGGTTTTCGGCAAACAGCGTTGGCAACCAGTTCTTAGTAGCCCATCCCGGAAGACTCGGCACAGCGAAATAGATGAGAATTACCCAGAACGCCCAGGTAGAGAACACCACGCTCAGTCCGCGCCAGACGGTCTCCTTAGGCTGATTGGCAGCGGGGTTGGCTGCAGCAACAGCTGCTGTACCCTTGTGCTTGTCGTGAAGAAGCAGAGCGAGCACTACCGAATAAGCTATACCGATAATACCAAACCAGTGGAATGTAGAGTGCCATGAGAACATGGCGGCAACTGTTGCGCCGAATCCACCGATAGCCTGTCCTACGTACAGACCGGTCATGTGTATACCAATAGCCAATGAGCGCGACTTGCCCTCATGCCAGTCGGCGATGAGCGAGAGTGCTGACGGGATGTAAAGTGCCTCGCTAATGCCCATCAGAGCACGCAACCAATAGAGCTGCTGAAAGTCAGAGGCGTAGCCCATGAGATATGTCACTGCCGACCAAACGAACAAACTGCCCACTACGAGCTTCTTTCGGCTCACGCGGTCGGCTACCACTCCGGCAAAGGGGCTTACAATTCCGTATATCCAAAGGAAAACGGCCATCAATGCACCGAAAGCCTCAGCTTTGTTCAATTCGGCGATGTCGGCCTTCATAGCCTCCTGCATTGTGGAGAGCATCTGACGGTCCATGTAATTCAAAAGGGCCACAACCCAGAGCAGCGCTACGACTACCCACGGGTAAAACTTACTTTTTTTCATCAGTTTCTATCAGTTAGTGTATTCTTAAAATTGGGTTTTAGTTTATTCGATTAGCTATGCAGACGATACCTTATGCCTGCATTTGATGTTTACTTTGCAAAAGTATACTTTTTTTCTAAACCAAGCAAGTTAAATAAAATATTTTTTAATCACAATGGCATTATTTGCGATTTTTAATAAACCAAAATAGTTATAAGACCAATAGGACTAAAACTTAAGACGAAAAGACCACATTTGTAAGCAATCTTTTCGTCTTTACTATATGACCAAATTAATCATTTCCCCTCTTACGTTCGGCTATTCTTTCATTTGCCCTTTCGGCATCACCACGAGACACATGCATTCCTCCGTCTTCATCCCTCCACATAGGCTGCGAAGCTCCACCGCCTCCACCACCATTGCTACTAAATATATCTTTGGGCAATACAAAAAATATAAATCCAATAGCCACAGCTATCATTATTATCTGAATGATTAGTTTGAACACCACAACTATAAGTCCCCAAACAGCAACTATACAACCTATTATATATATTATTCCGAATATCGTGACAGCCAAACCCATTTTAAAACTTCCAAACCGCTCACTGTTTCGCTTTGCAGAAAGCAATACACCTCCAAGAAGAGCTGCCAATCCTCCTATGAGAATAATAATATCACCAAGAATAGTATTATTTAAGCCGAGTGCCAACTGTATCAAAGCCACAACAATAACAGCTGGCACAACACCTAAAATACTGTAAAGAGCTGGTTTTATAGATATTCCATCATCTACATCACCATTAAAGTCCTCTCCAAAAAGGATCTGTTCATATATCTTTATACTCATGCACTGATACAAAACAATCAATGCAAACGGAATAATGCGCAACAATGACGACCAAAAACCGAAATGTTCACGGTCACACCACCAGAAACACTCTGTACCAAGCACACTATAAGCCCATATCTCAAGAAGCGACCCCACCAAAATACCAGCAGGTATCACAATCCGAGCCATAGGTAGGTATTTTTTGTGTTTTAGAGAATATCCACTGAACAAAAAAACACCTAAAAACAGTAAGGCTATTATAATATAAGGTATATACGACCTGAAAAGCTTGCCTTGCAAAGTGTGCTTCACAATGTCATTTTCAGAAAGCAGGCGGTCTTTTACACCTTCAGGATTTTCATCTGAAAACACCACATCCTCAGTTGAAACACCCCATAATTTGCCATCTTTCTTAAAGATTAAATAAGATAATTTGAAACCTCCAGATAGGTTCTGCGAGCCGTCCTTACGGCCTATCGCTTCTATTATTTCGCCTTCAGCAATTCGAAAAGCCACTTCCTCGGAAGCAACATTCCAAAATGTATCCACCCGACCTTCATAATCCATTTTTTCAATGGAAGCAGGATATACATTGGCTGAATCGCCACGCGCACATTCAATCTCATACTTCTGTGCACTTACATTAAGCACACATAAAAAGAAAGACAATAAAAATAAAAGGTAATTTTTCATAAATGATAGGTTTTAGTTATTTCATTTTTAATGATTGCAAATATAGCATTTTTTTATTTTTTTCACATGTCAAATTTACAAAACTACACTTCAAAAAGTAAATACATGACATTTTGTCGGTATTTTATTACACAAACGAATTAAAAGTGACATTTTGTCATATCGAAAATACATGGGCATATGGTTTGCGCTTAGAGTCAATGAAAACAGAAAATCAGAATAAATCAAGAAAGGAGAACAAAATATGACATTCGACAAATTCACAATCAAAGCCCAAGAGGTTGTTCAGGAGGCTGTCAACACCGCACAGCGCCAAGGACAACAGAGCATTGAGCCGGTGCACCTGTTGAAGGGTGTGATGGTGAAAGCCAAAGACGTAGCCACATACATCTTCCAGAAGCTCGGAGTCAATGCCAACCAGATAGACACTGTTGTAGACAGTGAAATACAGCGACTGCCACGTGTTCAAGGTGGACAGCCATATCTCTCTAACGACGCCAACAACGTGCTTCAACGTGCGCAGGACTTCGCCACTAAGAACGGTGACGAGTTCACCAGCGTTGAACCGATATTGCTCGCTCTGCTTCAAGTCAACTCTACTGCAAGCCGCATTCTGAAGGATGCCGGCATGACGGAGGCTGAAACCGTAAAAGCAATTCAGGAACTGCGACAGGGTCAGAAGGTGCAGTCGCAATCGGGCGACGAAAACTATCAGAGCCTTGAGAAATACGCCAAGAACCTCGTTGAGGAAGCCCGCCAAGGCAAGCTCGACCCGGTTATAGGCCGTGACGAGGAGATTCGCCGCGTGCTTCAGATTCTGTCGCGCCGTACCAAGAACAATCCTATTCTTATAGGTGAACCGGGTACCGGTAAGACGGCTATCGTCGAGGGACTGGCTGAGCGTATAGTTCGTGGCGATGTGCCCGAAAACCTTAAGGACAAGCAGCTCTACTCATTGGATATGGGTGCGCTTGTGGCTGGCGCCAAGTACAAAGGCGAGTTTGAGGAGCGCTTGAAGAGCGTAATCAAGGAAGTGACCAACAGCGACGGCCGCATCATTCTCTTCATCGACGAGATTCACACTCTTGTTGGTGCAGGAGGTGGCGAGGGCGCTATGGACGCTGCCAACATATTGAAACCGGCTCTTGCACGTGGCGAATTGCGCAGCATCGGTGCCACAACCTTGAACGAATACCAGAAGTATTTTGAAAAGGACAAGGCTCTGGAGCGCCGATTCCAGACGGTCATGGTAGACGAGCCTGACGAGCTTTCAGCCATCTCAATACTGCGTGGATTGAAGGAACGCTATGAGAACCACCACAAGGTGCGTATTCAGGACGATGCCTGTATAGCTGCCGTGAAACTCTCTGAGCGCTACATCAGCGACCGCTTCCTCCCCGACAAGGCCATAGACCTTATGGACGAGGCTGCTGCCAAACTGCGTATGGAGCGCGACTCTGTACCGGAGGAGCTCGACGAGATTACACGTAAGCTGAAACAGCTTGAGATTGAACGCGAGGCCATCAAGCGCGAGAACGATGCCGACAAGATTGCACAGCTTGACAAGGACATTGCCGAACTGAAAGACCAGGAGAGTTCGTTCCGTGCAAAGTGGGAAAGCGAGAAAGCTCTTGTCAACAAGATACAGCAGGACAAGCAGCAGATAGAACAGTTGAAGTTTGAGGCTGAACGTGCCGAGCGCGAAGGCAACTACGAGCGCGTGGCTGAGATACGCTACGGCAAACTCAAATCGCTCGACGACGACATCAAGTCGATACAGAACCAGCTCAAGTCTACGCAAGACGGCAACGCCATGATTCGCGAAGAGGTGACTGCCGACGACATAGCCGAAGTGGTAAGTCGCTGGACCGGAATACCCGTAACACGAATGATGCAGAGCGAACGCGAGAAGTTGCTGCATCTTGAGGAGGAACTTCATAAGCGTGTAATTGGTCAGGACGAGGCTATACGTGCGGTGAGCGATGCCGTACGCCGCTCACGTGCCGGACTGCAAGACCCGAAACGTCCTATCGCTTCGTTCATCTTCCTCGGCACCACGGGTGTCGGTAAGACTGAGCTTGCAAAGGCGTTGGCAGAGTATCTGTTCAATGACGAGACCATGATGACGCGTATAGACATGAGCGAATACCAGGAGAAGTTCAGCGTGTCACGTCTTATCGGTGCGCCTCCGGGATATGTAGGATATGACGAAGGCGGCCAGCTTACGGAAGCCGTGCGTCGCAAACCATACTCGGTAGTGCTGTTCGATGAGATAGAAAAGGCTCATCCCGACGTGTTCAACATCTTGTTGCAGGTGCTCGATGACGGTCGCTTGACAGACAACAAGGGACGTACAGTCAACTTCAAGAACACTATCATCATCATGACTTCAAACCTCGGTAGCCAGTACATACAGGCTCAGTTTGCTGGCATGACTCCGCAGAACCGCGACCATGTGATTGGCGACACTAAGGCTAAGGTGATGGATATGCGCAAGAAGACCATCCGTCCGGAGTTCCTCAACCGTATCGACGAGACCATTATGTTCCTGCCTCTGACCAAACCGGAGATTGCACAGGTAGTGACGCTTCAGATAAACGCCGTGAAAAAGATGCTCGAGCCGCAGGGATTCACGCTCGAAGTGACACCTGCCGCCATAGACTTCCTTGCCGACGAGGGCTTCGACCCTGAGTTTGGTGCTCGTCCTGTGAAGCGCGCCATACAGCGTCTGGTGCTCAACGACCTCTCTAAGAAGATTCTTTCTGACGAGGTGAGCCGTGAGAAGCCGATTACGATCGATGCTGGCGCCGATGGATTGGTGTTCAGAAACTAAGGTGAAACGATTGGTTCTAATATAAAGAAACAGGCTATGCTGTGTGTGTTAAGCACATTGGCATAGCCTGTTTTTTTGTTGTCGCGCATCGGCGGCAAGCCTTTATCTATGATGTATGGTACCGTCTTTCGGCGTTACGACACATGTTAGGCGAGGCGGTCGCACAGTTGTTGTCTTCTCTCTTCGTATTCGTTGACAAGAGAGCAGATGGTTTCTTCCGCCGTTTTTACCTTATTTATATATGCCGCAGACTGTCCTATTTCGAGTTCTCCGTTCTCGATGTCGCCTTCGAAGATGCCGCGTTTCGAGGCTGCCGGACCGAGTATTTCTTTCAATTGCTCTTTCGTGACATTGCCTTGCTGCTCTGCTTCGGCGATGCGGTCGTAGAGGGCGTTGCGCACCAGACGTGTGGGGGAGAGGGCTTTGAGACATAACATGGTGTCGCCTTCGCCTGCTTCGATGCAGCGCTGCTTAAAGGCGTCGCTGGCAGAGCTTTCTGCACATAACGCGAAGGCGGTGCCAAGCTGCACTCCTTCGGCGCCAAGCGCCATAGCTGCGAGCATCTGTCTGCCTGTGGCGATGCCTCCTGCGGCGATGACGGGAATGGTGACGGCGTCGCAGACGGCTGGAATCAGCGACAGGGTGGTGGTCTCTTCTTTGCCGTTGTGGCCGCCGGCTTCGAAGCCTTCTGCTACGATGGCGTCGACACCTGCCTGCTCACATTTCACCGCCAGCTTGCTGCTCGGCACGACATGCACCACGGTCATGCCTGCTTCGTGTAGCATGGAGGTGTATTTCTTGGGGCTTCCTGCCGATGTGAACACTATCTTCACGCCTTCGTCGACTAATATTTGCATTAGCCGGTCTATCTCAGGGTACATCAATGGCACGTTCACGCCCCACGGTTTGTCCGTCGCTGTCTTCATCTTGCGTATGTGGTCGACGAGGGTTTCGGGGTGCATGGACCCAGCGCCGAGCAGTCCCAGTCCGCCAGCGTTGCTCACTGCTGCCGCCAAGCGCCAGCCGCTGCACCACACCATGCCTCCCTGTATGATGGGATATCTTATTCCGAACAGTTGCGTTATTCTGTTTTCTTTCATGACTTCGGGTTTTATTGTGATGTTATGAATATGTGTGCTTGTTATCAAACAAATGGCCATTAATCGGCGACGCGTGTCGTTAATTAATGGCCATTGTCCATATTGCTTGTTGTCAAAATGCTGTTTTACTTCACAATCTTCTTTCCACCCATGATGTAGATGCCTTTGGGCAGAGCTGAGAAGTCGGTGCCGACGAACGTGCCGTTGATGCTATAGATGCGGTTGTCGGCCTTGTGGACAGGCTGCACGGTCACTTTGTCGATGCCTGATGTGACGATTTTCTGTACCACTGTAAGGTCGTCAAACCACAAGCGCTCTGATGTGGAGAACTTGAGCTGGCACTTTCCCTTCACCGTTGTGGTCATGGCGAATGTGTTCCACTTCTCGTTGGCCAGTGTGTAAGAGCCTATCTGCTGGTCGTTGAGGTAGACAGTGAATGTCTGGTCTTTTGTAGATGCAAACGGTGCAACCTTTACTGTGATGGTCGTCTCGTCGCCGCTAAGCGTGAACGATGGTGACTTGAAGTCGGGACTGTAGCCACGCAGACCGAACAAAGCGCACTTGTTGGCGCCACAACGCACGTCGGTGTCTTCTGTCTCCCAGCCTGCAACGTCGGGCAGGAAGTTGCCGCCAGGTCTGGGGACGCCCCATTCGTTGTTGTTGCCGCCCTTGCCGTTGCACTTGTTGAAGGTCTCCTGCAGCACGGTCTCTTCCACTACAGAGGGAGGAGCGGGCTTGCTGTCTGCCACAAAGTTGAACGAAATGGTGCCGTCGGCGTTGGCGGTGATGTCTGTCACGCCACGGTTGAGCAGGTTGCTGCCATCGGTGTTTTGGTTGTAAACGACGGCTTTAGGACGTGACTCGTAGGTGAGGCTGTTGTTGCCATTATAGGGGTAGGCGTCGTTGGCTTCCGTAATGTCGTTTAATATGCGGTCGGCGGGCACTACAGCGCAACGCAGATGCGAGGCGGTGGTGTTGACAGTATTTCTTGCCCAAGCCGTAGCGTCGTAGTCGATGTGTGTGATGAGCAGTCCGCTGCCAGGCAGTTCTGTGTCCCATCCGGTCTGTTGGCGGTTCTCGAGCATATAGAATTCGTCGCGGTTGCCGTCGTTGTGTATGACGTATGCGCCGCCGCCCTCAGACAGAGCCTTCAGTCCTTTCACAGCCACATCGCTGGTGCTGAGCTCGGTCGGGGTAAGCCAGCCTGCCACCCACTTCTCGTATGCCGTGTAGCCTGCGGGGCGGAAGGAGTTGCCATTGTAGCTACCGCTGCACATGATGTCCCATGTTCCCATGCTGTGTATGCCGCTATAGGTGCAGTCGTACATGTCAGGGTAGCCGAGACAGTGGGAGAATTCGTGGCAGATGGTGCCGATTCCTGCCGGATGGCTGCCGCTGTCGCCGTCGAGCTCGTTGCTGCATGCGTACTGGCGCTGCTGTTTTCCGCCGTATGAACTAATCCATGCGCCACGGCTTGCGTGCGGCCAAATGGTGTTGGCATCGCCTCCTGTGGCTTGTCCGTAGCCTGCGTAGATGACGTAAACGAGGTCTACATCGCCGTCGTCGTACCAGTCATATTGTGAGAAATCGACCCCTTCGGCGTTGGCTTGAGCGCAGGCTTCCTTCACCATGTCCATGGCGTGGGCGTCGTTGCCGGCTGTGTTGTTGACATCTTGACCGTAGTAGCCGTAGTTCTGCGACATCATGTATGGGCCTTTAACGTCGAATGTGAGGTTGAATTTGCCATCGCTCTGTGCGAGGAAGTAGTCTTTCACGCTGCCCACGAAGCCGTCGTCGTTGGTGAATCCCTCTTTGTTCATCACGTCGTTGTAGAACTTCTGTCCGTGATTTTCTTTGAATTTCATGTCTGGGAATTCTGCCAACAGTATGAGACAACGCTTGTTACCGATGTACTGTTTGCCGACATCTGCCACGCGTTTCTGTCCGCTGGCTTCTCTGGCGTTGCGGCGTGCATATCTTACGCTTGCCTCTTTGCTGAGTGCTTCGCGTGCGGTGAGTGAGAAAGTGCCGTCGGGGTTGGACATGTAGACGTTGCCTTCCTTGTCTTCGTAGAAGTTCATGGTCTCGTCACCCTTTAGCATTGCCTTCACTGTGGTGCCGTCTTTAAGTGTGATGGTGCGCCAGATTCCTGGGCGTGCAGGTATGGCATGCGCCATAATGGATGTCAGCATAAATAGTGACATCAGCAGAATTGATCTTTTCATTTGTATTTGTCGTGTTCTGTAATAATCTTTTTTGAACGTAATATTTCTTCTAAACAGCTCGTCTCCACAACCGCCTCGCGGGGCTTTGGGGCGTGCTACATTATATTATATATAGGGATTTGTCGTGAAACCATGCAAAATTACGCAATAATTTGCATTTATCAATGACTTGTAAATATAATTCAGTTTTTTTAATTTATTTCGTTATTATTTTGAATATCACACAAACATTCTGTAATTTTGTAGCCATATTATCTGACTTTTGGATATTTCTGCTGCCTGCAATGTGGCACGTGTACAAGCGGTTTGGCTTGCATGGGGTGTCCGTTGTGTCTTTTGATGGTGGCAATGACTGCCTGGACGCAAGGTCGGGGCAAACTGAAAACCGAAACAAACAATATTATAATATAAGACAACAAGAAACATGGAAGACAAGGAAAAAGAGGTAGTACAGCTACCCGACAACGCCTTTAGAGAACTGAAAGAGGGCGAAGAGTACCATCCTGTGATGGATGCGCACAGAAATTACCCTGAAGTCAACGGGTGGTCAGTGACATGGGGCATACTCATGACAATGCTATTCTCGGCTGCCGCAGCCTATCTTGGCTTGAAAGTGGGTCAGGTGTTTGAGGCGGCAATACCCATTGCCATCATTGCCGTGGGCGTGTCGACGGCTGCAAAGCGTAAGAATGCTCTTGGCGAAAACGTCATTATACAGAGCATCGGAGCCTGTTCGGGTGCCGTGGTGGCAGGTGCAATCTTCACCTTGCCTGCCATTTACATTCTTCAGGCAAAGTACCCGGAGATGAGTGCATCGTTTATTAAGGTGTTCCTCGCATCGCTGCTTGGCGGTGTGCTTGGCATTTTGTTCCTCATACCGTTCCGTAAATATTTCGTGAGCGATATGCATGGCAAATATCCTTTCCCCGAAGCGACAGCCACAACACAGGTGCTTGTCAGCGGCGCGAAGGGTGGCAATCAGGCTAAACCGCTGCTCATGGCAGGACTGGTAGGCGGTCTTTACGACTTCGTGGTTGCCACGTTCGGTTGGTGGAACGAGAACTTCACCACGCGAGTAGTGGAGTGGGGACAGACCGTTGCAGACCATGCGAAGCTCGTGTTCAAGGTAAACACTGGCGCAGCAGTGTTTGGTCTGGGCTACATCATTGGCCTTAAATACACGTTCATCATCTGTCTCGGCTCGTTTGCGGTATGGTGGCTGCTGGTGCCTGGCATGTCGTTGATATTCCACGACACCGTACTCAACATGTGGAACCATGAGATTACGACTGCCGTAGGTGCCATGTCGCCGGAAGAGATATTCAAATATTATGGCAAAAGCATCGGTATTGGCGGCATAGCAATGGCTGGCATCATCGGCATTGTGAAGTCGTGGGGCATCGTGCGCGGTGCCGTCAGCCTGGCAGCGAAGGAGATGAAGGGCAGCGCTAACGTAGATAAGGAACAGCTGCGCACCCGTCGCGACATCTCATTCAAGATTATCGCTGTCGGCTCTATAGTGACTCTCGCTCTCGTGTTCCTGTTCTTCTGGCTCGGAGTGATGGATGGCAACATGTTGTTTGCTGCTGTCGGCATCTTGCTCGTGGCAGTCATCGCCTTCCTGTTCACCACCGTGGCAGCTAATGCCATCGCCATTGTAGGCTCCAACCCAGTGTCGGGCATGACGCTGATGACCCTCATCCTCGCCTCAGTAGTGATGGTTGCCGTCGGCTTGAGAGGCACAAGCGGCATGCTTGCGGCGCTCATCATGGGCGGTGTGGTATGTACGGCGCTGTCTATGGCAGGCAATTTCATTACCGACCTTAAGATTGGCTACTGGCTCGGCACCACACCCGCCAAGCAGGAGACATGGAAATTCCTCGGCACACTGGTGTCGGCAGCTACTGTCGGCGGCGTGATGATTCTTCTCAACAAGACCTATGGCTTTGCCAGTGGCAGCCTTGCCGCTCCGCAAGCCAACGCCATGGCGGCAGTCATCGACCCGCTGATGAACGGCGTGGGTGCTCCGTGGGTGCTCTATGGTGTCGGCGCCTTGATAGCCATCGTGCTCACTTGGTTCAAGATTCCTGCTTTAGCGTTTGCTCTCGGCATGTTCATCCCCATCGAACTCAACACCCCTCTGCTCGTCGGCGGACTCGCAAACTGGTATGTCACCACACGTTCTAAGGACGCAAAGGTCAACAGCGAGCGCGGCGAGAAGGGCACTCTGCTCGCCAGCGGATTTATTGCCGGTGGCGCGCTGATGGGCGTGGTGAGCGCAATGCTGCGCTTCGGTGGCATCAACCTTGTTAGTGAAGAGTGGATGGCAAATCCGCTCTCAGAGCTGTGCTCACTCGGTGCTTACATCTTGTTGGTGCTCTATTTCGTTCATGCCACCAAGACGAAGAAATAAAGAATTATGTTTAATAACATCTCCCTCCCCTGAAGCGGTTTCCGACCGCCTTCGGGTGGAGGGATTTTTGTGCTCCGTGCCCTCAAATTTTTCTTTTCTTCAACGCTTGGGGTATAATTATTTATATATCAAAACATTAACCGCGCAAGGTGCAGAATATCGCCTCGAAAGTTTCTGAAAAGTCCCGAAAAATAACCCTCTGATATTTTTCTGATAATAAAAATAGTGTTATCTTTGCAGCTGTAAAATCATTCCTTTTGGTAAATAATTTTCCTTGATGCTATCAAAAAGTTTTCTAAAACGGAAAACTTTTGACGAATGACCAAAACGTAAGTTATTGATAATGAGGAATGATGTGCTTAAAAACGGAAAACTTTCATAAAAACAACAACTCAAAAATAAAATACAGAAAATGGAAATGCAGGACTTTACCATTACCAAACGCGACGGTTCGAAAGACCGATTCTCGCTCGACAAGATAATGAATGCTATCATCAAGGCGTTCGATAGTGTTGGTGCAGCTGCCGACCTCGGCACAGTGTCTAAAATCATAAGCCACATCGACATTCACGAGGGCATCAAGGTAGAAGAAATACAGAACCAGGTGGAAGAGGGACTCATGCGCGAGGGCCACTACAAAGTGGCAAAATCGTTCATGCTCTACCGCCAGCAGCACACCGAAGACCGTGAGACTCTGCAGCGTCTGCAGTTCCTTACAGACTACATGGAGGCTGCCAACGCCGCCACAGGATCGAAATATGACGCCAACGCCAACGTGGAGCACAAGAACATTGCCACCCTCATTGGCGAGCTTCCGAAGTCGAGCTTCATCCGCTTGAACCGCCGTTTGCTCACCGACCGCATAAAGAAGATGTACGGCAAGGCACTTGCCGACGAGTACATCGACATGCTTACCCACCACTTTATATACAAGAACGACGAGACAAGTCTTGCCAACTACTGCGCCTCCATCACCATGTACCCGTGGCTTATCGGCGGCACCACATCGATAGGTGGCAACTCTACAGCCCCCACCAACCTCAAGTCGTTCTGCGGAGGCTTCATAAACATGGTGTTTATGGTGAGCAGCATGCTCTCCGGAGCGTGCGCCACACCTGAGTTCCTTATGTATATGAACTACTTCGTGGGCAAGGAATACGGTCTCGACTACTACAAACGTGCCGACGAGGTAGTTGACCTCTCACTCAAAAAGCGCACCATAGACAAGGTCATCACCGACTGCTTCGAGCAGATTGTCTACTCGCTCAATCAGCCTACTGGTGCTCGCAACTACCAAGCAGTGTTCTGGAACATCTCCTACTACGACAAGTACTACTTCGAATCGCTGTTCGAAAACTTCTACTTCCCCGACGGATCGCAGCCTGACTGGGGCGGACTGTCATGGTTGCAGAAGCGTTTCATGAAGTGGTTTAACGAGGAGCGCACCAAGACCATGCTCACCTTCCCCGTAGAAACCATGGCCATGCTCACCAAAGATGGCGACTGTCTCGACACCGAATGGGCCGATTTCGCAGCAGAGATGTACTCAGAGGGCCACAGCTTCTTTACATATCTGAGCGACAATGCCGACTCGTTGAGCTCTTGCTGCCGCCTTCGTAACGAGATACAAGACAACGGATTCAGCTACACACTGGGCGCTGGCGGCGTGAGCACAGGCTCTAAGAGCGTGCTCACCGTAAACCTCAACCGTTGCATACAGTACGCCGTTAACAACAAGATGGACTATAAGGAGTTCCTCGGTCACGTCATTGACCTGTGCCACAAGGTGCAGACTGCCTACAACGAGAACCTCCGCGACCTGCAGGCACACGGCATGTTGCCGCTCTTCGACGCTGGTTACATCAACATTTCGCGCCAGTATCTGACCATCGGCATCAACGGATTGGTAGAAGCCGCAGAGTTTATGGGCTACAAGATAACACCCAACGACGACTACCTGCACTTCGTTCAAGGTGTGCTCGGACTCGTAGAGGAGTATAATAAGAAGTACCGTAGCAACGACTTGATGTTCAACTGCGAGATGATTCCCGCCGAGAACGTGGGCGTGAAGCATGCTAAATGGGATCGCGAAGACGGCTATTTCGTGCCCCGCGACTGCTACAACTCATACTTCTACGTGGTAGAAGACGACAGCCTCGATATCATAGATAAGTTCAAACTCCACGGAGCGCCATATATTGAACACCTCACTGGTGGCTCGGCACTGCACATGAACCTCTCGGAGCACCTGTCAAAGGCTCAGTACCGTCACCTGTTCTGCGTGGCAGCAAAGGAGGGATGCAACTACTTTACGTACAACATTCCCAACACTATCTGCAATGACTGCGGACATATAGACAAGCGTTACCTCCACAAGTGCCCGCACTGCAACTCTGACAACGTAGACTACATGACCCGCATCATTGGCTATCTGAAGCGCGTGAGCAACTTCTCTATGCCGCGTCAGGCAGAGGCTCATCGCCGCTACTATGCCGGACAGTCAAAGCTCGGCGAGTAAACGTAAGACAGAAACATACATAAACATCGGTGCCGGAGGGTGTACAAACCGTCCGGCACCGATGTTTTGCCATCGCCTCGAGCCGTGGCAGACAAATACAAACCTACATGCTCAAATACGTAAATACAGACATCGTGTTTCAGGAGATACCCGACGAGGTGACCCTCGCCGTCAACATCTCCAACTGCCCATGCCGTTGTCCCGGCTGTCACAGCGAATATTTGTGGGAAGATGTGGGCGAACCGCTCACGCCAGAGACCATCGATGGTTTTGCCGACAAATACTCCACAGACATAACCTGCATCAGCCTGATGGGTGGAGATGCCGACCCTGCCGCGGTCAGTGCCCTCGCCGCCTACATACATCGCTGCCATCCGCAGTATAAGGTGGGGTGGTATAGCGGTCGCGCACAGCTGTCGCCCGACGTCGACACCTCATGTTTCGACTACCTGAAGTTGGGTCCTTACATCAGCCACTTGGGCGGATTGAAGAGCCGCGACACCAACCAGCGCCTCTACCGCCGCAGCGAAAACGGCGACTTTGAAGACATTACGTCGCGATTCTGGCGTCGCTAAGCGTTACACGTTTGACTAAATGTAACCGTTTTTGCGACTTTCGCGACATTTTGCTACGATTTATCGCCAAAATCTAACGTCAATTCTTAACGTGTGTTAAAACCTCGGCATCGCTCCCACTACGGCCCTTTGGCGACCTCATTAGGCCGTAGTGACGATGTCATTAGGCCGTAGTGACAAGCCCAAAAGGACACTATCATTTTGTCAACTCTGCCCGATGGGTAAAACCGCAGGTCACAACCATTTTATAAACAGGCAGCAATGTCTGTAAACAAAAAGAGCCATTCCGTCATAGCCTCGCGGCTTACGGAATGGCTTTTCTACTATACAAATGTCTAATCACAAACCTTCTGTCTTATGTTGTGCACCGTGTGGTGAAGCAGATGGCCGCTGTTGCCATCAGCTTACTTCACGTTAGCGGTGGGGCGGAGCGACTGTAGCGCTGCCGATGGGGTGCCGCTTGCCTTGCCGGTGCAGTACTTAAACGTCACCGACTTGGCACCGCTAAACGAGTTCCACTTCAGTTTGATGTCCACCGTCTGGCCTTTGGTGTCGGGCAGTTTGTCAAGTTTAAACGCCACGATGCCGTCGCTTACAGGTCCGCTGGTGTTACCCTTGTGGTGGAATGTCATCTCATAGGGGTTGGCGGGATCGTCTGCCACGAGGTTCACCACGTGCGGTTTGTCGTCGCCCCAGCGTGTGCGGAAGCGCAGAGTGAGATATCCGTCTTCTGCCACGGTGGTCCAGTCGCGCACAATCTCTACCGGGTCGTTGCCATATCGCGTCACGTTGTACTCCGCCATGTTCTCTGCCATGTTTTTCGTCAGTATGCTGTCAATCCAGTTTACGTACACCTTCATGTTGTATTTTTCGGTCTGCTGCTCTGCCAGACGTATGTTGCAGAGTGCGCGCACCTCCTTGCTTCCAAACGGCGACTGCTTCATGTTGAGCGGCGTGAGGGTGGTTTTGTCGTCGAGTTGCAGCACCACGGTCTTGTTGTCACCCTGCGGCTTAACTGTCACCAAGGCGTTTGCCCTTGAACTGGGGAAATAAACGTAGGCATTGTCGTCGTCGTCGCTGCACGACTGCAGGGCTGTTCCTGCCAGCAGCATGCCTATCATGCAGGCAAAAAGTCTTGTTTTTTTCATGTTTTCTTTTCCTTTATTTATTTGTCTTGTTGTCTTTGTTTATCTGTCTGTCGACGACCTATCACTTGCCAACCGGTTGGCTTCGATTCGTCCGTCGTGTCAGATACCATTTCCTATAGATGTCAAACCTGCGGGGAGTTGGTGTTGTGCCGATATTCTCCCGCCTGCTTCAATCGTAAAATGGAAACACGCTCACTTTCTTGTATGGTAATTTCTAAAATGATGTTAAAGCCGAATTGTCGTCAGAGCGACGTGTGGTTGTTTGGCTAAAAAATGAAAGATAATGCGCGGTTTTTCAGATATTTTATGTAAGTTTGCAACAAGATATATTACAAAATGTAGTTATCTGTTTTGAAAACAGAATCAACGGAAAGAATAAAAAAAGACGAACGATATGACAAAGATGAAGAAGACAATGGTCGGTGTGCTCATGATGGCAGCATGGCTACTGCCGTCAATGGCGTTTGCCGACAGCTACTCTTCGCTGTGGAAGCAGTGGGAGAGGGCGGTGGTACGGGACCATCCGAAGACCGAACTCATGGTGTTACAGAAGATTGCGGACAAGGCGACGGCAGAACGCGCCTACGGTCATCTGCTAAAGGCGCAGGTGCAAGCCGTAAATGTGCAGTTGCAGCTGTCGCCAGACTCGCTGCGGTCGGGCGTGAAGCGCATGGAGCAGCTCTATGCAAAGGCGCTTAACACCAACAGCGTGCTTGCTGCCGCTTATGCCTCGGTGCTCGGTAAGGCGTATGACTTGTTCCCCGACCTGTGCTACGACAAGGCCGATGCTGAGGAGCAGAGCCGCCAGTGGTATGACAAGGCGCTGGCTTCGCCCGACGCACTCGCTAAGGCTTTCGCCACGGGTTACGAGCCGTTTGTCGACAATGGCATAGACAGCCGCATCTTTGGCGACGACATGCTTCACATCATCGGCATACAGGCAGGTCGCATGCAGTTTCTGCACGACTATTATGAGAAGGCAGGCAACCGTCCTGCCTCATGTCTTACGGCACTGAAACTGTTGCAGAAGCGCAAGCCGGGAGCCGTGGCAGAGCTGCGCAAGTCGAAGTATCTGCTGTCGGTAGACTCGCTGCTCAACGTGTATAAGGACCTGCAGGTGGCAGGTGAGGTGGCGATAGAGCGTTACAGTATAATGAGTGAGGCTGAAGATGTGGACGCAAAGGACAAGATGGCGTTCATCGACTACGCTCTCGTACACTGGGGTGCATGGCCGCGAATGAACATATTGCGCAACGCGCAGAGCCGCTTGACGCTGCCCAGCTTCCATGTGTCTATCGGCGACGGTGTGATGATGCCTGGCACAAAGCGCAAGGTGGACCTGCTCGGCGTGTGCAACATAAGCGAGCTGACGATGACCGTGCGTCGCGTAAACGTAAGTGGCGACACCGACCTCGACCCTACTTTCGACAAAGACTATAACAAACTGAAGGCGCATCTCGCCTCTGACGTGGCGCAGACACAGACACGTCGCTACATCGGCATGCCTGCCTACAGGGTGACGCGCGACTCTATGGAGATTGCTCCGCTGCCCGTAGGCGTCTATGTGGTGGAGTTTTCGACCAATAATGTGGCGGTGCGCCCCGAGCGTCTGCTGCTGCGCGTGACCGACCTCAGCGTGGTGTACCAGCCTCTGCCAAACCATAAGGTGCGCTTCGCCGTGCTCAACAGCACCACGGGCATGCCTGTGGCAGGTGCACAGCTGCGTGTGGGCGGGGAACTGAGATATAACGAGGTGAGGGACAAAAAATACACTACCCACACTTGCGACGACAATGGCGAGGTGGTAGTCGACACCAAAGACATGCGCGGCATGTGCTACTATCGTGCCTATACCGATGCCGACAAGGCTATGGATGAGTCTAACTGCCATCTCGGATTTGCATATTACGGCAACGACAAGACCGTGGACCCGCAGCTAAACATGTTTACCGACCGCAGCATCTAC